>Ga0302285_10000914_pt1 | contig 16212 bp, 34 predicted proteins | sample III_Fen_E2_2_FD_200455 | JGI IMG/M metagenome (GOLD analysis project Ga0302285, IMG submission 200455) | Peat permafrost microbial communities from Stordalen Mire near Abisko, Sweden - III_Fen_E2_2 | ecosystem: Environmental > Terrestrial > Soil > Wetlands > Permafrost | place: Sweden: Abisko... | reverse complement strand
AACCAGAATCTAACGGGGTAAAGATTACTAAGGAAGACGGCTACTGGATTACATTAGATGAAAAACAACGACCATATCCATGTTGTGAATATGATTATTCAAAGGATGGTTTCTATACAGAAGAATACGAAAAATTTTTAGAAAATGAGTGCAAGCGAATAGGATATGATTTAATGAATGATCCAGAAGTTAAACAATATATAAAGGAATATGGTCATATACTATGGTTGGATGATTTGATTAAAAAAGTTGAAAAAATAATAAAAGAAAATAAATGAAATTTACAGACAAGAACATTGAGGAAATTATTGAGAGTGGACAAGGGGTATTGATTGATTTTAGTGCTGGGTGGTGTAATCCCTGCAAACATCTTAAGCCAATTATTAAAGAATTAGAAGAGGAGTACGATGGTAGTGTTAAAATTGGTATATTGGATATCGAGGGAAATGCTGAAACCACCGAGAAATATAATATACGGAATGTCCCAACACTGTTGTTCTTTAAAGACGGTGTACAGGTAGATAAATTAGTCGGATTCAAAACAAAAGATGAAATTAATAAAATTCTTATAAATTTAATTTAACGAACTTAATTTTTAGTAAAACATGGAAAAAGTGAACGCAAACGCAGCTCCCGAAGTAGTAGAAGAAATTCAATTGACTTATCATTGCCCAAAATGTGAAATTGGCTATTTGAGACCAACAGGACTGGTATTAAGAGGTGAAGTAGATAAGTATATGCATAAATGTGATAATTTGGTTTGTTGTCATAAAGAAATGTTTACCAAAAAATACAGCTAATAAAAGTTAGTTAATTATTTAAAACATGTCCAGTTTGTGGAAAAGATGTTTATATATCTTATGATTTTCACGACTGGGCATGTTCAGATTTAAATTGTAAATACGGACACGGGAATAAAAATATGCAGAAAATAAAAACAGAAGGTATAAAATACGCTGGTTCAAAATTAAAATTAATTCCGAATATCATTGAAATAGTTTCCGAGTTAAAAGATGTGAAAACAGTTTTAGATGGGTTCAGTGGAACTACAAGAGTATCGCAGGCATTCGGACAACTTGGTTATGATACAACTTCAAGTGACATATCATACTGGTCTGAGATTTTTGGCACTTGTTATCTTAAAGCAAATAAACCAAATACATATTATAAAGAAATTATAGATCATTTAAATAACTTAAATGGGGTATATGGTTGGTTTAGTGAAAATTATGGTGGAGGAATAAATGATATTAAAAAACCATTTCAAGTTCATAATACTATAAAATTAGATGCAATTCGAAGCGAAATTGAAAATCTGAATTTGGAATTTAATGATAAATGCGTTATTCTAACAAGTTTAATATATGCAATGGACTCTGTTGATAGCACGCTGGGGCATTATGTGTCTTATTTATCTGAATGGTCAACTCGTTCTTTTAAAACAATGGAGCTGAAGTTACCAAATCGATTTGAAATCACATCAAACAATAAAGTAATTCGCGGGGATATACTTGATACAATTAAAACAAACGAATTTGATTTTGTTTATCTTGACCCTCCATATGGATCTAATAATGAAAAGATGCCATCAAGCCGAGTCAGGTATGATTCTTATTATCATATTTGGAAGACAATCATTTTAAATGATAAGCCAGATTTATTTGGAAAAGTAAATAGAAGAGAGGATTCCAGAGATAAAAATAGCTGTTCAATATTTGAGGAGTTTAAGAAAAACGAAGATGGAGCATATATCGCATTAGAAGCCATAAAAAAACTAATAGTAGAAACTAAATCTCATTATATTTTACTTTCATATAGTTCAGGTGGTAAAGCATCAAAAGAAGAGCTAAATGATATTTTAACTGGATCAGGAAAACTACTTAAATCAATCGAAATTGATTATAAAAAGAATGTTCAAAGTAATATGCGTTGGACAAATGATTGGATTAACTCAGACGGTAAGCATCATGAATATCTATTTCTAATTCAAAAATAAACTATGGAAGAAAAAATATTAACAGGTAAACAGTTGAAAGAAATGATTTTTGAATCAACCAATGAACCTAAAAGGGATATTGTAATCACATTACCATCAACAATTAAGTGGGATGATTACCAAAAAGAACTTGAAACTGTGAAAGATTACACCCAAGAAATGAATTTCAAGGTTTCAAATTTTCCAACAAAAACTGAAGTTGGTAAAAAATGCTACCTTTGTTATAAAGGCAATATCATTGGTTGGATGGAAATAGTTGGATTCGAAGAAAAAGAATTTGATTGTTCAACAACTGGACAAGGATGGAAAGGTAAATTTATTCAAAGAAGTGGTCCGTTCCACTATATAAAAAATAATATTCCAATGAAAGGATTTCAAGGATTTAGATATATAAATTAGTAAATTAGAATATGAAAGAATGTGAACATAAATTTGTTTTTAAAGATAGTGACTCGTATTGGACAAACGATGGAAGAAATTCTATTATGTATTATCACGTAGATAATTATTTTTGCGAGAAATGCCTGGAACAAAAATCAGTGGATAAACGTCATTGGTGTATGGATAGTGAAAGATGGGATGCCCCTGATTGGGCCAAAACAATTACTAAACAAGTTCGCGGATATTCAAATTATTAAATTAAAATTATGGCACTACTAACAGACGATTGCGACATTAACAAATTTTGGTTAACAACATATTTGGGTGGAAATGGGGATTATTATATTTGTATAATTTCCGAAGACGAACAAGGAATTAAATCATCAAAAGAAGTTCGTGTATCAACAAGTGGCGGAAATGCACCAACATCGGTTAAGATTGCGGTAGCTGAATTATATAGGGCAATGGATAACGAGGAATTAAACTATTACCCACAAAAGTGAACTAAATATATGAGTGCGAATATAACATTGAAATCACAAGACAAGGAAAACGATTGTCAGAAAGTTGAAGTGTTCCTTAGAAAAGGTGCGATAGTTCTACATCGTCATTCACTTACTTCAAGTAAAGAAAAAGCTAAATTATTCGGAATGATTAGAAAATTCGGAAACAAATGGTACACCAAACAAGAGATTGTCTTGACTATTGGTGAATTGGAGTCTATTGTAAGTGCAATCGATGAATATGGGGATGATTTCAGAGATATTTTATTCGGAGAAGAAAAATAAATAAAAAATTAAGATAAATAGATAATATATGGCCTGGGGAACAGATTTTATTGCTGAGGTTTATTTGAATAAACTTATTTTCAATAATGAAATAGAGGTACAAAATAAAATTGATGAAAATATAAATGAGATTGAAGATGCAAAACAACGTATCAAGATGCTTGTATCATCAAATCCAAGTGATGTTATTCCAGATGAATGGAATGATTCACCTATTGACTGGTTGAATAATTCAGTTAACGATTTATTTCTAACGATAATACAGCTCACTGAAGAAAATGTTAAATTATACCAATATATCGAATTCATAGTTGACAATGGTGAAAACAAAATAGTTATTGATTGGAAAGATTTAAATTGTTTTTATGTTAATATAACCGCAAAAGCAAATGCTTTAGGTTTTGATCAGAAATACTTAGAGGAAATGCCATCTACATCATACAAAGAAGAATTATTAGAGTTAATTAAAAAATATTCAGAAAACTAAATTATAATATGGAAAACCTACTTTATTATTTAAAATCTGATTTTGAGCTTATGTTGCAATTGAAAGGTGATATAGCAATGTACGAAGAAAGAATGTTACATCATATTAATATGTGTGACAAACGAAATTTTAAGCCAGAGTTAGCTGAAAAAATTAAAATATTAATTTCTAACAAACAAGATATATTATTCGGATTAAAAGACAAATGGGGCTTAAAATAAAATAAATTATGAAAACAACTAAAATCAATATTACAGACGAGTTAATGTCTCAAATAGTCGAAGCATTATATGTAAAAGTTGATGATGATACGTTTAAAGTTCGTGAACATGATTATAATTCCGACGAGTCAGATTTCGAATCAGAATTATTTGAAATAGAATTATCAATACCAACCACCATTGTTGATAAACATTTTGAGAACTACGATAATTCTAATATTAAATTTATTTCAGATAATTCAAACGGGAAATTTACATTTGAAATAATGCAATGTGAGTTCGAAACAAGACGTGTAAATATTGGTGATATTGAAAACATTCCTGAAACCATTAAATTAAAAAATGGAATTTATAATTTCAAAAAAATAAAATAAAATGAAAAAACGGCAAAGTTTTTATTGGTGGTGGAAAATGACTGGTAAATATTTACATAAGGATATTTATTATGGCATCCGCAATCTAATACGGTATTTTACAACCGTATGGAAAGATAGAAGCTATGGTTGTCACTGGACTTTAGAGTTATTAAAAGTAAAGCTAAAATACGTGATAAAGGATGTTACTAAAGCGAATTATGCTGTCGGTTGGGAGCGTGATATGGAACGAGCTCAATTAACCATTAATCTAATTAATAAAATTCAAGAGGATTATTACGAATTAGAAAATATGGGTGAAGATTTTAAGCCGAAAGACTATTCAGAATATTTCAAAAAATATCCTTTAATTTATAAATATATTGTTAATAATCCAAATGATAGCCGTGTATTCTCAACAGGCGGGGATTCTGGAATTGCAATATCAATCGGTCTTATCAACACAGAAAGAGCAAAAACTTTATTATTTAAAATTATTAACGAAAATATATACTCCTGGGGATGGTGAATAAAAAAATATAATGGAAGAAGAAGCAAAAAAATACTGGCAAAACCTAAGTCCAGGTGGTAGAATTGAATTATTTAAACATTCTGAATTTGATGATGTATTTGTAGATCCAATTCGAGGGATTTATGATTGGTTCTCTTTAGATGCGATATCTGGATCAGATTGGAACGAATTAATTGATAAATATAAAAATTTTGTGATCGAAGTGTATTATAATAATATTGATGATATTTTACACTATAATACAAGAGCTGATAATTGGAATGAGTTATCGAATAAAGAGAAGGAAGAACGATTGTCTGGTAAAGAAATTGAAACCCCAGGATTTGTTGACTTGAATAAGGTTCCGTTTGAATAATTAGTGGAATCATTAAACGATAAATACATGTTCCTTTCATCATGGGAAGCATATGTAATTAATAAACTAATAACATTTTATAAAAATAACAAATAAATGATAGAAAAAGAATATAATGAATTGAAGGATGTGATACGGTGGTCAGTTATCCAGGAGACAGTTACAGGGTCTGCATTACAGAGAAAGTTTTTAAAAGGATACAATTGGGCAGATAAAATGTTAATGACCTTAGAAGAGCTTAAAATCATTGGTAAGTTTAAATATTATGTAGGAAGAAAAGTTCTGGTTGATAAGAATGAAGCCGAAACTATTATATTAAATCAAGTAAAATATGAATAATTATAATAATGGCTATCAATTAATTTTGATAGCCATTTTCTTTTATTTCATTTAGGTTATCTAAAAACTTACCAAGTTCTTCACAATTACCTTTACATCTCCCATAACTAAAACTATCAGAGCTCGTTGAATTTTTCAAACATTTTATTCTTGCCCATGAATTTTCTCCTTGTAAATAATGTTGACAGCTTTTTATGTATGCTTCTTCAGCTAATCTAATAGCTTTATTAAAACCGATAGAATGGTTTAATTTTTCAACATCTGCCATATCAGAATATTTCTCTTCCAATTTACGATAATGGTATTTTGAGTTTTTAGCATCTATCTTAGCGTTAACCATATTATAATAGAACTTATCAACCAAACCTAATTTGTTCGGGTCAACCTTTTCCGTATGTAATTTCGGTGCTTGTTTAACCATTTTATTTGAACCATTTTCACTCACATATATTAAACCAGCATATTCAGGAACTTCATTAATTGAAATCATATTTTCAGGAACAGCATAATAAAAATAATTTGGCTTCCATTTGTGTTCAAGATTTTGTAGAACCTTTACATGTTTATCGTTCTTATGTTTGAAATCGTTTTTAAAATCAGCGCGTGATATTTTAATTTCATATTCATACCAATACCCTGATTTTGTTAGCAACAATAAGTCTGATTCCCACCCGAAAACATATAAGTTCTTGAGTAAAAAACGTGGTTGACTTAAAATATTTTTTAATGATTCTTGTATTGTAGCTTCAGTTAATTTAATTATTGGATCTTTAATTTCGTTATTTCGATTACCTTTTACTCCCATTATATTATTATTATTATTTATTAATTTTAACACTAAAAGTATTAACATTATTTTCTTTAATAAACTCGTACCTGTCAATATAATATCTACAAGGAAAATTAAGATGTGGTTCTAAATATATTGTATCGACAGAATCACACCTATAATTCATATTAATTGACATACAGTTTTTACATTTTTCAATGGTATTATTTACTTCCATAACTCACTTTAAAAAACATTTTAATTTTGTTTAAATATTGAATATCCATATAACAATTATGAGCATCAACCCATTTTTCATTAACCACCGTTCTTTCTAATACTGATATTCTATTTTCAATAGGCATAGTTAATAGACGACATTTATCATTATTACGGTATTTACCATTCCACACATATAAAATAAAATCATAATCAGTTCTTAGTAACAACCCATCAACATCTTCCCAAGAAGGAAAATTTTCAATTATCATCTTCATCATTCCAACAATATTTTTTTGTCCCTGTGTTGGTCCACCCATATTCATTTAGACCACCATCCATAATAAAATCATCACAATCTTCCCATGAAGAAAATTCTTTTTTTAAAATTTTATCATTTTCATCTCGAATAAAATCTTTTAATCCGTTATCAATAAAGCTAAATTCCATATTTTATTATTTTTTATAATGTATTTTCTAATTCTTTTAAAATTTGTTCTTTAGTTGACCACCACTTTAAACCTAATAATTCAGCTATACCACTTCTTGAACATGTTATGTCATTTGGTATTTCATCATCAGAATATACAGTATAACACCTATTTTCAATTTCACGAATTAATTCATCGGTTTCTAAATTATCAACTATTTCGTCATTAAATTCAGAAATATCAACATCAAAACTAATATCAAGATCGCTTTCATCAACTATGATGTTAAGAATATTTCTTCTTTCAATTTCATTTTCTAAATCATCATCTGATAAATTTTTTAAAATACGTTCTTTTTTTTTTTGAACACATCTATTTCAATATTTACGTTACAATTATACATAGTTACTATTTTTTATTTATAATTCATTAAATTGATAATCTTCAAACCTGATAATCATAATATTCTTTCGATTATATAATTTATTTCCAGATAATTTATAAGTATCGGGTTCATTTATTTCTATAATACCCTCTACATAATCAATTGATTTAATTTCAAACTCTTTACCCTTATATTCTGGATATTTCGGCCTAACAATTACGTTATTAAGCATAAAACGGAAATCTTTAAATTCTTTATTTGTCATTTATTTATTATTAGTCCACCAGACTTTTTCTGATTTACTTTGTTTTAGTTTGTTTTTCGAGTATTTTGAATAATCAACCTTAATTCGTTCTAAAAGCTTATCATATGCCTTTCCAAATGCTTCATACGCCCAATTGTGGTAATCATCTTGATTATCTATAAAATAAAATATTGGAAATCTAGCTTTAGAGTTATAAAACGCCCAATGAATCTTTTCATAATCTGACAAAGAATCAATTCTTTCAATTGAATAGCGTTTTCGAATTTTCTTTAATAGTTTTGTTTTCATTTATATTTTATCTATATTATTTTTTATAGAGTCAGCATCAATAATAGAAGGTGATATTCCTAACTTTTGAATAATAACATCTAATGTTAAATCACAATATTCATCCACCCAATCTCCAATATAATATAGTTTATTTGAATTTTTTATTACCCCAAATAAAATAGGGTCTTTTTTCTTTTCAATTTCTTTTTTTGTATCGGCTACTGACTTACCAGAATAATCATAATGTAAAATAACATAATTATCAAAAACCTTTAATAAATCAGCTTGTTTTTTAAGTGTTGTGATTTCATTTGGTATAATTTTAACAAAGTTTTTAATATATGTTAAACATAATCCAGTTTTATATTTTTCATGTACTGAAGCAACATTATAAAAGTCAACAATTTGTTGTTCTGTTAAGAAACGATTAAATTTTGACATACTTAAAATCAATTCATACTTAAGTGTTTCTATATAATCATTAATTCGTTCAACAAGAGCAATTTGATTATTCTCTTTTGCATTCAATAATGTCATTAAATATTTATCTAAAATATCTGTAATATTAATATTATCAAGTTCGGATATATTTTCTTTTATTGAATTGAAAAATTTAATTAGATCATCAATTGAAATTGGTTTTAGCTTATCTGACTTATTTTTCCCATGAAATAATAATTTAACCCGACCATAAAAGGTATTATTATAATTTTCAGTTACACCACCAAAGATATCATTAGTTGGTATGGTATTAAACCAACTAGAATTAACTCCATCAATTTGGCTTTCTCGATCATTAAACTCTTTTGATTTATCAAATTTTGGAAGTTTATCATCAACCAAAATATTTTCTAATAATGTTATTTTGTTGCTTTTTATCATGATTTTTTATTTATATTTTTGAATAAAATCGCCATATGTAAATATTTCAATTCCTTTTTTAGCGGCTATTTTCATCTTACTTGATGTTGAATTTAAATCATCGGTGATTAAAAATTTACAATTTGAATCGTTTATTGATACGTCAACCAATCTACCATTGAATTCATTTGAAAAAACACCCTTTGTTTCAAATCCAAATACTTTTGGGGAACCAGTCATACAAACATAAATCACATCTGTGCTTATTGCTTTTTCCTCAACTTCAAATTTCAACCCAGCATCTTTCAGTTCTTCAATCAAAATCAAATTTTTAGAGCTTCCAAACCAACACTTAATGGAATTAGCTATATTTTCCCCAATATCTTCAATTGATACTAATTCATCATAAGTTGCTTTACGAATGTTTTCAATAGATTTAAAAGCCTTCACAAGTTTTTTACTTATTGTTTCTCCAACATATCTAATACCAATAGCATACAATACCCTCTGAAAGTCCGTTTGCTTTGATTTCTCGATACTTTCTAATAGTTTGGTTGCACTTCTATCACCAAGGCCGTCAAGGTTCTTTAAATCGTCGTATTTCAAGTTATATAAATCTATTACATCTTTTATTAAATCATTTTTCCAAAGTAGATTAATAGTTTCAGGTCCAATATTGATATTCATTGCTTTCCTACCAACAAAATGTTCAAATTTACCCTTTACTTGGGCTGGGCAACTTTCAGTATTTGGGCAATAATGAATTGACTCCCCCTCTTTACGAATTAAATATGTTCCACATTCAGGGCAAACCTTAGGCATATATATAAGATCAGATGTGAATCTTCGACCCTTTTCATAAACCCCTGTTACTAAAGGTATTATCTCACCACCTTTACTTACAAAGACAATATCATTAATCCATAGATCTAATTGAGTAAACTGATCTTCATTATAAAGAGATGCACGTTTTACAACACTTCCAGAAACCAAGACTGGCTCCAATTCAGCTACTGGTGTTACGGCACCAGTTCGACCCACTTGAAAAGTCACTCCCATCAATTTAGTTGTTACCTCTTCCGCTTGAAACTTGTAAGATATAGCCCAGCGAGGAGTTTTACTTGTAAATCCTAATTCTTTTTGTTGATTAAGATCATTTACCTTTATTACAATTCCATCTATAGGGTAAGCTAATTTAGTACGCTCAACATCCCAATGGTTAATAAAAAAGTTAATACATTCGAAGTCGGAACAAACAACGGTATCATCCGATGTTTTGAAACCAAATGATTTTATTTTCTGTAAATTTTCAAAATGGGTTTCAGAATTAATATCCTCACCAATTAAGTAATAAAAATATGCATCCAATTTACGTTTGGCAACCTCACCTGAGCTTAATTGTTTTAAGCTACCAGATGCTGCGTTACGTGGGTTTGCAAATAGTTGTTCACCAGATTCTGATCGCTCTTTATTTAATTGTTCAAATACCTTAAACGGCATTATAATTTCGCCACGAACCTCTAAATATGCTGGAAAGTTATCACCATGTAATTTCAAAGGAATTGATTTAATTGTCTTAACGTTATCGGTAACATCATCACCAACAGCTCCGTCTCCACGGGTAACCGCTTTTGTTAGTTCACCGTTTTCATATGTTAAAGATATAGAAGTACCATCAAACTTAAGCTCACAAACCAACTCCATTTTTTTACCTATGATTTTATAATCCTTATCATAGAAATCTTTTAATTCCTGTAGACTATAAGTATTTCCCAAGGATAACATTGGGTATTTATGTTTCGATTGTTTGAAATGATTTGAAATATCGCTCCCAACACGCATAGTTGGTGAATTTGGGTCATTAAACTCTGGATATTTTAATTCCAAACTTTGTAATTGTTTCATTTTCTGATCAAAATCATAATCACTGATTGTTGGATTGTTTAGAACATAATACTGATGATTATATTCATCTAAATCCTTACGTAATTTTTCAATTTGTTCTTTCATAATTTCAAGTTTTAAATTGTGTAATTCAATATGATTATCATTTACTGTATGACATCCAAGCCATTCTACAATCATTGCTGTTGCACCATCATGGATTATATCTTCTTTCTTAAAATACATTGGTATATTTCATATTAATTTAATTTCTGTCATATCCCTTACTTTAATGTTTTTAATTTTAATGTATCTAAATTTGCGTGAAATGTTTTATCTTCCAAATCTTTATTTAACATCATTAGAAAATTTTCCATTTCACTAATTGTTGGTAAATAACCATAATAACAATTTCTTATTAGTTGGTTATCAAATGGGTCTGTAATTCCAAGTTTAACATCCAAAAGTCCATAATCTTCAACGATGTGATTACCAGTTTTCATAAAATAAAAAGCGGATTTAACTGTTTGTGAACGATTAACACCCGCAGCACAATGCAAGTATACAGATAAATTCTTATTAAAGGCAATATTTAATATACATAAAGCACCGTATATCGAATTTAGCCCAATATCCCTCTTACATTCGTTCATTGGAAACCAAAACGTATTATTTGGTCTATATGGAATGTATTCATCAGATACATTTATAATATAATCATATCTATTTATATCAAAGCTATTATAATTTGAAGGAAACCCTCCAACTTTTAATTTAGCATCAAACCATTTTTGAAATTTGGGTTCTATTTTAATGGTTTTACAAAGAATACAATCCTCAGATATCACGTATAATATATTTTAGTTTTGTTTTTGATCAAATAGTAATTCATCATTAGCTTCATCTCCCCAAGCAGTTATAACAATATAACCACCGTTAACTTCGCATAATACAATCGGATCTAACTCAACCTTATGTAGTGGCTCCAACTCAGCCATCCCAAGTATTCTTGCATCAGATGATTCAAATGCTTTTTCATCAAATAATTTTTTAACTGCTGCAATTTGAATTGTGTTTAAATTCAATATTTTATTTAATCTAGGAATTAAATTAATTGGAACATCTAATTTAATATTATTATCAAATGATTTCAAGAAAAATATATTTATTTCTTTTTTTAAACGTTCAATAATATTACATTTTTCATCATATGATAAGCCATTAAAATTAGGTAAATCATATATATCAACTTTGAAATCCATAATATCCTTAACGTTTTTCTCTGGAATATCTCCAAGAAACATATCTGGGTTTCGAACATATAAATCATATTTCTCACATAATCTCTCTAATTGAGGCTTTAAAAGAAATTTATATTGTCCGAAATATTTCCGTTCATATTCTTGAGCTCTAAATGGGTTGTCTGAAATCGCCCTATATAACCTTGTTGCAATGCTATTTTTAAACCCCACTTGTGATAAAAAATCACCTTTAGTTTTAAAATCTTTGACATCATGGTGTTGTTTCAAAAAAATAAACTCATTATCGATATCCTGATGGACATCTTTAAATGTTTTCTTTACAATCGTTTGTGTATCTTCCATAATATATCTTAGAATGTTATTTTTTCAAGTTTTGATATTTGTTTTTTAAGAGCTATAATTTTATTCGCTTTTAATTTGTTAGCATGTTCAACCGCATCTTCTTTTGTCAAATACCAAAATGGTTTATGATAATATTCGTACTTATTTACCTGTACCATATCATCACTTGTACTAGTTATTTTACCTTCGAATTCTAAAATACCAATCGTTAAAGCATATTTTGTTATATATATTTTCATATTATTTTTTCTTTTTAAAATATTTTTTCAATTTTATCCAAGGATGATTATTCTCATATGTTTTTTCTTGGTCAATTTTAAAATCGGGTTCTTTTAAATTAATAATTTCTTTAGTTTTAATATCAAATAAAATAATTAAATCGTCTTGTATACAAATGAATTTATATTTTTCATATCCGATATTTATAGGATAACCAAAAGGCATTTTATCCCAATCTGTTTTATATTCCATAATATTAGTATTTTAAATTATTTCACAATATTTTATTTCTAAATCAAATAAACAATTTCTAACTTCATGATTAAAATATGATAAATCTGGATGTAAAATCATTATTTTAATTCCTTTTAATTCTGACTTACCAGCATATTTATCTAAATACGCCTCATGAATAAAATTTAAAGCATCGTCAATATAATTAAAATCATCTGGTAGTACTTTAAATACTTTATCCAGATCGTTATAATCTACAATAATTCTTGGTGTGTAACTCATAACATTATATCTTTAATATTACCATTCATAACAGCTTCATTATATATTATTTCAACGGCTTCAACAATACCTAAACAAGTACTCCATTCAGATATCTCTGGTTTCATATGCATTCCTATAAAATCTGCGATTATAGTATATCCATCATCATGATCGGATTTCATAAAATCATCAAGTATAGTCATCGGTACCGAATCAGTTAAAAACAAACTAAATATCTCTAAATAATAATCTTTTTTATTTTTCATCATAAGGTTTTTAATTAGATAAAATAAAAGCAGTTATCATTGACCCCAAAAGAACAATCATAAAAATTAACGTATATTTAAATTCTGGGTCATTATCAATATAATCGAAATTCATAGTATATATTTTTTAAATTATTATATCACAAAAGTAGAAAAAAGGATCTACAATAGCAAATCCTTTAACTTATTTTAATCTAAAATGGTCTATCATCTGACTTAAATGATTTCATCTTTATTTTTCTAAGGCCTTTAACTATTAATCTAAATACATATCTTGGTATATAAATTAAAGGTAAAGAATTGAACATAGGGAAATCGTAATATTCGTGAGAACCACATCTTTCACAAATTAAATATCCACTATCGGTATATTCAGTAGATGTTTTGTGTCCAAGAATATTTTTACATATAAACCGTTTAATTTTCAACATTCTCGCATATAATTTAAAGTTATATCGTAATAATCCATATCTTCAGGAAAATAATGTTCAGCTATTTTACCAAATTTATCAATCGCCCTATCAACAAGTTTCATTATATTATTTTTCCAAATAAAAGAAACTCCTTCATCCGAATCAATACCATATAATTCATAATCTTCTTCTGTTTCCAACATAATGCATTATTTTTCATTTCCACATAATGGTTCAAGAAATTCATCAATTATATCACCAACAACCAAATTGAAGTCGGATATATCATTTATATCGATGGTATTTTTAAATTTTATCATGATTAATAAATATTTCTTTTAAACTCAAAACAAATGTACTGATAATTTTCGGATAAAACAAGTTTGGTAGGTTAATTAAGATAAGATTTAACGTTCATTTTCATGATTTCATCTATAAAGTATTTTGGTACACGATATTCTTGAAATGAACCATCGTCTCTTAATGAATCAACAATACAACCAAGCAGTGGAATATCTTCATATTTAGAACCGATAAGCATATTTTTAAACAACCTTGCATAGGATGGAAGCTGAAGATAGTAATGACTTAAGGCGTAATCTATATAATCATTGAACGGGCTTTTAAGCATCCCATTATATCTTTGTGGCTCTAAGTTCTTAACTTTATTAGATTTATGATCGCTCAATAAAACCCCAATAGTCTTTTTATATTTTCCGTAACATAACCAAAAATTATCTGCCTGGCCAACATATTCAAGTTCTGGATCGATAGATCCTAATATAACTTCCGTCCCTAATAAAACGCACCCTCGACTTTCCATCAGATCAAGAAACTTTTTTCCAGCCAATATCATATTATTACCGTCAATTGTTTGTTGTTTATCAATGTTGAAAATTGGTTTTCTGACTATTTTATTTATCTTATTTTTATTAAGAATATATTTTTCAAGTTCGTAATGCACATATGACCCTTTCTGACTGGCGTATTCTCCAGAGTAAGCCCATTGCTCTAATAAAACTTTCTGAGCATCTAAATCCCCATTAGACATCTGTAACGATTTACCATCAGCATCAAATTCGGTACAGAATGATTTAATAACAGTTGAAACAGATGGAAAGTCTGATCTTAAAACACCATTTCTATCCAACATATGATATATATGCCCTTCTTCTTCAAAAGTCAATTGTAATTCATTACGTTTGTTTTCTATTATTTCGTTTATTTCCTTTGCCGCTTGTTTTAAATCTAACATTGTTTTCCATTAAATAATAATTCATATAATTTATTTACCTTACTATAGATTAAATCCCATAGATTAACCAATAAATTGCCAAAAACCCAATTTAATGCGCTAATTGGAAATAAAAACCACCATCTAAAAATATTATCTTTTAACTCGAAACCATCTTTACAATTACCATTTTTATCATAAAGTTTATTCTTTTCCCCATCTTTATCAAAAAGACCTGTATGTTTATTAAACTCTTTACCTTTAAAATAAGTCCTTAATAATGAAAATAAAAAACCAATAAATAAATAACTACCAACATTGAACCACGTAAATATTGATAACCAAACAAAATTACCCCAAAAATAATTTAATCCAATAAATATTAAGACACATACTATTGCCGAATACCCATTTTCAAAAATATCAGCAAGAATAAATGCCATAAATAGCATAGCCAATACTATACCAAACCCAATACTACTATCAAAAAGAACTAATCCTCCCATTACTTTAATTTTTTAAATTATTATTACTACTATTATATTATTTCTAACCATTTATTAAATGCAATCAACATAGGTTGAACATTAGTACTATCTGCCCAGCCAGCAAAACCAATAAAACCATCTTGATTAAATGATATTGCTTCTCTATCACTAAAATATGATCCATTAACCATTAAAAAATACTTATTTAATGTCCCATCATCATTGAATTTACAACCCTTTCCTTTTGAACCTCTTTTCATTAGTTTCATTGTAATTTCAGTATGAGTTTTACCGAATTCCAATAACTCTATTTCTATCAACTCTTTTAATTTAACAATTTTTGATTTATTAATATCTTTGTAAGTTAACCCCTTATTAATAAACAATTGTCTACAGTCTTCGTTTCTCATATGCAATTAAGTTTATTTTAACAATTCTGGATTATCATATATATTTCCAATTAATTTAGCCCCCTAATCCAATAATAATCACCCTGGTTTTCCATTACTTCAGTAAGCCAAATATATGAATCTTCAAAATAGTGTGAACCAAGTAAAAACCCACATATTTCCCAAGCAACCACACATGTGATTGATTTTTCATTATAGAACAAATTCAATATATCACCTTCAAATATATCTTTAGGTTCTTGAATAGTATAATCTATGAAATCAGTATCTTCTGTTAATCCTGTAAATTTACCAACTGATTTAGCATCAACCTCACCATAATTAATGAAAAATTTATCGCGAATAATTTCGAAAATAGTATCTTCTACCCAAATATTCGATTTTATATCTTTTCCTCTAACCAAATGTTTGTTATTATCCATAATTCAAATTTTAATAAAAAGTTCATTTTTCACTTCAATAAGTTCAACTATGTGTTCATAAACTTCATTATTATCTTTATCAATAGCATTTTCAAATAAAAATGGGATTAATTCGGATGTTG
>Ga0302285_10000913_pt1 | contig 16220 bp, 10 predicted proteins | sample III_Fen_E2_2_FD_200455 | JGI IMG/M metagenome (GOLD analysis project Ga0302285, IMG submission 200455) | Peat permafrost microbial communities from Stordalen Mire near Abisko, Sweden - III_Fen_E2_2 | ecosystem: Environmental > Terrestrial > Soil > Wetlands > Permafrost | place: Sweden: Abisko... | reverse complement strand
CCACTTATCATAAAAGACTAAACTGATGAATAGAAAATTGAACTTAAATCTGAATAAAACTAACTGGCTTAAGATGATCTTAAAGATGACCCTAATTACCAGAATGATTCGAATAACAATCAATTAATTTAGGCAGAATAACCCATAAAAAAATTAGAAGAAATTGAAGAATATACAAATTCTCAACTTATTTAAAAAGAAGCTACTGTTTGCCAAGAAAATCAAGAAATAACTCCAAATGCTAGCAGTTCCAATAACCACACTCCAAATGAAAAGGAATAAAACATTGATAATGACTAACAATAAACTAAAGAAATCATCTAAGGTTAAAATGACCAAAATTGTGTTGAATCAGCTTGTGAGCAGATAAACGACAATGATAAATTGATTGAGGACAACAACAAAAATCTTGAAAAGGAAGTGAAATATTAGGTAGAAAAGAATTAAAAACAAAATACAAGCAAATCTAATGAAGATGATTAAGATGAGAATGGGAGCCAATGTGAAATAGCTTCAAATAAACAACTTTTAGACAGAAATAACTCTGTAAAGCAATTAGATTCACAGGATCCATCAATAAGAAGTGAATAACAACTTGAATTGGCAACATAGCTTTAAGCAGAGAAGATTGAAGAATCCTAAATTACTCCTAATCATAATAATTCTCTTTCATAAATTGAGGAATAACCTTAAACTAGCAACTCAAACATCAAAGAGATTCCTTCATAAAATGAGTCCTGATCAATAATCAAAATGTAGTCTACTACTATCTTATTTGAACTCTTTTGAGTCAAACTGAAAACAATGTTATTATCTTCTTTTCCTGAATCAAATATTTTTGAAAGAATTTCCTTTGAAGGCTGTAAAGTATTTGTTTTTAAATCTGCCATAGCTTAATAAATACATCTAATCATTCTTAAGTGAAAGTTAACTATGGAAATAAAGTTTTAGTAGCTAGAAGAGAGTCTGATAGCTCATTGTATTTTTGTAGTTTTTTGAGCAGCCGAATCTTAGTTTGATGGCTATCCATGTAGTAAGGCTGTATCATAAGAATCAAATTAGCAGTGTGCAGTGCATCCTCAACTTTTCCTAATTCTTCCTCTGCTTTCATTTTGTACTTTAAAACATCTAAATTAGTCGTGTTCTCCTTGCATGTTTTGACTGCGAGCTCATAGACCTTCTTGAAATCGCGTCCTCCAAACATATCTTATAATTTCTTCAATATCTATTACAGCTACAACTAGTTTGCATTTGTTGGATTTAAGGTAGCTCCTCCTGCAACACTATTATTTAAGGTGGTCAACTAAGTATTATTCTAACCTTATCCATTAGTACCTGGCTTTTGTTATGAAGCTTGCATAAAGTGTTTGTAGATCTGTTTTAAATTGAATTATGTTCCGCGGAGTAATTTTCAGGACAGCTTTTTTTAAAGTTGTTTTTGTACAAAGATAATGTTTTGTTTTGTTTGAAAATGTTTATATTAGCTATTTGATTAAGCCGATTAGGTTGAAGTAAAGACATAAGTGAAGAGAAATAAAAAGGAAAGTGGGGATCTCAAAAAATAGTCAGAGAGCAAACTCTTTTCAAAGCAGGATAAGAATTAATAAAATAAATAAAAGGAAAGAAGTATTCAAGGCTCGCCATCAAAATGATTGGAAGAATCGTATCTAAAGTTACCAGGAGAAATCTATTTGCTCCTTTGCAGAAGAACTCATTCTGTATCTATAATGCATACATGAACCCATAGAAGCACATTAACACTGGTCATAACCCTAACAATGTCTATGAAGATATTGTCATGCTCGGAGATTATCCCACCCCAACAATTACTCATGACAAAGTTGTTTCTTAAACATATGTCCCTGCTATTGCCAACATTGCATTCAACATTCTCAGCAAAAAATACGTAAACCATTCAACACTACCCTTTGCAAAAGATAATATGTTTGGATCTCATAAAAAAAGGGAACTTCATTGGAAAATATGAGCGATTAAAATTCGATTTATGCATTTTTTATGAGAAATCATGTATTTCTAGCTAATTAGCTGAATAATTTGCAATGGATCATAACTTTTTGATTTGAATAGCCTCAAGCCGGTTTGAGTTGGGGTTCTTATAGCACCTTAAAAGAAAAGACTTGGAAAGATCTTGGTGTGAATATCTAGGAATCAAAGCAGGAAATCTTGGTTGAGCTAAGTGAGCAAATATTCATCAAGGAAAGCAAACTTCGCTGGATCCTCGAATAAAGATAAAGACTTGCTCACACAACTGCAGTGTTTTCAGTGCTCGATGTTTCTGGAGCTAAGGTTGGTTTCTTCTTTGATTCCTATAACTTCTTGCTTCAAGAACTCATTGCACGCTCTAACTTCTATTAATCCAAAGACATCCTTGGAAACCCCAGTTTCAAGGAAAAATACTTGGATGCTTAAAACTCTGTTGACACTGGAATTCCTTCCCTTGATCTAAATACCAAGGAGAATAACTCCGTTATCAACTCCCTCATGAGAAGATTACACAACCACTGAATGATTGAATGATACTTCAATATTTTATCTGCTTGTTGCTGAAAATATTCTTTTAAAGCATATGATATTTGATTCCCCAAACATTTACTTTAATCTTAAATCTCTTAACATAAATTCACTTTATCCCATATTTTGGCAAGCAAAAATAATTATTAATATTCTCAAAGTTTGTCGAAAAGACATAGTTCAGTTAGAAATGACATAAGATTGGATAGGATTAGTTGATAATAATCACAAACTGTTTTTAATCTAGTGGGTAGGCAAGCAAACAATAGTCAGATTTTGATTTTGCAATCAGATCAATATTATTTACTTTTTTGGTTCTAGATCTAATATTTTGAGAAGTGTAAATAAAGACCTGTGAATAAAACTGAATATAAGATGTCAGTTTCCTACGTGCCTGACGCTAAGCAATTAAAGTGAGATACTTTCCATCAATCTTCAATAACACAATCCTATTTTCATCAGGTAATTCTAAGATCAGTCACTCCAACAATATCTTTTCAAAGATTTTCCAAAGTCACAGGAAGCTACTATCAGAGCAGATTACAATCAAGAACACCAAATTGTGATGGGAAGTTCACTCTCCAATAACTCTGCTGAAATACAACTCAGCCTAATAGAAGGGCAGGCAAAAGTGAAGAATAATGTCAAGCTTGAGAAAAATGTTAGAAATCGATTTTCAGGACATTTCACTTAAAGTGAATTAAAGATTGAAAGTAACAGCAATAGCTCAGGATCAAACCAAAATCTACCTAAAATTTGGCGTTATAAATTCTTTTCAATCCTTGGTGTATTTGCTAAATTCTTTCGCTTCGTCAGACTACGCCTTATTCATTTCCACCCTGAATACTATTTAAGCCCTTTGCATTTCCAAATCATCAACGATGTCGCATACCACCAAAATCCAAATGAAGAAACCTCTCAATTCTTTTCGGATGTCTTAAATCGAGATAAACTAGCACTCATGAAAGCTGAAAAAAGCTTTGGCGCATTTCAAAAGAGTCTCAGGAAATCATATCGCTGTAAACAATATTTTTTTTATTTGAAATTAGGTTTTTCTATTTCTTGTAATAAGGCTTTGTTTGTTAGAATTTATTAGATGGAGTGACAGGTAGATAACAAGCTGCTCCAGTCCATTCTTTAGTTTTCTAAGAAAATATTTCCCTATTTCTCAAGGAGCACTAAAATTATGGGACCTTCTAGTTATGTTAGTTTTGCTTGCAGAAATTATCATAGTAAGCCTACATATCTCGTTCGAAGGATCCATTTAAGGAGATATGTTCAAAATGATTCAGATTCCCTTTTTGCTTGTTCTTATTCTAGATGTTTTCCTTAGCTTTTTCAAGGGCTACCAAGAAAAAGGGGTATTTTAGATCGAGATAAGAGGCTGCTTTCGTCATTATTTTCTAGAAGGCTTTTTTCTTGACGTAGGATGCTTGCTCTTTTACGCAATAGCAGAATCAGCTGAAAGCAGTGCCCTATATATCTTTTTTATACTAAGGCTGGCACTTAAATACTACGATTACTAATAGAATGTTATAGAAGCTTATCAACTGAGTGAACGATTTGGAACTGAAAAAATAAAATTAATTGAGCTTACTTTTACTTTACTTTTTCTTGCCCACATCTTTGGATGTGTTTGGTATTGGATTGGAGACTAAAGCCTTTAATCTGCTACTTAACTTTCTTCCTCGAACAGCAAGTATTATGTCTCTTGGCTAGAAGCCTACAACCTTAATACTGCAAGCTGGCAAGAAAAATATGTAGCCTCACTTTTCTTCATTTTCACGATAATGACTACAATTGGATTTGGTGATATTGTTCCACAAAATCTTTAAGAAAGACTCATCGCTATTTGTCTAATGCTTCTTTCTTGCTTTGTATTTGCATATTGCGTTAACGCAATCGGAGGGCTTCTGACTTCAATGAATGAAAAGCAATCCTTTCACAGGGTGCGTCTTAAATCGATCAACTCTTTCATGAGTGATAAAAAAATATCGGATTCTCTGCAGTCGAAAATTCGTTCTTATTTAGATTATATTTATCACGAAGAAATAAATGGCACAAGTAAGAGAGACAGCACAGCTGTAGAATTCCTCAGCAAAGGTCTCTATGAACAGCTTCTAGTGGAAGTCAATTTCAACGTGCTCTTAAAAATGAAGATCTTTAGATCAGAAACATTGCCCTTCTCGAATGATCTCCTTCGCCAACTATCTCTTTGTGTCAAAGAAAAAACGTACATGCCTGATGAAATCATAAACCAAGAAAATGAAGATGATGCAGAAATATTTCATATTGCTAAGGGAGAAATTAAATATTGCCTCAACTTAAATTCTCGGCAAGCAAATCCAACAGTAATTCAAGTCTTAAAAGTAAGCTCAATAACATCTGTTAGCTCTAATTTAGCATTGTTTTCTTTAGGAAGGCAACAATTTCGGAGGATTTCATTTCTTTTCTCAATAATTGACTTCGTTTTACGCCAAACCAACTTGCGTCACAACAGTCTATTTTCTTAAATATTCTGATTTTCTCCGAATCATCCAACAGCATCAAGATGATTTTGTAATTTTGTAACTCAAGAAATTCCTTTAGTTTTAACACAATTTTAATCTAGGAAAAGTTTTGCATGCTACGAGAATAGCTACTTTTATCACAAAACTTCGATTAGCTTTACATGACTTGCTCGTTGTGTTCCTGGGGAAATCACCAAGAAATCAATTGCCCTCTTGTAAACTACAATCCATAGAAAAGTTATGTACTTGCAAAAGGAGAGTACTCTCGGCCACTTTATCACAGATCTTAATTCAACCGTTCTGAAAGAATTAAAATCAATTCCATTGTAATCAGTCAAATAATCAGCGACTAAGCTAGAGATTTTTAGGAAGACAAAGGTATCATATCATATGATCTTTAGAAAAAAAATACCCTTCAATTCATTCCTTCTCAAAGTCGCAAATCAGCTGTAATGATGATGTAAATGCCAAAATAACTTCAACAAAATGGTCCAATGACTGCTCCTTAAGATGGAAAAGCAGATTCACTTCTATCTTCTATTGAACTAGGAGAAGATTTTGTCTTACCAAATTCATTTTAAGAAGCAATAATTTAACAAGGAAGAATAGCAAGTTAGAGAAGAGGAAAAGTATCTTCGATAAGATAAGTAGAAGGGCAAAAAGTATAGCTCGGATTTAATCAAAATTAAGATGATTTAGAATAAATCTATCATCTTATTACCCCTGAGAAAGGTTCACAATACAACAAAGAGTTAGAAGAATACGATTTACCAGAGCCTAGCTAAAAATAATAAGAATAAGAGGCACTTCTATGGAGAAAAGAAAATGGAGATGCTTTGTTATGTCCATGGACAACGAAAATCAAAGGAGATCTTGTGGAAATAGACACTTAATAAGAATTTAGAACTTACAGAACAAAAGATAACTTCTCATTAAAAATTGAATAGTTTAATAAGAGGCAGTTTATTAACGAACCTAATAAATCACAACTAGGAGACCTAAAGAAAACAAAGAGATAGAATCATAAAGGAACACTCAATATTCGTAATAATGAAAGATAAAAGACTTATCTGAATCAAGCTAAAATGTTCTATTGATTTATCTACAATTTTGTGGAAATTTTTAGAGAAAAAATAGAATCAACATATTTGATTTTAATCAACTGATAATAAGTTTTAAGAAGGTAGAGTATGCCAAATCTGTAATGCATTATGAATCAATATTAAATCAAGCAGGAAGAAGAAATTAATCTTTCAAAATTACTTGTTATTGATAATTCTTTATGATACTCAAATATGGTAATTTGTTTGAAATAGTATTTCTTATTTAGATAATTAATCCACATTATTAAAAAGATTGATTTTTGAGAAGATAATCTAAATGATAGTGTTTCATTATAAAATAAGGAAAAAGGAGAAAAAAACAATCTAAAAAAGATAATCATCAAACACATTTTGAAGAAATTGCATATTACTATTAAATTACAATTGGGAGTTCAGATCTAAAAGAGAATCAAAAGCGAACTAGCTATTACTAAATTACTTGTACAAGCTAAAAAATGATTAAAATAAATTAAAATGATCTTATCCATTAAAACATTTTCAACTAAAATCTATTTCAATTCGAAATTAACAAATATTTATTTTGCAAAACTCTTTTAATTTTTTAGACTAAATTAAAGATAATTTTATTGTAATTTAATCAATTTGAAGAAAATTTTCAAAAAAAAAGAAAGTTTTTATTTCAAGTCTCGCAACACTGCGCTAAGGTACTTGCTTCCCTTAGGATTCATTTTGATGTTTATGGTATTTGATTTTATGTAGATTTAATATTTTTATCATTTTATCTCTCTGATTTATTTTGTATTTATACATTGTATTGCTTTCAACTTATCTTTTATCTTTTTATAATGCTGCTTATTTAAAAATACATGTTGAGATCAATCTATGCCGCTTTGAAAACTAAAGAGAGAAGTGCGGAAGTACTGAAACAGAGATAAAGAGAGGCAATATATCATCGTAGGCGGAAGTAAGCAATTTGCTGGCAATTAAGCGAAGCAAGGGAAGGAATAGGTTGCTCTTTCCGCCATTAAGGGCTATGATAGTTGGATTCAAAAAGTAGTAGTCTTGCCTTTCTTTTCCTTTAATTTGTAAATTCAAATAATTGTTTTAAATTAGTTTTTGCTTTTCTTCCCCTTTCCTTTCCTCTCTATTTTTTGTTTTTGCTTGAGTTGTCATTCCCCTTTCAATTTAAATTTTTAATTCAGATGAAAATTCATTTAAATTTAAAAAGCAGTTCCTTTTAATTAACTCAATGAATCTTCAGAAATCCCAAACAATATTAAATTACCCAGGAAATAATTAACTGATTCGACGTTCTCGCAAAATAGCGGGTAGAGCGATGACGAATATTTATGGACAACACTTGAGTGGAACCAAGTGTACCTAGTTTTTTCAGGAGGTAGTTCTTCCAGGCCCTATCGTCTAGCAATAGCTCCCACATTTTGTTGCAATCTGCTTAATTATTCCAACCATCTGAAGTGCTAAGCTAATTGGGTTAGTAGGCATTATGATACGACGAATATAGTTTTTAACGCCTATCCCTGGCTCGTCCCGGTCCACTAAAACCGCCCGTCCCAATGGTTAGTTGACTAGTTTACAATCAAGGAGGACCCTTAACTCCTTTTCGTTTCGAAAAATCATCTCAGTCAAATTAATGAATGGAAAACAATGGAGTAATGATGGATTGTAACTGTTTTAGTTTAAGAATGCCATTTGATTTTGAATGGCATTCATTTGTTAAATGAACTTTTTGAAAGAAAAAAAGAAGATTTAAAAAAATTAAATGAAAAATTAACTGAATAATAAATTAACATTGAAAATTAAATAATAACTAAGTCAATTTACATCTAAATTGACAAAATCCAATAAATCATTTAGCTTGATCCTTAATACTGGGATAAGCTGTTTAAATTTTTGTAAGATTAACTGATGTGGTTAACTTTGTAATTAATTCAAATTATTAACTGACACATAACTTGAATTCGTATTTCAGTGGGGAGAAAAAATCAGTTATCAAAGATAGTCTTCATTTGAACTCTAGGATTTTTCATTCATTTGGTCTTCATAATTTCCCTTTTAATTTGTATTGTTTCTTTGCATGGGTGTTTCTTTCCGCAGAGCTGCCATTTTGAAATTTTTCATTTGAGAAACGGATTTTTAAGTTTTTTCTATTGTCTAAGATGAAATGTCTTCATTCTCATCTGTTTATTTTTGAGAATCGGCTTCTACCTCGTCTTGGTCTTATGCTTCTTCATCTGAGTAAATGACATCATCCAGATTTTTGTCATACTTTGGTTGGTTTTCTTGCTAAACTTTAGACTTTTTATCTTATTTGACTTTTTTGGAATCGTCTGTGAAACGTTGATTGTACAAACGAGTAAGCTTAGCTTTTATGTTTGAAGGCACTTCTGCGTAATAATCCATCTTGGGGTATTATAAATCAGAGAGATGTTCCTTCAAATGATCTGGTTTCAAGCCATAGTACTCCATGAATGACAGAATCTATTCAAATGTTTAATCTGATGCATTCTTAAGAAGTCTAAGGAGAATCTTAAGGATAGTAGGAAGATAATCAAATTTAACTGCAAATCGAGAACCAGATATTGCTTTTGCTAAGGATATTCTCAACTCCCTTAGTTCTCTAGTCGTCTTTTTTTGAGAAGAATATTTTCCTAGCCAATCAGGAAAGCGAGGATAAACAGGTTTATTTCCACATGCTTTATCACATGGATAAATTGAACTTAAGAAAGCGAAGTTAGGCAGCAAGGACCAATTATTTTTAGCTCTAATTTAAGAACTAACGATGTCTCCTTCAGCAATCGCAGCTGTAGCTTAAGCAATATCCTCTAATTCTTTAATAGATGGAGTATTGTTTTTCTCAATAGTGTCTAAGTAATTTTGTTGTACCAGCAAAGGGATGAGATCATAGTCAATAAAAAATAGTTCCACCCTCTCTCTCAAAGATAGTTTTTAGAACTTAAAGGAGTGCATCAATTCAAGAGAAGCTTCGAATCCTTGCATCATGACTGTTACATCTTTCTAATTAGAATTCAATGTTTTCAAATTACTTCTGAGCAAAGTATTAGAAGTTTTAAAATGCATTTCTAAGTAGTTTAAAGTTTAACGAAGATCACAACCCAACCGAGAAGTAATTTCCTCGATTGCTAAGCTTTCTACCTTTTGGAATCCTTCGCTTTGACAGATCTTAACCATCCTAGTAGCAATATCTTGCTTGGCAGGCTTAGCAAATTTAATATCATAGCAGTAATTAGCCAAAGTTCTAACCTTCGGGTTCATTCTATCGTTGCAGATACAAAAAATAGGTACATTTGTGCATTTGATTGCATCAATGAGAGCTGCATTACCACCTCTGTCACCTGAAGACATTCCATCTATTTCGTCCATTAGAATAATGAACTTATTATTGACAGTAGCTACTGCACTTGAGTCTTTGTCGTAACTTTATTCTTTTTTTCGAATTAAGTGAATGATAGAGTTTGTTTTAAGATCTCCTAGAATGAAGTTTACACTCTTTTTGTTTCTCTCATCGGATGCATTCCACTCTCTAACATCGTATCCCATGTATTTAGCAATCAATCTCACAGAGGTAGTTTTACCAACTCCAGGTGGACCGCTCAACAAACAGGCTTTGGCGTTGACATTACTTGAATTATCTCCTGGAACTGACATATTTTATTTGTAGAATGTATTTTTTACTTGTTTTTTATTCCCTTTGATTACGACATCATGCCAGTCATGAAGCCATTCCATCATTTTCTCAAAGTTATGTTCGTTTCCAACAATGTCGCTAGGTAATTTAGGGGCATATTTTTGTGTCCAAAGTTCAGTTTACTAAGGAGGCTAATTGTTTTAAGCTTATTTGATTGGCTGTATTGGTTTAGGATCACTTTTTCTCAATTCCTTGGGGATATTGACAGGAATGAGAACCTTTTTGTTTTTTTTCTGGCTACTTGAAGGAAGGACTGGCTCAACAATGGGTTAGTTCGAAGCAGAAAACTTGCTAAAACGGTCTCCTTGAGCAGATCCAGCGTGTTCTTCAAGGGATTTTCCCGTTTTTTCTTTCAAGAACTCACTGAATTAAGTTTGATTCATAAGTAATGTGCTATGCTTAACAGCTTCTTAATACTTTTTCCCCTATTCTGGAGGTCTTCCATCTTCTAAAACACTTCCATAGACTACAATAGAAGTTTTTTTACTTACGCTTTTTGTATTTCTGCCTCCATTTTCAATTACAATACTAGATAATTTATCTCTAGAAAGACTGAATTCACCAGTGAAGACTATTGTTAATCCAGCTAAAAACTGACTAATAGCTTCCTAATCAGACTTTTCTTCAGGTTTCGAAGCAGTTTCCTTTGGTTTTCTTGCAGATTGGGCCTTTGGTTTCTAAGGCTTCTCAGGATTTATTTTAGGATTATTAGATGGAACAGTTCTTTTCGATCTTTATCCTTGATTTGCCTGAAATTTCAATTAATCCCAGTCAATAGGCTCTTCCTCTTCATTTTCAATGAATTATCCGTAATCAAATTCATCATCACTTGAATGGAAAGTTTTAGCTTTTTTCAGAGTCCTTAGATTATTTTGTTTTTTTATTACTTTTTCAACATCAGAATCTTCTTCTTTAATCATTTTCTGCTTTGGTGCTTCAATTTTTTTTCCCTGTCCTTGTTTTTCATCTGATTTGCTTGCAGACTAATTTTATTATTTTCCATTTCTAAAGAATTCTTTATTTTTATTATCTGATTTATCTCCATTTTTACTTATTAATTAGACATCTTCATCACTACTTTGAATGACTACCTTGTTATGTTTCTTTAGATTTGATCCCTTCTTTTAAGAAATAAACTCAAAGCTTTTCTCATCCTCAGAATCGTGTTCATGATTACTGTTTCCTAGTTCTTCTGTTAAACTTTGAGTATCTGAAACAACTTCAATCTCAATTTGAAGATCTTCTACCTTTTCTTTTGGATTCTTTTTATTATCCTTAGTGTCATTTTGATATTGCTTTCCTTCTTTTCTGCTAGAATCTTATTTGCTGCTTGATTGCTGGACTTTTTTAGAATCAGATAATAATTTACCTTTTTAAACCATTTCTGCTTAGATATCTTCATAAAATTATCCTTTGCTCTTACTAAGACCTGCCAAATGGACTGCCTTTTTTTCTGTAAAAATATGATAAAGTTAGATAGATTATTAGAATGTGATCTTACGTGCATCTTGGGGATTAGAAACACCTTTTTAAGGAAGTGGCATTTATGGGGGCACTGAAGGGACACCTTAAGCAGCATTAGAGTTTTATTTTTAACGTGGCGTTCTGATCACAAATTTATCCATAAATTGTTTGGGAGAGATGTTTCTTCTGAATTTATGTCTTTCGAAGTGAGTAATAATTGGTTGAAGCTGTAATTGCGCGGTTTTCAAAGGATAGATAGTTCCTTCAATTAAATCGAACTAATAAATATTAAAGTGCGGCTTCTTTCTCAAATCAATTTTAAAGAACTAATATTTTGGCAACTAATCATTTTGAATGCAAGATTGGATTCATTGTTACATGCTCTTCTGCTTCATTTCAAATTAGTGAATTATCGATTATCATAATAAATTTGACATTTTCAATACATTCATACATTAAAAAGAATCACATAAAGTAAGTCCAATGATCCTATGTTATTATTAATAGAATGTTTTGTATTCAAACTTATTGAGAAAACAAATAGTTTTGTAAAGAAACAAGAGGTTGATGGATTGACTTTGTGTAAATTAATTTTTACTGAAATCAAGAAAATAATAAAACTAATGATATTCAATAATAGCGATAACATAACTTCTGACCCCAAAATATTGATAGGAGCAATAATTTCATGTCACAGTCTGAAACTATTGAGTAGAAAAATGGTGAAAAACCTGTTGAACAAGAAGAAGGAAACAAACAGGCTGTTCAAGAAACTCAAAAGGTTGAAGAGAAGGACCCATTGAATTAAGATAAACCATAACCTAATGAAACATAAAAAACTGAAGATAATAAAGCACCATCTTAGATATCTTTTGAGAATAACTCTGGAATAAACAAATCAGATAAGACAATCTCAAAAAATGGAGTCTCGCATTCTTCTTTAACAACCAGATCTAAGGAGCTTCCACCTTTAGTAGGTAGAGACAGTGACAGAGTTACTAATGGTAGTAGTAGCAATAGAAATGAACTAAGCCTCGGTAAGGTTTTTGGAGATGTCAAAAGGAGTAAGCGATAGGCTGATATTGAGGCTGCAATTTTACATGGAAGAATTTAGCTGTTGAAGTAAGAACAGGAGAACAGTAAGAAGAAGATCTACTAAACAAAAAAGCAAACATTAGAATACTATCTTTTAAAAAAATCGAATGAAGATTAAAATTCCAAGGTAAAATAGACTTAAAAAGAAAGGATTGAGTAATTAGCAGTTTCTTAAATGGAATATAACTTTTATTTAACAAATGAATATTAAACAGAGGGCGAAAAACAAAGGAAACGATGAAGATACCATGAAATAACTTCAACAAGATAATGAGCGACTTAGATAGTTTTAAAAGGAAAACTTGGACTAAGTTAAATCTTCATAGCTTTAACTTCACAGAGAGAACTTTCTGAACATAAAGCGGTAGCAAGAACTAAATGATAAGCGAATCAAAGAGATTTCTGAACGACATTTGGAGATGAATCAAAGGAAAAAGTTAATGGTTTAATAGCAAGAACTAAAGAGCAGCATGCATGTGATTGAATATAAAAATAAGTAAACAGAAAGATATTTGGAAAATTATAAGCGATGGATTGAGCAGACAGAAGAGTCAAAACAAAAAAGATAACAAGAAATCAATGAGATGGAGTAAGTTGAGATTAATCTCATCAAGAAGCTTCAAGCCACTTAACAATTACAACGGAAAGCATTCGAAGAACTTCAAGGAATTATCACAATGAAATCAGATGAGTTTAGATCAGAATTCTAGCCAATCCTTCACAGAAAGAAAGTCAGCAGGCTAATCTCTTCTATTACGGAATCATCCATTCATCAAGAAAAAGAAGAAAAGAATCTCTCGCATGTCTAAAGTGCTGGGTAGATATCTCTAAAAGGAGGAAGTCAACTTGGTGAACAAGAAGCAAATACTTCGAAAATAAAAGCAGAAGGCAAAACAGAAGAATTCTCAAATAAAAAATCATCTTTATTACCATACAAAACCAATACAACAAAGCCAAAGAAACTGAAGGCCCCAGAAGTTCCAGAAGTTGACTTTATATTCTGAGTAATTCAGATAATGTTTGAAGTGTTCCATTAAAAATACATGATTATGTTGAGTAAAAGAGCAAGTACAGCTATTTGAAATTTTCATTCAGTTTGTTTAGTAATTGATGACAAAGTTCTTATTTAAAAGGTTGTACTAAAAATTAGTGTTTTAGAATTCAAAACAAAAATCCATTACAATGAGATTCTTTAATAAAAAGCTAACTTATCTGTCCAAAATAAATGGAAAAAGATAATTCAATACGTAATATTAAGAAATAAAGAAATTGATTTATTGATCTGAACAAGAAAGAATGATAACCAACAAAGGAAGATAAGTTTATGTAGTCTGTGAAATTAAATCAAAAGTTAGAGTAAATCAATGATTTTAAGAAACACCAATTTAGTAGTGGAGAATCTCTACTACTTGTTATGGCTAAAGGATTCTGGGCTCAAAGATGCGAGCTTCTCTGTTAAGATTCCTGATACGGTGATTATTCAATCAGGCAAAATAATGAATTGGTTCTTTTCATCTAAAAACGGAGAAGGCGTCCTTATGAAGAAAGAAGTCAATTTAAAAAGTTCTTTGATTTATGATTCGTTTCTCCGAAAGAGCTCGCGAAGTGGTATTGTTGCGTCATTCATTCAGAACCTTAAAAACGAAGATGCTGAAGCGGAGGTGAGTAAAACCTTTTTAACTTCGAACTTACTGAGGGAAGAAAGTAAACTAAAATTCGATATTCCTAAGAACGAAGGAGATATAACTGTCCATTATTTGACAAAAGAAAAGCTGAAAGAGTTTCTCTTTACAGAAGCTGCTATCAATAAAACTGGGATCCTTTAAGCCTTTATCGATCCGTACAGTGATAGTCAAGCTATTATTCAAGCAATTTGGTCTCCTTAGCTTTGTGTATTTTCGAAAAGAGTTAATAATCGTCATCTGTTTGATAAAAAATATGATCCATTCGAGAGAGCAACCACTTTCGATGGAGCTGAAGTCTATTCACGCACTGTTCCATTAAGAGGTAAAATGATATCTCAGGAAATGCGCAAGTTTTGTGAGAATATTGTCCACAGAATCGCTCATGTAACATTCTAGAAAATCATGATACAACGCATGGTAGTGTATTTCAAGATGGACGAACACAACAACATAAATTTCTTGTATTGTAGCAGCATGAGGCTTTCTGGAGAGAAAATAGATCCAGATATTGTAAAAACATTGAAACACAAAATCTAAAACACTCCCCTTATTATTGATACGAATTACATCCGTCCAGAGGAAATCAAACTCATTTATACAACTAATACAATGCGTCCAGTTTCTCTTGAAAATGACATAAAGTGCTTCCACTGCTAAGAAAAAATCTAACATAAAGATCTTGTGCCAGTCACTTACGAGTTCATCATTAATAACTTTGAAGAAAATCCGAAGGAACAGTATTCTAAGATTAGTAATGTTCCTGTTATCGAGGCTCAAACTGAGTAAGACTTCATCCTTTAGCGCCCAATGGATAAGTTTGTTAAAGATAAATCGAGTGAAATTCCTTAGTTGATTGCCAAACTTTACCCAAAGCTTAACGTTGAAAACTACAGGAAGTTTAGGACAAGCAAGAAGTTTCTCAGCTAAAAAGTAAGCAAAGAACATTTAGATTACTACGTATAAAATACTAAATTAGAATTAATTCAGTTTGAGTTCCTTCATTCATTCGTTTATTGATTAATTTGATTTGTTTGAAAGATTAAATTATGTCAATATTGCTTTTTGGACTTCTCGCGGTATGTGAAAATGAGTGGAGCACCATTGAAAGGAGAGTAAGATTTCACATTCATGAAAAAGGGTCTTTCAAAGAGAGGATCACTGTTTACAAGAGAAATGAAAGCGATCATTGCTGCTAAAAATGTCGAAATGACAGAGTAGAAAGGGAGCGAATTCGTTAGATCTTAAGATCGCGAAGTTTACCAGCGTATGCTTCTTCATTTGGTCGAAGAGATGCAAAGAATTGAGAGAGAATCAAAGAGAAATAAAAAGGATTTTTCATTGGAATCAATCTAGGCAAAAGAAATAGAAATAACTGATAACAAGAATAACAATGAAAAATCCATCCACACAAACTTATCGACTCGTGCATAAAGTGCTGCAACAAAAAAGACCCTTTCTCGCCCTTAGAGCTCTCTTCCCTTTGATCCTTCCTCGAAATTAAGGGCTATTCACAAGGAAATCGACTCCTTTGTGGATAAAGTCGAACACTAAAAAGAAATGAATCCTAATGATAATAGCAACTAATAAAATCAAAAACATTAACAAAGCAATGGATACATTGACTAAGCGTATTTTGATGTGAATTACTTAGCCTAACCCGATATGGAGGAACTTCCTGAGTAAATAGAAGAATCTGATCCAGAAATGGAAGAAGACCATTCTAAAAAATAAAGATTTTAAAGAGATTCTGCTCATTTGGAAAGGCAATATCGCATAAATGAAAACTTCATTAAAACAAAGAAATTACAGCTCAATCTTCAGAACAACAACACATCTGGATCAGTTTCTACATCGCTACAACAAAAAAGACCTCTTTCAAACTCTAACTCCTCTACAACTCTTCCTACAAAGCATCACCCTTAAAGCAGCACAACCAGCTCAAATCTTAATTTCTTTCCAAGCAGCACTAAAGGCAGTTCTCAAATTATTAGACCTTTGAGTGGTCCTTAGTTCTATTCTAGTTCAACTTCTTCAGCTAAATAGAATAATACGGATGGACCGTTAAAACCTGCTCTCAAGAAATAAGTTTCTTCATTGCAATAGCCTCATTTGTAACTTGACCCTATCAAAAGGAGAAGTGTGA
>Ga0302285_10000912_pt1 | contig 16227 bp, 11 predicted proteins | sample III_Fen_E2_2_FD_200455 | JGI IMG/M metagenome (GOLD analysis project Ga0302285, IMG submission 200455) | Peat permafrost microbial communities from Stordalen Mire near Abisko, Sweden - III_Fen_E2_2 | ecosystem: Environmental > Terrestrial > Soil > Wetlands > Permafrost | place: Sweden: Abisko... | reverse complement strand
ACTGGAAATAGAAACGAAAAAACAAAAAACTATGTCATTTATTGCTGAAAGAGTTCAAATAGAAGGTTTGACGTTCGATGACGTCCTTCTGGTTCCTGCCTATTCTGATGTTTTACCACGTAACGTCAATCTTACCACCCGTTTTTCACGCCGCATTGAATTAAAGATCCCAATTGTTTCTGCTGCCATGGATACAGTAACAGATTCAAAAATGGCTATTGCTATTGCCCGTGAAGGTGGAATAGGGGTAATTCATAAAAATATGACTATAGCCGAACAGGCTAAACAAGTAGAGATAGTAAAACGCGCTGAAAATGGCATGATATCCAATCCAATCACCATTCGAAAAGGTGCTACGGTAGGAGATGCCCTTGCACTTATGGCTGAATATAAAATCGGGGGCATACCTGTTGTTGACGAAGGAGGGTATCTTGTTGGTATTGTAACCAACCGGGATTTACGTTTCCAACGTGACATGAAAAAACAGATCGATGAAGTGATGACTAAAGATAATCTGATCACCACTTCGCGTACTACAGATCTGGAAGCTGCTGCTGATATATTACAACAATATAAAATCGAAAAACTACCTGTAGTCGACGAAGACAACAAACTGGTCGGATTACTCACCTATAAGGATATAACCAAAGCAAAAGACAAACCGATGGCCTGTAAAGACGCTCAGGGGCGCCTACGCGTCGCGGCAGGTGTCGGAGTAACAGGAGATGTATTCGAAAGAATCGATGCACTGGTGGCTGCAGGAGTCGATGCCATCGTTATCGATACAGCCCATGGCCATTCCGAAGGTGTTATTAAAACATTAAAGGAAGCAAAAAGAAGATACAAAGACATTGATATAATTGTTGGGAATATTGCGACAGGTGAAGCTGCTCTGGCACTTGCCGAAGCAGGGGCTGATGCAGTCAAAGTAGGAATAGGTCCGGGCTCAATATGTACTACCCGAATTATTGCCGGAGTTGGAGTGCCACAATTATCTGCAGTATTTGAAGTATCCAAAGCATTGAGGGGAACTGACATACCGGTAATTGCCGATGGAGGGATCCGTTATTCAGGAGATATTGTAAAAGCACTGGCAGCAGGAGCTGACACCATCATGGCAGGTTCGCTCTTTGCAGGTGTAGAAGAATCACCGGGTGAAACTATTATTTTTAATGGTCGAAAATTCAAATCCTACCGTGGGATGGGATCACTCGAAGCAATGGAAAAAGGATCGAAGGACCGCTATTTTCAGGATATGGAAGATGACGTCAAAAAAATGGTACCCGAAGGAATCTCTGCCAGAGTAGCTTTTAAAGGTTCATTATACGAAGTGGTTTACCAACTTATTGGCGGACTTCGTGCCGGGATGGGTTATTGTGGGTCTCATACCATCAGTGAACTCCATAATGCAAAATTCACTCGTATTACCAATGCAGGAGTTACCGAAAGTCATCCACACGATGTGACCATTACGAGTGAAGCACCAAATTATAGTCGAGAAAACAACTAAGAATTTAATTCTGAACTATTTAATAAATAAATATGAATTTGATTTTTAATTCAGATTTATTATAATAACTTTGCGGCGCATTTTTTATAATAATGACACAACAATCATCAAAGTTGTCCGTTTTAACAATCGGATACTATCAACAATGTTTATTATTCCCTGTCTTTTCTAATGATAAATCTATCAATCATTTAAAATATTTATGAAATCACCTGTAATTAAATTATTTGCTTTTCTGGCTTTGTCTACGAGCTCTTTTGCTCAAACTACCAATCCGGTACTAATGACAATCAACAACAAACCGGTATTAAAAACGGAATTTGAATACATTTACAATAAGAATAATTCAAATAATTCACTGGATAAAAAGACTCTGGATGAATATGTTGATTTATTTATAAATTTTAAGTTGAAAGTAGAAGAAGCCAAATCACAGGGAATAGACACTACAAAATCATTTATTACAGAACTTGCCGGTTATCGTTCACAATTAACAAAACCTTATCTGACAGATTCGAAAGTAGACGATGCACTGTTACATGAAGCCTACAACCATTCGAAGGAAGATATCGATGTAAGCCATATCCTCATCAGGATACCACAAAATGCATCACCGGCCGATACATTAAAAGCATTCAACGAAATTAATGCTGTATGGAAACGGGTACAAAAAGAAGATTTTTCAAAAGTAGCGAAAGAAGTTTCGCAGGATCAATCCGCTGAACAGAATAGTGGTCATATCGGTTGGGTATCAGCATTCCGCACCGTGTATCCTTTTGAAAATATGGCTTATAATACTCCGGTTGGATCAATATCGAAACCGGTACGTACAGGATTCGGATATCACATCTTAAAAATTCATGCACGAAGGAATTCATTGGGTGAAATATTGGTTTCACATATTATGATTTTCACATCTAAAGGAGATGAAACTCAAAACAAAAAAGCAAAAGTAACTATTGATTCGATTTACCAGCGGGTATTAGCAGGTGATGATTTTGGAACATTAGCAAAAACATATTCTCAGGATAAGGGATCTTCAGTGAAAAACGGCGAATTGCCCTGGTTTGGAACAGGACGTATGGTTCCAGAATTTGAAACGGCTGCCTTTGCATTGAATAAAGTGGGTGATGTTACAGTGCCAATTCAATCGGCATATGGGTGGCACATCATTAAACTAATGGATAAAAAAGGTCTGGCTCCTTTTGAAGAGCTTAAAGCTGACCTTGAAAGAAAAATTAAACATGATGAAAGGGCTAATAGTGGACAACATGCATTCCTGTTAAAATCACGTATTGAAAATAATTATAAGGAAAACAGCGCCAGTATTCAGGAATTTAATCAATTGCTGACAAAACACAAATTGACTGATTCGTTATTTATTGCTGAAGCAGCTAAACTGGATAAACCACTTTGCAGCTTTGCCGGCAAAAACTTTACCCAGGCTGATTTTGCCAGGTATCTTAAGAAAAACAACACTTCCGAAAAAAGCATCCCCTCAGAAATCATTGATGAAAAACTCAATGCTTTTGTTGATGCCGAACTTCTTTCATATGAAGATTCTCAGTTGGAAAACAAATACGATGACTTTCGCTACCTGATGCAGGAATATCATGATGGAATTCTTTTATTTGAAGTAAGCAACCGTGAAGTTTGGGAAAAAGCATCGAAAGATACTCCGGGACTAGAAAAATACTTTAATGCTCACAAATCGGATTACACCTGGGAGAAACCACATTTTAAAGGACATGTGATTCTTTGTAAAGATAAAGAAACTTTAAATGCCGCTAAATCGATTGTAAAAAAAGCAGAGACTGATTCGATTGATAAATACCTTCGTACCCGTTTAAATGACAGCATTCAATATGTGAAAGTTGAAAAGGGTTTATACGTACAAGGTGAAAACAAAGTGGTGGATGATCAGATATTCAAAACCACAGAAAAATATGTTCCTACAAAAGACTATCCATACTTCTTTGTAACGGGAAAATTGCTTAAAAACAAACCTCAGGATTACACAGATGTTCGCGGTTTAGTTACTGCAGATTACCAGGAATTTTTGGAACGTGAATGGATTAAGACACTTCGGGCTAAATATCCTGTGAATGTTGACCAAAATGTTTTGAAAACGGTTAAGAAAAACTAATAATAAAATCACGCAAAAATAAAAGACCTACCTTTGGCTTTTATTTTTGCGTTTTGTTTTCAGAGATGCAGGGAATAATCTTTATCAGCACATGAATAAGTATATTTATTTGACTATTATTTCCCTGACTTTAATTGTCATTAGTTCATGTGTTCACAAAACTCCTGAAGCGGCACGTAAACCGTTACTTGAAGTTGAAGGTAGATTTTTATATGTCGATGAAGTGCAACAGATCATCCCTCCCAACGTGAGCGTTACAGACAGCACAGAAATTGCGCATAGTTATATTCGGAAATGGGTTACCGATGTCCTGATGTACGAAAATGCAAAAAGGAATGTAACCAATATAAACGAAATTGATGAGTTGGTTGAAAGTTATCGAAAATCACTGACTATCCATCAATATCAACAAAAGATGATAGAACAACGACTTCCAAAGGAACCTTCGGAAGTTGATTTGAAAGCTTTCTACACTCAATACAGTGCTCAACTGGTTCTAAAAGAAAATATTATCAAAGGATTATTGCTTATTATCCCTCAAAAAGCTCCGAAAATGAGTAATGTTCGCAGTTGGGTTCAATCAGGGAACACAAAATCACTCGAAAGTATTGAAAAATACAGTTTGCAAAACGCTATTAGTTACGATTACTTTGGGGATAAGTGGTTGCCACTTTCAGAAATTTTAAAAAGAATACCATTAAAAGTTGAAGATCCTTCCAGATTTTTATCATCCAATCGTTTTGTTGAAACATCAGATAGTACTCAACATTATTTTTTACGCATTGAATCATTCAAACTTTCCGGTCAGGTAGAACCTTACGAAATGGCAAAAGACAGGATTAGCAATATATTACTCAATAAACAAAAAGCAGATTTCATAACAAAATTTGAAAACGAAATATACAATGATGCAGTTTCCAATGAAACCGTTACATTTTTCAAGAAAAAATAATCAATCATCACCTGACAAAAACGTTTTAGCAATTAATTTCTGACATGTGTATTTTAATATATCCAATAATTAATATCTGTCTATCACTTTGAAATTCAATTATATTATATGAAAAAAATAATCCTTTCCCTTTTATTTCTCTTAAGTATTGCACCTTTTAAAATGCTTGCACAAAAGAATATCGTTGACGAGGTAATTTGGGTAGTAGGTGATGAATCAATTTTACGTTCCGAGGTTGAAAAGCAACGTATAGATGCACAAAATTACGGTAAGCCGATTGAGGGTGATCCGGATTGCGTGATACCGGAACAAATTGCAATTCAGAAGTTATACTTACATCAGGCTGCTCTGGATAGTGTTGTTGTCAGCGAATCAACAGTCATGAATCAGGTTGAGAAACAGTTGAATTTTTACATTTCACAAATTGGCACAAAAGAGAAAGTGGAAGAGTATTTTCACAAAACGATCCCTTCATTGCGTGAAGAGTTACGTGACATGGTTCGTGACCAACAAGTAAGTCAACAAATGCAACAAAAGCTGGTTGGGGATATTAAATCCACTCCTGCTGAAGTACGTCGTTTTTATAAAGATCTTTCACAGGATAGTATACCAACCATTCCTGCCCAGGTAGAACTTCAGATTATCAGCTTTGAGCCTCCGGTTCCAATCACAGAAATAAACAGAATTAAGGATCGCCTTCGCGACTTTACAGAACGTATTACCAGTGGTACAGCCGACTTTTCAGTATTATCAAGACTTTATTCTGAAGATACCGAGAGTGCAAAAAGAGGTGGTGAACTTGGATTTATGGGACGTGGTCAATTGGTACCCGAATTCGCTCAGGTTGCTTTTAATTTAACGGATACAAAAAAAGTTTCACGTATCGTTCAGACAGAATTCGGATTTCACATCATTCAATTGATTGAGAAAAGGGGTGATCAGATAAATTGCCGTCATATTTTACTTAAACCAAAGGTTTCTGTCGAAGAAAAAGAACGCGCAATTCATTCACTGGATTCAATATCAAACCTGATACGTGAAGACAAATTGACCTTTGAACATGCTGTCATGAATTTTTCACAGGACAAAAATACAGTCATGAATGCAGGTTTAATGTTGCAACAAAAAGACTATGCTCCAACTTCTAAATTTGAATATCAGGAATTACCTCCCGAAGTTGCCAAAGCAGTTTATGAAATGCATGTTGGCGAAGTGTCAAAGCCATTCAGCATGACTGATAAAACCACAAATAAAGATGTAATCGCAATTGTGAAAGTGAAATCGAAATTAGAAAATCACAAAGCGAATCTTTTAGATGATTATCAAATGTTGAGAGCATTCTATGAAAACAAGAAGAAACAGGAATTTTTGACTAACTGGATTATCAAAAAACAAAAGGAAACTTACATTAGTATTGATCCTGCATGGCAAAACTGTAAATTTCAATATCCGGGTTGGATAAAAAAATAAGAAAGCCATTCTAGCTTTGATTTTTTTAAAAGAAAGTTGAGGCGGCACAAAATTAATGAATATAATTAAGAAATCTATTTCATACTTCTCCCCAATTCATTCAGGGGGCTACAGGCACATCGTATTTTTCGGTGTGCTGTGTTTGTTTATAGTTGCTTTACAGGCTCAAATACGTCCTAAGCAACTGAGGAATGAAGTTCTACTAAGCCAGAACCCGAACAGACAAATAACCAAATCGACTAAAAAATCAAGACAACAAGCCAGAAGAATAAAAGTTATGGCAGAACGGAAACCGTTGGCACCAACTATAAACCCGTTGAGCCACAGAGGAGTCACACTGGTATTTCTGGAACATTCGGAGACTCTTACCTTTGATAAAATTAAAAACCCTGATATGCAGGTTCTAAAAGGAAACGTTCGGTTCAGACATGATAATGTTTTGCTTTATTGCGATAGCGCATATTTCTTTGAAAAAGCGAACTCCCTGAATGCATTCGGGCATGTGCGGATTATACAGGGTGATACACTTTTTGTTTATGGTGACAAGCTGTACTATGATGGGAATACCAAACTGGCCCGTATGCGCCACAATGTCCGCATGGTAAACAGAAAGACCACTTTATCTACTGACAGCTTAAATTACGACCGTTTAGCGAATCTGTCATATTATTATACGGGGGGCAAAATAACCGATCAGCTAAATGTACTTACATCCATTTGGGGACAATATTCCCCTTCAACGAATGATGCCTTATTTAAAAACAAAGTTCATCTTAAGAATAAAAACTTTATTCTTGACTCTGATACATTAAAATACAATACCAAAACTAACATTGCCAATATTGTCGGTCCTACTCATATCCTGTACAATGATGAAACTGATATTTACAGCACCCGGGGATGGTACAACACATCCACCGATCGCTCAATGCTGCTGGACAGATCTAAAATTAAACATAAGGATGGGAAAACCCTGATTGGTGATACAATCTTTTACGATAAGAAACTTAAGTACGGCGAAGGTTTTACCCATGTTATTATGAATGACTCCATTCAAAAATCGACATTGTATGGTGAATATTGTTATTACAGCGACCTGACAAAAACAGGGCTGGCTACCGATTCAGCCTTATTGGTTGACTGGTCGGGAAAAGATTCATTGTTTGTGCATGCCGACACATTGTTAACCTCAAAGGACTCAATTTATAATGTTGCCCGTGGGTATTATCATGTCCGCATTTTCCGGAATGACATTCAGGGAGTTTGTGACTCTTTGGTCTACTCAGCCCGCGATTCGATTATGAACATGTATGGCGAACCTATTTTATGGTCAGACAACAATCAACTGTCGGGCGAATTTATTCAGGCCTTTACGAAAAATAAAAAAGTAGACCATATTCTGATTCAACGTATGGCTGTTGCAATACAACACGAAGATTCGCTCTTTTACAATCAGCTTTCAGGAAAAGAAATTATAGCGTATGTCGACAGTGGAGAACTAAAAAAAGTCAAGGTAAACGGGAATGCTGAAACAATCTATTTCCCAAGAGACGATAAAGATTCGACTTTAGTCGGGCTCAATAAGACACAAAGCAGTTTTGTGGTCATGTACTTTAAAAACAAAAAAATTCAACGGGTTGTAATGACTACAGCTTCAAACGGTACTATGTATCCTCTTTTCCAGCTTTCGGGCAATGACTTGTATTTAAAAAACTTCTTTTGGCTTGAAGAACAACGACCCAAAAACAAACTTGATTTATTTCATGTCTACCCAAAATTTATAAAGCCAAAGTTTGCAGGGACAGATTCTACAGATAACAATAAAAAGTCTAAAGACGTACCCGGAAGAGTAAAAAAGACAAGTCAAAGTCCTGATTCAACACTTGGTTCTGAACCTGATCAAAAGAAGGGCACGACTAATCGTAAAAATGCTTCTAAAATTTTACCCTGATTTTATTGGGATTTCGTTAAGCACTTTTATACTATACCTGTCCTTATTCCATAGCAACTAATATTGTTAACAGCTTTTTGTTGTCCGACATTCAATGTTATACATATAAAAAAAGACAACATACCTGGTCATGTATTTCAAAAGTTACCTATATTTGCAGAATAATCCGGTGTAATCCATTTAGTTTTTAAAGTTGGACATTGGATAAACTAACTATTTTTTTGCAGGTATGAGTACGGTTGCCTGGATAGGATTCTGTCAGAGTTTGTTTTGTGCCATCCTAATGTTTACCAAAAAGGAAAAATCACTTTCCGATAAAATTTTATCAGGGTGGCTTACACTTTTGGCCATTGAATTTATGATCTGTGGTCTCGATTACGAAATCTACGGACACCCCCTTCTTTCAGGATCTTTTCTATTGTTTAATCCTTGCCTGTTTTTATATATCAGTTCTCTGACACGATCACAATTTACACTCCGCTGGATTCAAATACTGCACTTGTTACCCTTTGCTTTTTTTGAATTAAATATCTATTTAATAAAACAGTCTTTCTCATTAGACACTTTTTTTAATCCTGATAATTATTTCATATTCAGACTTTTTTTTTCCATTTCTCTGTTTATTTCATGGTGTGTTTATATTCCGTTAAGCTTGATATTGGTCAACAGACATCGAATCTACCTGAAAAATGAATGGTCGAATATTGAAGAAAATGAAAGTCTGGGTTGGTTACTGGCTTTTACTGTCTTCTATGTTGTGTTTTGTATTTTTGCCATTCTAATAACCAGTATCGCTTATTTCAAACACTTAAATCCCCTGACCCCTCACATTTACAATTATACCACATTATTGTTGCTGGTTTATATTATGAGTTTTTACGGCTTAAGACAGAAAGTGACTTTAAAGAAGACTTCTTCTGTAGAAGAAATCCTAACTCCCTATAAGAAATCAACATTAAATATTGAAACGAAACAATACATTCAACAAAAGATTATAGAATATTTTGAAAAAGAAAAAGGATATCTAAATCCCGATTTAAATATGAACGTATTATCCGTACAATTGAAAATTCCAAAATATCAGATTACAGAAGTCCTGAATACCACTATAGGGATGAATTTTTTCCAATTTGTAAATTACTACCGGGTAGAAGCTGTAAAAAAAATGCTTTCCAATCCTCAAAACAAATTTTCAATCGAAGCCATTGGTTATGATTGTGGATTTACCAGTAAATCATCTTTTTATACGGTTTTCAAAAATATTACCGGTGAAACGCCTGTTTCGTTCAGGAATAAAGTTAGCACCTGATTACTTATTACACCCTACTGGCAGTTTTATTTTTAAAAGTGATACTTTTTTTGTTGTCCGATTTTTAAAAGAAGGACAGAATGTTCCGTTTAATACTTTAATATTGTATTGTAAAATACAATATCAAGTTAAACTATCCGCGAAATTTATGCCATCTCCTTTAAACATTCTCCTTACCGGTGCATCAGGAACGGTAGGGATCGAAGTACTTCGCCAGTTAGCCGAAGACAAAACAATCAGACTAATCATTTTCGATAAAAAGACCAATCGTACAACTAAACTGTTTGCACCCTATAAAAAACAGGTACAAACTATATATGGTGACATATGCAATGAAGATGACGTAAATAAAATTCCAGGCAAAATCGATGTAGCGATTCATTTAGCTGCAATTATTCCCCCTTTAGCCGACAAAGATCCTCTGATGACTTACAATGTCAATGTACTTGGAACAAAAAGAATCATTCAAGTGTTAGAAAAGAAATCTCCCAACGTTTTTTTCCTTTACAGTTCTTCAATATCTGTTTACGGTGACCGTATTTCAAACCCGTATATCACCACAAAAGACGCTTTACATCCAAGTGATGGAGATTTATACGGACGTTCTAAAATTGAGGCGGAAGATCTGATAAAACAGAGTAAACTTAACTGGTCGGTATTCCGTTTAGCTGCAATTATGAAAAACCATAAAATTTCAAAACTGATGTTTCATATGCCCTTAAACACACAACTTGAAATTTGCACACCTAAAGATACAGCCAGGGCATTCGTTCAGGCCATACAAAATAAAAATACATTATGTGGAAAAACATTTAATCTTGGTGGTGGCGAAAATTGCAGAATCTCCTACAAATTGTTTCTTGAAAAATCATTCCTTCTTTTTGGATTGGGCAAATTAAACTTCCCGCACCATACATTTGCTCAACGCAATTTTCATTGCGGCATATTAAATGACGGGGATGAACTTGAGAATATACTTCATTTCAGACGTGACACACTGAATACGTACTTTAAGGAGACGAAACAGTCAATCTCCTTTATTACCAGATTATTAAGCACATTACTACGTTTCTTTATAAAAAGAGGATTATTAAACCAATCCGAACCCCTGAAAGCAATGAAATCAAATAATATTGAATTAATAAACCATTTCTTTTTTAAGCACGAAACTCCAGTATCTATCTAATTAAAATCCGACTATGGATAACAAAATAAAATACCTGTTCGTAATTGTTCTGTCTTTATTATGGAGCTTTACGGATGCTCAAACGATAGATGTAATGATTAAAAATATACGGAATACAAAGGGTCAGCTTTGTATGGCGATTTTTGCTGATGAAGCCGGATTTAAATCAGAAAAGTCATGTTGGAATATGAAATGTCTAAAAAAAGATATCGTCAATGGCGAATTTCATATTCAAATACCTTTTCGTTCCGGAGTATGGGCCTTTTCTGTACTCGACGATGAGAACAAAAGCGGAAAAATGGAATATAATCTGATTGGTATGCCTCGTGAAGGGTTTGGTTTTTCGGACTATTTTCTGACAGGATTACACAGACCTCTGTTTAAAGATTTCAGTTTCAAAATCGGACAAAATGAAACTAAAGTAATTACTGTGCGAATGAAGTATTTATAAATCAGAGGAACTGATGACAATTTCATCATTTACCGGGTTACCTTTCGGTACAAGGCATATATGACCCCAATGAAAAAACGAGATCCTGTGAGATAAATCTCACAGGATCTTTTTATTTTTTCTAATCTATGATAAATCAGATCACCACTTTCCAACTTTCAAAACTGATATTCAATCTCCGGATTTCAAATAACCGGTAGAACTCATTCTGATATAGATAAATAAAGTTTATCATCTTATTGATAAATACCCACCGGGAACTCCTTTTTTAGACAACACAATTTGCCAGAGTTGAACATTTCTGGCCCTGAAAGAGCCGGCACTACTTAATAAATAAAATTTCCACATTCTGTAAAAACGTTCATCATAATCTGATTTTATGAGGTTCCAGTTAGTCTCAAAATTGTCGAACCATGCCATAAGTGTTTTGTCGTAATACGCACTAAAGTTATGCCAGTCTTCCATGACAAATACTCCCTCTATGGCTCCACCGATTTGTTTAATGGAAGGGACATGTGAGTTTGGGAAAATATATTTGTTCGACCAGGGGTCTGAAATGATCACTGAGGTGTTTGATCCAATGGTATGCAGTAAAAACAACCCGTCTTCCTTTAACAGGCTACTTACGGTGTTCATAAAAGTAGTGTAATTTTTATACCCTACATGTTCGAACATTCCAACCGAAATTACACGATCGAAAAGGAACTCTTTATCATGTTTATTTTCGCTGTTCAGATCACGGTAATCCATCAACTTTATAGTTACTTTCAGTCCTTTACAGATAGTTGTTGCATAGTCAACCTGTTCTTTTGAAACTGTGACGCCAACGACTTCCGCGCCATATTTCTCAGCGGCATATTTAGAAAATCCGCCCCAACCGCAACCAACATCCAACACTTTCATTCCCGGCTGAATATTCAATTTCCGACATATTAAATCAAACTTTGCTTCCTGGGCATCGTCCAGATTTTGTGCATCTTTCCAGTATCCACACGAATAGGCCATTCGTATATCCAGCATTTTCTGAAACAGTGAATTCCCCAGGTCATAATGTTTTTCGCCTACTTCGAAAGCTTTTGATTTTTTTCCGGTATTTAAAAGGATGGCTTCAAGGTAATGAATATAATTGTTCATCGTTTTCACTTTATCCTGAAGCGAAGCGGATATGATTTTATAACATAAATCATCGAGATGCTTTACCTCCCACCAACCATCCATATACGATTCACCAAATCCAAGGATGCCATCTCGCAATACACGTTTGTAAAATTCCTTGTTTTTCACCTGAATATCAGCAATGCCGGGTCCATTCACAGTGACACCTGCCGAACTTAGCAAGGTTGTTACCATTTCCTCGATTCCTTTTTCCATATAGTCAACAATTTAAAGAAATAAAAATATTAGTTTTAACGAAGAAGCTGATCGAATCCTAAATTAATATACTGAAAATAACTGTTGGTAAAAAAGAGCTGATTTTTTAGTCTAACTTCATTTAAAAGGTTATTATTTAAAAATACAGGCTGTAGAATTGAAATATTTTTTTTATAAACAAGAACAAATTTAATGGTATTTAGTTTGTTAAAAATGGACTATCATTCTAAGATACTTTTTCAATTGTACATATGGCAACATCCGGGTGGATTTGTTGTTTCTTTCAACTGATAATTAGTTCACAACATACCGATTTTAAAGAAATCCGGCAATGATGTGCTATCTGTTCAGATTCTGTGATGAGTGGATAACCCAGCAGATCAAGTAATTTCTCATTTAATCTCCGGTTTTGCCCTTTGAATGGATGGCAATGGATATGGATAGCCGGATTGAAATTTAATTCAATAATGGCGTAATTGTCATCCGTGGCCTCTTGTGTGTAGTCCGGTATGATCATATCAAGCCCTGTAATTCTCACATTAAGTGCCTGTGCTGCTTTTACTGCAATTTGTTTGTATGATTCGGGTATGTCATCTGTAAAATCAATGCTGTCGCCGCCGGTGCTAATGTTTGAGTTTTCTCGCAGATAAATGGTTTCATTTTCAGAAGGCACAGTTTCAAAATCCCTGTCCTGCGCTTTTAAAAACATCAATTCAGCTTCTCCAAGCTGAATCTTCTCCAGAGGCGTATGATACCCTTTCCCCCGCATAGGATCTTTATTTTTCTCAATAACCAGTTCGCGGATAGTCTGGAGTCCATTGCCGGTCACATTTGCAGGTACTCTGTGCAGAATACCAACAACTTCATCTGCCATTACAAATATCCTAAATTCTTTGCCTTCAATGAACTCTTCAATAAGAATACTTGAATCGAATTCGAAAGCAATATCAATGGCTCTCTCAAAAATGCTGACGTCCTCATTGTTTTTTAAAATAGTAATTCCTAATCCGAAATTGGTGAGTTTTGGTTTAATTACTACTGCCCTGCCTTTAAAATACCGGAATTCGGCTTTTGCGGTGGCGCTGTCGGTGTAATTGAGTCCCTTTGGTACTCTGATTCCATGTTCATCAAGAATTTGTTTTGTGACGACTTTATTCTCCATTGCCAGTATACTTGCATAATTGTCAAGCGATGTTTTTGTTGCCTGACTAACGTATTGGACATTCTCATCTCTTTTCAGACGAATGAAGTTTTCCGACCGGTCGAGGATATCAAAAGCAATGCCCCTTCGTACAGCCTCCCGTAGTAATAGCTGAGTTGAAAGCTCCATATCTTCCAGCCCTTTGAAATTAAATTTATACTGATTGCTGAGTTGTAAATAAGTTTGTGCCTTCTCAAGATGAAAGGGAATAAATCCTTTTACATCGATTTCATTCACTATTTGCTGTGCATCCCTTCGATCGGGATGAAATATCATCTCCTTTGCATACTGCAACATGTTCAGATATTCAATATTATCAATTCCAAGTGTTGAATATAAACCGGTCATTTCTTGTATCACTTCCTTTGCTTTGTCCCAGGCATTTATGATCTCCCCTTTTTCATTTTCAAATTGGATATTTTCCTGCAGGCCATGAAGTGAAACATTCTCAAAATTCGTATTCGCAACCGATTGAATTACAGAAGAAAAATCATCTTTCTCTTCTGTAAGCAAACCATAAAGTATCATCCAATGAATAAAATGAAGCATCCCTGCAGTCAGTCCTATCTTACTAAGTGGATTCAGATCGACAAACCTCACTTCGACATACGATATAATCTTCGAATTATTGATAAATTTAGGTCTGACCGAAGCATACAGTTCTTTAGTGGCGGTTAATTTGCCGTTCTTTACCATTTCCTCAACACTATGCAGATAATCTTTTGTAGTTCGATAATCCGGGTAGAGATCTACGATATTTCCGTACCCAAAACAGCTGTTACGAAGTGATAAACCACGTGTTTTAGAGTTGAAATAAATCGGGAGATCCCGGCATTTCAAATCATACGTAGGATCTACAACAGGACTGCTTCCGTAAATCAGGACATAGAGCCATCGGTAACGTAACAGCTGTCGTGTAATTTTCAAATAAACTTCGTCCTGAAAAGCATCAATGGTTTTCTCTTTTGAAGTAGCTTCATAAAGCAGCGTCATCAAGGTATCATTGAATGACACATTGAAATGTATCCCGGAAATTGCCTGTTTTTTTCGCCCGTATTTGATGGCGAGTTTATTCCTGTATTTTTCTTCATCTGAACCTTTGGTTCCAAAGCGGGCAAGGGGTATCTGATCTTCGTTCGGTAATATGGGCGGAATACTTTGCGGCCATAAATATTCATCCTTGAGTTCGAGACTTACAATGTCGTGAATAGTTTCCAAAAAGCCCAATGCCTGTTCGATGGATGGCAAGGGCGGTGTTATCATTTCTACCTGACTTTCTGAAAAGTCGGTTGTTATATACGTATGATTGAGTTTGTCACCAAAAACTGCCGGATGCGGAGTCTGTGATATCAACCCCTGTTTGTCCACACGAATATTTTCTTTTTCAATCCCAAACAAGCCTTTTAACCAGACATTTCCTTTTAAAGGGATTTTATCAGATGTAACATTCAAATTTAATTCCATATCCTGTTTTAAAAAAAAATTGATTCTTATCTTTTAGCCTGTTCTAAATTATATACCATACAGATTGCCGTGGATGGACAAATGGTCATAAACTCAGTCGTTCTACTGAGATCTATTGGAACACTCATTCTATCGGTTTCAGTCCAACCCCGTTTAGCAAAAAAGGCAACGGCAGTGGTGGTCAACAAATAGAATTCACGAACTCCCATTTCCGTTGCAAAGTTAGTAATTTTATCTGTTAGTAATCTTCCAATTCTCAGATTCCTGTAATTCGGTTTAACAGCCAGCGACCTGAATAATCCGTACTCTCCATAGACTTCAAATCCGCAGCAACCAATCATTTCACCTTCATTTTCGGCAATACTAAAATATTGTTTTGTTATATCAATATCCGAATAGGGAAGGTTGCATTCTAAAAGCAACTGTCGAATCAACCCCAGGTCTTTTTCTTCAGGTATTCTGAATTGAATGTTTGTTGGATGAATGAATTTCATTTTTTGTTGATAGGTTATATTGAAATTATCTGTTTCTCTATTCCTTACCTTACATTCTACTGATTAAGTAAGTAGTTACGAAGATCTTCTTCCGGAATATCCTTTTGTTTGGCATGAACGGTTATCTGTGGACAACCAGAACTAAGATGATTACAAGACAATCGTCTATTTCTATTACAGCCGATATACTATCCTGTAAACATTGAGGTAAAATATTTATTGTTATACGTCACTAAATTTCATATACAATTGGTAACAATCGCATCATGGGTATTGTTTACCATTGGTATATTAATAGAACCAACCTGCCGGATTTAAAATCACTTTTTAAAAAGCAGACAATTCATAGAGCTCTTTGTCAAATACTTCCGGTTATCACACAAGCTGTGTTTTATGTCGTAAACATACGTCATTACTTTGAAAGGACAAAATAAACACATTCCTTTTTTATATTTTTAAGATTATTCAAAATTTGATTGAGGTGCTGAGAGTATATAATTTCTAAAAAGAATTCTTACTATAAAGTCCATTTCATTTTCCTTTCGGTTGTCTTTGGTTCGCATCTCCTTTTTATCCGGTTTTATATTAATTAATTTATTGGCAATCAATGATCAATAGATAAATAATATATAATCAATATCTATATAAAAATAGTTTATTAATTGATTATATATTGATTATATATTGATTATATACTAATTATGTTGAAACCGGATGCAACC
>Ga0302285_10000910_pt1 | contig 16262 bp, 9 predicted proteins | sample III_Fen_E2_2_FD_200455 | JGI IMG/M metagenome (GOLD analysis project Ga0302285, IMG submission 200455) | Peat permafrost microbial communities from Stordalen Mire near Abisko, Sweden - III_Fen_E2_2 | ecosystem: Environmental > Terrestrial > Soil > Wetlands > Permafrost | place: Sweden: Abisko... | reverse complement strand
TCTGCTGGTATTCGTCTGGGAGATTCAGTTAATATTAATGCGAATTCAGTTACTTTACTGTAGTTTTACTCTTTTCAGCTCTCCTAGATAAGGTAGAGTCTCCACCATTGTTGTTGTTCTCTGAAACATAGCTGCTTAAAGGAAGCTATTGACTCATGCCTAGCAAGTGGATACTCCCATTGTTACTGCTTGCTACCATCTTCTTAGGGGTACTACCGGCGATGTTCCTGCATGTTTATCCGCCACTGCTAAACTACACGCAAACATATCAGCAAACAAATTAGTATTTAAGCAATTCACTTTTGATTTGTGAGTACCTCTGGAAGATTGGAGGTGCTCTTAGAGATGCCTTCAAGCAAGTTGCTGTTGTTGTTATTGTTTATTGCGAATAATGATCCACGATAGCTGTCATGTGCTAGATTGTTTGTCTTGCTATGCTTCGGTGTTCTCGTTATCTCTCTATGAAGACAGACACAAAATATTGAGGGCACTGCACTGGGGGTATGAAAACATATTTATTTTACTCAGTGATGCTGGAGTTCGATAGTCTCGTCTGCTTGGATGCTCGAGCTATGGAAGTATCCACCAAAACAGAATAGTGTTAATCACAAAAGGGGGGAAATCTACAAGATATTTGTTTATCTTTTCCCTTTCTTGTTTTTGTTGGTACTAGAATTATTAAAACCCAAATAATCGTTTTACATGTTTGTTTGAGCTTTGATGTGAATCTAACAATCTTCACTAGAGTGCCCGTCTTGTTGCTCGCATTTAGCTAAGACTATCTTCTTCTTGCTGCTGCTTCTTCTTTTACATGCTGCGAGATTATACTTACTGGAAACAATCCATCAACTTTCTTCACATAACTTGATCTGTTAAGGAGATGCACCCCACAATTCCCAAAGCTCTTCCTACGGAAAATTGTCTTAATCGCTTGAGTAGTGTTCTCAACATTGCTAGGGTTGCTATGAAATGTCGGTTGTTATATGTCATCTTCAGCTTCATCTTGGAGATTTATTATTAGTCTTGGAGAAACCATTCCTTTTGGGATATTTGTGTTGCTGGGGATATTGCTAGCTGTAGGGATGTTATTGAGGTATGTTCCAATATAAGAGTCTGACAAGCGGCGATTCCACTTGGCTTTCATTTGGCTATGGTTAATGGAAGTAAAGTATTGCAGAATCTCTTCTTGCATAGGTACTCGCATTTCCATCATATTATCTGCAAGTGATAAGATAAACTAACAGGGAGATGCAAATAATAGCGAAGGGAATGGAGATTGGAAAAGGTAAGAAAAGAATGGAAGGAGGAGGAAGATATGTTTGTTGTGTATCTGGATGTATAAGTGATTGATGTAGATACACTTACTTTATCCTGTTTTGAGTTTATTTCTTTGTGTGGTAACAATTTGAGATGTAAAAGGAATTAAGAATCAGAAGAAACCGCAATATAGTCAAAAGCAGGTGCATCTTCTGGGAGTAAATTAATGGGTTTTATGCTTGGAAAGGTTAATTTTTATTAAAAAGGAAGCATAAAAATTACTACAAACTTTGCTAATCTTTTTCACCTAGTGCATAATTGATTTTCTGTAGTGGATACATTAACAGAACTGATTTAATAATAATAAACACATAAATCTTGATTTATTGAATGGACAGCACATGAGGATAAACTCAATAAACACACCGACGCTTTTATTAAATTATTCAATAACCAACCTTCCAGCTAATTCAGCTAATTTTGTCTTATTGTTTATTTCTTAAACTAATAATTCTTAGGATATTCATTTTGAAACAAACTCTTTAGAAGATAGTCCACCACAAAATCGAAAGAATAAGACATTGAGCCTATCCTTCCTAGTTGAGTTTTTTCAACCCTTCCAATTTAAGCTCGTTTCTTAGCAATTTCAGCTAGTCTCTTAGAAATTTATCTGCCTTTTTATTTATTTATTTTGTTGTTGTTGTTATTGTTGTTGAGCTAGTGATACAGCAAAATGAATCTACTAGAGACTTTGAATCCATTACAAATGGCTTCACAATATACTTATTTATGCATCTAATTGGTAACAGTAGACAATTCTTTCTTCAGATAATCTAAATGCTCCAATCATGCTTGCTCTCATTGAAAAAGAAAATATCTTCTTTTTGATTTTAGAGGACTAAACGCCAACAGAAAAAATTACATTTGAAAATGTCTCTGCTAGGCTTGTAATTTCAGAAGGCATGCTAATAGATAAGCTTCTACTGCAAGTTTTGGGCATGCATCACTCAATTCATCTCAGGACGCAATATGACCTAAAACAACAAGATTGTTTAACGATTTTACTTCTTGAAAACAAAACGAATATTACAATAAAGCACATTACTAATTTGTTGCTAATACGCATTCTTTCTCTCTTTCAATTAGGTTATCTAACATGCTGAAGTAGATATGTTAGTGTTTTTGTCCTATTATATTATTTATCTTCTTCTTTTGTAGTTGATTTTTTTGTTTTCTACTAAATTATTGAAATCCAACCAAAAAAAAATCAAATAATATATTAAAACAACTCTCCCTCCCATCTCATTACAGTTCTAGGCTTTGTTCACGCAACATTTTGCCTCTTTTAGCTTGAGTTTCTTCATTATTATCTCTACTAATTCCTATTTTTAAGTTAACTCAAACAATTTAATATAATCCTCGAAAAGAAAGGAGAAAGTTAGGTTTTCTAATATCTATTACTGTTTTCTTTGTCGCATCGACTATCTCTCTCTTTTTCTTTCACTCTCTCACTCTTCTAAGCTGTCTGAACTATAGCACTTGCCTTCCAGAATAGCCGCACTCTTAATCTCTCTTTATCTTCATATTTTTTTATAAATGCATGCACCTTCATAAACCCTACCAGCTAATAGTCTTGGAAGGCAATCGCAATCAGGCAGAAACAATGACCAGCGATAACAATAACAACAACAACTGAGAAATCCAAGCAACAGCAGCAGCAATAACACCAATAGAAGACCTTAGCAATCGAACATAAATCCATAAAACTCCTCAAACTCTCGCAAACCTGGTGAAAACGCACGGACACCTTCTTCAACTAGTACTTACTCTCATGCATCGCAGTAATCTAACTATTCCTCAGCTTCGAGAAACCCGCTGGTTCGTAACTCCTCCTCAGTGTCATAGGCTTCAATTCGAAACAATAACAACAACAATATGGCAGTACCACCTTTAAATAATCCTCTCCCTCGTGGAAACACTTTGAACTCATTGAAAAGATCACAATAGCAGTAGTAACAATCCCAGCAGATCACTAGCACTACTAGTAGCAGCATTACAACAATAACTAGCCCACACAATAACTCTAACATGAATAGAGCTGCTATCAATTAGCGATTGAGATAAGCAACTAATCTTAGCAACAATTCTGAAGGCCTTTCACCATCGAACTAAGATCAATCTAGCTAGTTTTATGAGAAAGAACACGAATACAGGACATACTTTATCGAGTTGATCTATCACGTGTCTGTCTTCGGTTTAATTGGGTTTTTGATCGCAGCTTGCAGTCTCTATGGGGTTTCGTACATCTACCCGTTTGTTGTGCTGTTTCTGTATGATGGAATCAACATTCTAAGAACTCTACAGAGATTCAGGATTTATACATAATACAAATGCAGATTTAAATCTAAAATTATCATGATGGAAATAGTGTTCCTCATAATATCCAAAGTAAGTAGAATATTGTAAAGCAGAACAAGATAAAAAAAAACCATTTTGTTTGCTTTTTCGTTGATTTAAGATAGTATTACTGGTGCACTATATGCTCGGAACAAACTGCATATACGCGATGTTCCCGATCACCTGCTATTGCATTTTGAGAGCTTTCATTTACAAAATAGAAAAGCATTCCGAAGATTGCAATTCCATCATTAATTTTGTATGATAATCACTTTTGAAAATTGATTTCGTTTATTAAGATATTTTCTTCTCAGTTACTGATAGGTCACCGTGTGTTTGTGTTCATCTTCATGGGTTCGGTGGCATTGAAACTCGACAAGATTGTTGACTGGGAGTGGTCACAGACAATTTGGTCATACTGGGTGATGTTTTCGATTCTCATCGGATTGACTTTTGGATCATTCCTTATGACACTCAGCAAATGCTTCTAAGTATGCTTGGCTGAGTCGCATCTTAACGAATGTAATGATTTCTTCATAGAATATCAGGAAAACTACCAGAATATGGGAACTTGATGATTTTTTTACTTTTTTTTGATAATAAAGTGAAAGGCATCTTCTGGGTGTTCGTGAATGTCTCTGGAGTTACGGCAGGTTCGTTTCTCTTGCTGTTAGGGACGATTAGATATTTTGATGCTAAAGAAGAAATTGTATTGCAAATATTAATGATATTCTTAGGTTCGTTTTTCATATTTTATTTCTTCATCTCAGTGCTGTGGAGGAAATCAATTATGTAAGAAAACAAATTTTTAGTTTATTCAAAATGAAGAAGGAGCTATTCTCAAATCCTATTTTTGTTTGAACTTTGATTCAGGAAATACTTGAAGTAGATGTCTTCTTTTGACCCAGAATATGTGAGATAGTCATCGAAAAATGCAGCTGAGGAAGAATAAAGAGTTTTGGCTAATAGGCAAGCAGAATTCTTTGGTAACAATAATAATAACGGTAATCTCAGAGCAAGAAACAATAACATTAGAGACAGCAATACTAGCAATAACGCAAACACGAGAAATCTGCGGAATCAGCAAGATAACAGCAATAACTATGAGAGTAATACTCCTTCTAATCAACAAGGCAAACAAGTCGACGAAGAAGAAGAGAAATCTAATGGAAACAATAATGAGCAAAGCCCAGTGTACGTTCCTCGATTCTTAGAAAAGTTTTCGAATACATTTTTCCGAAAAACAGATCCAACTCTGAATCCTACCGAATATATCAAGCAAAAATAGCAAGAGAAAGATGAGATGAAAAAGAAAAGAAACTAAATCTAAGAGGGTCAATCGATTAAGAAGTAGTAGCAGCAAAATCTAGCAGCAGGAGGGAGTATGTCATCTACTTAATCGAATCAGACAGATTCTAAGAAATTGTCTACCTAAAGCAAAAATAATGGAAAAAGTTAATTAAAGTAGACTAAAACACTTCGTAACGAATCTACAATCTCCAGCTCTCAGCAAAGTGATATTCTATCTCGTCGCTCTTCCTCGTCGATTGTTTTGAACGTCCATCAACCTCATCCTTCGAAGCTCGCAGAGTTGTTATCTTAATTCAAAAAAGGAGCTTCTTCGTTGATCAGATCTATCCGACCAATGGGTGGAGTAGGATCAGGGTAAGGTCTCTCAGGGGCATTATCTATGTAGGCTTGCTAGTAGCTACCAATAACAGAATCAGATGAGATTAAAACGCAAGGAAATGATGATGTGATTGAGTTCATGACAACTGAGGAGTCATAGTAAGAACCTTAGAGGTAGATAAATCCAGAGAAGTAGAATATCAATATTAATCCGCAGAAACTACGAACAAGAAAGGAATAGCATGTTTCCATAATCGAACCAAGTGGAAATATTCCAGGAAAATCTCAATAACTGTAAGAATAAAATCAATATTAGAATCGCTGTCACTCACTCACTGCTAATGAAAATCCAAGCGATCAACTTGCGAATGTTGGTACAAGAGAAACAACGAATTAGCAATAATAAATTGCATAATCGCCATAGCAAATTGATTGTGATTAGTATTAATTGGCCAATCATCGTCGATTCCTCAGCGTTTAGGAAAAGAACACAGAGAATATTTAACCTGGAAATGAAACCCCTCAACCAGCGGGGGATAACAGAATTAGCTACCAAAATAATTGTCGAAAGTCAGTTGAATCTGCTAAGAATGGAGGATTGCAGATTCTTACGGATGGTGTTGAAGAAGAATATTCCGTGTTAAGTGACAGCCATAGAGATAATCACACTGACAACAATAATAACATTCCACATAGCACTAACAATGTGAACGCATTGCATGATCACAGCCAAATCAATGACTAGAGTTCTATTTTATCATCGAGTCGCATAGATAAATCGTCTGCAAATACGTGTTTGGTGTGCTTCGATAAGCCACCTGACTCGGTCTTCATGGATTGCGGACATGGAGGTACAAGATCAACAAAAAAGGAACTGAGAAAATTAATTGATTTTTCTAATTTTTCCATAATTTTGCTAATTTATTTGTCTGCAATCTCTCAGGAGTCTGCTATGAATGTTCCTTGGAGATCTGGAAGAAAACAGGGGAATGCTATCTGTGTAGATTAAAGATTGCTTAAGTTTTGCAAGTGGATTTGAAGAGCAAAGCATACGGATTGATGAAAGTGATATCTTCCACGTAAATGGTTTAAAAAGATGTAGATACTAGTGATTTACAATCGGAGTCATAGAATGTAAGCCGCCAATAGCAGTAAGGTCCACTTGAAGAAATCTAAGAAGATAATCAAGAATGAGCAATTTATCATTGCAAAGGAGGGAAAATAGAAAGAAGCTGCAACAGTCATTTGTTCTCATTAATTTGGAAACAAAAATCTGATGATCAAAGTGATAGTAAATCTCTGAGTTTTTCTATTTCTAATCTTTTGGCAAGAAAAAACACTTTTAAAACAAAGTATCCACTGGATTTGTTTCTACATGTAAAGAAGCCATATTCTAATTGTTTATCTTAACTACTTACCCTTTTTTTATTTTGTCTGTATTTTATCGTATTCATGAACACAATGCAGCTACCTTATTTAAGATTTAAGGTATTTTAAATCATTTTTATCAGGTATTATTATTACAAAAGTACAAGTGAAAAAGTTGGAAAAATATTGGTATTTTATGTGAAAGTGAGAGAAAAAGTGTATTAAGATCTAAGAAGAAGGTATAAATTTATGAGATGGATTAATCTCAAGTGTTAAGTGCTTCAAATAGGGGAAAGGAGGGGGATGCAGTGCTAAATTCTTCTGATGGGGAATGAAAATCTGATAAAAACCGTGGTAGACGAAAGAAGAATTTTTTTACCTTGTGGGAATAGGCGGGATCGATAAGAATTTATGAGGAAAAGAACATGCAAGCGTCTATATAGGTGTTTTTTTGCTGATCAAATCAGGCGAGGATCCAAATTATAAAGAGGATTTGAAATCAATTAAATCAAAAAGAATATTTAAACACAAATTAATCATTAAATATCACGCAATTCAACAGCAAATTTGTAACACAAAACACTAATAGAAATGAAGGTTAATGGATAATTATTTGAGATCGAAGATCTTGAAATCATGGATACAATTGGCAAGGGTAAGACATGTGTCGTACGGGCTGCGAAATTACCGAAAATTGATAGGATCTTTGCGTTAAAGCAATACAAGAACTGCGCTTCTGCTTCTACGGATATCCGCAATGAAATTACAGCTTTATAAGCACTTCGTCATCCAAATATCATTGAGCTCTTAGCTTATGATAAGAAGAATATTGTCTTTGAGTATCTTCCTAATGGTGAGCTTTTCGATATGATAGCTACGAAAAACATGCCAGAGAATATTGCTAAGTGCTTTTTCTCTTAATTGTTATCAGCAGTATCGCACGCTCATGAAAATGGATTTGCTCACAGAGACATTAAGCTAGAGAATATCTTAATTGGAAACGATTATTCCCTGAAACTCGCCGACTTTGGGTTTGCAGCTAAAATCCATGAAAACAGAAAATTTGAAAGAGTTTTGGGCACTGAAGGATACATGGCTCCTGAAATCCAAGCAAACCTAAAATACGACGGGAAAAACGTTGATGTCTTTGCCTTGGGTGTAGTGTTGTTCAGTATGGTCAATGGAATCCCTCCTTTCTTCAAGGCTATTAAAACTGACCCATACTTCCGCCATTTCTTCGAGGGCAAGCCTGAAACATATTGGAATCTACTCTCTAATAAATATAATTTTATTCTCTCCGATTCCTTCAAGGATCTAATCAATAGGATGTTCTCAGTCAACCCAGAAGAGAGAATCACAGTCGCTGAAATTCAATCTCATCCATGGATGACTGAAGAACTTTCTTGTTCCGCTGAAGAAGCCAAGAACTTCATCAAGGAAGTCCTTGAGCAAGAAGAATGAAGGGGTTTTTAATTAATTCCATCCTAAGCTAAACATTACTGTTACCAGGCTAACAATAATAATTCTTTCAATCATAGAATCTCCTGATTAATTCTGGAGATACTTCTCCTTTTCAATTTTTCCCAATTCTTCAAATTATTTATTCAATTCTCATTTATTTGTATATTTTTCATATTCTTCATCAAGTTTTATTAAAAAAAATCACACTCTCTGATTCAACACTACTTTCCTTTTTTTTAACATTTCATTATTCATAAGTTGGAGTTAATCAAGAAAAATAAATAAAAGTCCTTAACAGACAAAAGAAATCCCCCCCCCCCCCCACCTCAAAAAATCAGGTAAATTGACAAAACTAATTATTTAAATCCTTTTTATTTTTAGATTGTGCTGGAAGACAAGATACACACATACAATGAATTCTGATTTATCTAATATTATGCCTTCATTTCCACTCAGAATAATATTATTTCCAATTTGTCTTTCGTTTTCTCTTATTCAATCTGATTTGTCTTTTTCTTAGATTGATTTCAAAAGAGACTCTCCTTTATCAGGTCTTTCCCAAGTTGGTTTATACTCACCATGCTTTGCCTTATTGTATCTAGTTCCAAAGACATAATCCCAGAACCCCCAGTAGAGTCCATAGTTAACATCAACGAAGTGATGATGAGCCAAATGTGTGTTAAGATCCCATCTTCCGTCATGTGCGAAGATTGCATATGCTGAAGTAAGTAACCCAAACACAGCATGTGCAACTGGATGCATAGGGTAGAATAATGCACACAAGAAATGTCCAAATGGTCCTTGTACTAGTGCCTCCAAGGGATGGACGGCATCTTATCCGAAAGCAGTTGGTTCAAGGAATTAATGGTGCATCATATGGACGTGCTCCCAGAAGAACTTATGATGGAACATCATATGAGTGAACCAGAACCATGTATCAAAGCAAAACATGTAGACGATGACATTCAAGAGGAATTCTTTCAAACCATAGGAATGGGTAGCGTAATACCCATAATACGGCATGGATGGCTCACATTTCCAGAAAAACAGAGTTGTAAACGACACCACAATAAGCAACGCACTGATTCCGTATTTGATTTGTTTCTTCATCATGTAAGTACGGTAGTTAGTTTTGGGAATAGGATTGGTTAGTTCAAGTACACCACCGAGAGCTAAGAACTTGAAACTGTAGAACACCAGCACATAGAGTGATGCATACACCCAGTCTGTGAAATTCTCGATTTAAAGTACAGCCACGTTTAGATTACTTGGAATTTTGAGTCCAGGGAGAGACAGAGGCAAGTCAGTGAAATGAGCTAACACCTATGTGATTAGAACACCGAAGCACACCACGACTTTAACGATTTTTCCTATAGACATAGTTTGAGATTCTTTGTGTAGTTTATAAAATCTCTAAAATATCGTTTCCAAGATATTATTGTTTTTTTGTAATAAGAATTCGAGTGATATTTAGAGTCACTAAGTTAGATTTAAAGACAATTTAGATTTATCCATGTTTCAAGTATCTTCTTCTAATATATGTGATTGTAAGCTCTAAACATTACCTTAGATGAAAAGTATTAAATAATGATATTAACAAAGTAACTTTGATCGAGATTCAAATAACTCGAAAGTCAAAACAAACACAGATCAATCTCGTCATCCCCATATCAAACAGCAAATATCGGAATATTAATTGAACACTCATTCATAATCCCTTTAATTATGATTTGAAAATAAACAAGAACAAAGAATCTCTTTCCTAATCATATTTTCTTTTTTTCAATTTAAAGAGCACTTACAGATTGTCAACAGAAGAAGAAAAAACAGCAAAATTGTTAAAAAATAACATATTTGCTTTTAAATTGTGACAATGAAAAGCAACATTGATATCTTTTACACTTAGTGGGAATCCACAATGACCTGATTTATTAAACTTTTTCTATCTCTCATTGGGATATTTAATATTTATTTTGATGTAATTTCTTGAATGTTACATTATAAAATTCTTGATTTCCATTCGATTTTTATGAGAGCTGATGGATTCTAACAGAGTCTTAATTTAAACACATCTTTTTTACCTTCCAAAATGTAAATGGTTAGTTCCTTCATGAGAACGAATAAAACACATTTGAATCTACTGTCATTCCAACTAGTTTTACATGGAAAAAAAATCCAATTTTTTAACCATTTTATTTATGTAGCAGTTGGCTGTCAATGGTTTGATAGATTTGAAAGAGAATAATTCATTATAAAACACATAAAATGAATGTTTTTTATTCTTATTTTAAGATAAAATAGAAAATCTTTAGAAAGATCGAATTTATTGTTAGTAGTTTTAAGAAAAATAATATTATTAAATTTAAACATTGTTGGTGAGCTTCTCTGATTCTCCTTCAGATAATTCAGATAATTTAAAGATCCTAGAATCAATTTCTTAAAAATTAAATAAAGGCAATCTATGTTTGTTTGAAGGTAGAAAAAAGAAACAATAAGATCACCTACATACATCATACCATCGGATTTATAATCTGAAGTGTGGATTTATTAAAATAGAATTATTGTTGTAAATTAAAGTTTTTTCTTTTGTGAGTTAAAAATTATTGTTATTTTAAATAAAAAGGGTTCTAGATACACAACCCAAAGACTATTTTCCATGAAAATTCATTATTGAACACTGGGTAATTAAAATAGAAAGAAAGAGGAGGATCTCAAAAAATTTATGATATGATATTTTCACAAAAGTAAAAAAATGTTAACATCCAAGTATGCAAACCTTGAATTGATACGTTTTTAATATTTAAAACTCCCAAAGTTTCAAGGCAGAGGAGGTTGATTTTTATAAGGATATTAAAAAAAAAGGCAGAAAGTTTATTAGTTTGTCTTTTGGATAAAGAGAAGGTGGAAAAATCAGATTTCGTAATCGCCGATTGATTTGCTAACTGCAATATTTAGGATTAATTTGCATATATCCATTTATCCTTTTGGTAAACAAAAGTAGTAATAAAGTTAGTGATATAGAATGATATTTTCTACGAATGAAGGAGAGACAATAAAAAATATATTAACTAATCAATTTGAGATAGCGAATAAAAAAGATTGAAGATATTTTTTTTAAAGGAGAAAGAGTGGCAAATCATGAGCACATAACTGATAAACAACAACAGCAATGTAGTCAAATCCAAGCAAATCCAGGAAGAGCTAGATGTCATTAGGCATACTTTCTGTCTCGATTATGGTGTAGACACAAGTTTATATCTCAAGGAACTTGAAGAAATCACATAAAAAGGAGAATCTGCGAGATTCGTTGATGAAAGATTTCCTCCTACTAGAGAGTCATTGTGCGCGAATTGGGACGATATCACCGACGCCAATACTAAGAAAAGCTGGGAGCAGATCACTTGGATGAGACCCAGTTAATTTATGAAGGAGAACATATCTGTTTTCGATGATATCGAGCCAGGTGATATTAAACAAGGATTGCTCGGAGATTGCTATTTCTTGTGTTCTTTGTCTTCATTGGCAGAAAGACCGAACCTCATTAGAAGGTTATTCGAGACAAAGACATATTAAATAAACGGACTCTATTCTGTTTGGCTGAATATCGATGGAGAATGGAAAAACTTTGTCATTGACGATTTTATCCCTTGCAAAAACGGCAAACCTGCTTTTAGCAGAGCCAACGGAAATGAACTGTGGGTGCTCCTTCTAGAGAAGGCATACGCGAAGGCATACGGATCGTATTTTAAGATCGAAGGAGGGAATCCAGCAATAGCACTGAGAGATCTTACAGGAGCTCCATATGTGAATTTCGATGAAAAAAATGCTGACCTCATGTATAAATTCCTTAAAGAGCATGATTAAGGAGGCAGCGGAGATATTTTGACTTGTTATACTTCCCCAACGAGTGTGCGTGAAGAATCTACGCAAGTTGGACTGTATTCTGGGCATGCATACTCAATTCTAGATGTGAGAGAAATACATGATAAAAATAAAAACGTCATTCGGCTGGTCAAAATCCGCAATCCATGGGGGTAAGCAATAGAAAGAGAAAAGAGAAGTTGAAAGAAATTCTTTATTTATCTATCATAATATGCCTTTTTAACTTTATTTTTTATTTAGCAACGGTGAGTGGAATGGTGCATGGTCAGATAATAGTCCTCTATGGGACACTACAACACTTTCATAAGTGAATGTCTGCTAAGAGAACGATGGCACATTTTACATGTGCATAGAGGATTTCGTGGAGTATTTCGAAGGTGTTGGAGCAAGTTAAGTTATCGATACTAATCTCTACAACTCAATATCGTTTAAGCTTCTGGGAAAACAAAATTAATCAATCGCTAAATTGCAGCTCCTTCAGCCAGCATAATCTTTGACAATCACACTTAATTAACGAGACACTAGATTCTACCCAGAAGGATCATACTAATATTCCTTTGTGACTTTGATTTTAGTTAGAAAAACTGATTCAGAAGTTTTCTATGTTGGATCTGCTTTTGAATATGATCGAAATGTTAGAATTTGCGCTTTGAATGTAGAACCAGGTGAGTACCTTATCCTCACAGAAGTTGCTTGGTGTCAAGATCACTACAGGAACTTAGTTTTAAGTAAATATTAATAAAAAAAACTAAATTTTTGTTTAAATTTTGAATGAAAATTCCAAAAATAATTAATTAGGTTGCTATTCCGAAGCTGAATGTAAATTCTCATTTGTCATGCAAGGCTTAGATTTCAACTAAGTATAGCAACAAGCCATCAAATCGTATTGCTAAATCAGCAGAACCCTCCCCTAAGAGCAGCAAAAGGTTAAAACTAGCGAATACAATGGCACACAAATCGGAAGAATGAATGGATCAGATTTTGGCATTTTATTTTTCTACTTCTACAATCTATCCTGGAACACAACTCTCATCTAAACAATGACGTTCTCTAAGCTCATCGGTTATGCCCTACCCGCTTACTACACTAACAAAGACTCTGTTAAAGTTATTGTCCCACCATAACGAGAACAAGTGTTGTGCTTCAAATTCAACGCAATTTCAGATTACCGCACAGAATACAGCTTCAAGTCCAGCTTACAAATGATGAATAAGGATGAATGCAAAGAAACACCGAATCCCAAGGTATTCTTAGAAAATCTAGGGTTGATTTAAGTCTTAGAAAAACCAAACATCGAAGCTAAAGACAGAAAATTAGCAGATACGAACTTCAAATTAGGTATCGATTAAATCGACTCAACTGAATCTGCTGTCACAGTGTATCCTTGCGAGATCGCTATCATCAACTTCCTGTCGTCTCTTGTTGCTCCGTTCAGTAAAATATATTATTTTTCATGGGATAATTGATTGGTTTTCAATATTTTTGTATTTCCTCCAAAATTAGTCAAAGATTGGCCAACTTATCTCTTCACCTTGACAACAATCTATGGGATTCTCCTTATGTTCTTCAGCTTCGATAATTGCAATCATCTGGATGTAAGCAGATAGCCATGAAAGGCAAAAAAAGATGATTTATCTTAAAAACAACTTTTTTTTTCATTTTCAAATTAACTTTCCTTCCTCAATTAGATTGTCCTCATCATGACATGCTACATCTTCTTCTCAGCCTAAGTCGCAACGAGAAAGCGACTCAGAAAGATTATCCTTGTCTTCTTTGCTTCTACATTCTTATCGTTACTCTGGTTCTTCATCTTCCCCAAAGTAATTTCAAATAAATCACATTTTTCTGATGATGATTTCTCAGCTAATATCTGTTTTATTTTACTCAAAAACTACATAAGAAATGGAACTCCATTGATTATCAGTATAAGCAAGTCTCCAAGGCCTGGAAGTACTTCATCCCCATTGCATAGCTCAGTTTTATTGTCATCAAAGTACTCAAAAAAAGATTAGTTTAAATCGATATCTCTTTACATTTATTTTTTCCCCCAAAATAGTTTTATTTATCTCTGATCTACTGGAAAGTCTTCGTGTGCTACGATCAACTCATCGGAGAAGTTTACTCAAGGTTTTCCAATTCAAAGAAAGAAATATATGGAGTTTGAGGTGCTTTTTGGTTAATTTTGTTATCAAAGTTGGAAAAAAAATATAAACTTTTTTCCCCATTTTTTTGTTTTTGTATCCTGCTGGAATACCTTCATTTATTTCAAATTATCAGATTTGTTTAGTTTTCTTGAATTAACACAAAGATATTTTTCTGTTTGTTAAACAAAAATCAATGAGGAAAATAATTCATTTCTTAAAAAGCAAGCCTTTCAAAATCTACTTTTTTTTGAACAAACATGCACACAAAAACGGAAGTAATTTTTAAAGAAAATTATTTTTTCATATAATTTCTGGATATTTACTCTTCAAAGTACTGCTCTATTGAAGGTGAAATTCATAAGAAAGGATTATTCGAACCGATCTTTCAAAGTCTATTGTTTTCATTTCAGTTTCTGTCTTTAACCTGCAATTCATTTCTATTTCTACCATTATTTGAATTGTCATTCAACATTTTCATGCTCACAGCTAATAATATTATTTTCATAACTATTGTATTTCCCTTATGATCCCTTTGTAGCATGCTTCTTTTGATTCTAATTCGGTGTGTTAAAAAGATAAAACGCAGATTCTTCATGATTATACGTTGCTAAGAGAATATCATAAGCGATTCCTTTAAATTCTCTGTAGCTATGCAAGGCAAAATAAATCGAAATGATATAAAATACCAAGCTCACTGCGGATACCCATAAGAAAGCACTTTAGTTTTCATTGGTAATATTCGTTAATTCCACACCAGCTTGCATTTATTATGCTAGTCTCATCAGAATCGCGGAGATATTCATCAAGCAGAGTAGAATATACACAACGCAATTACAGTAATTCAGCTAACACAATGCCTAGAATAATATGCATATCGCAATAATCTCAGCAGCAAACTCAAATTTACTGACGAAGAAAAACCATTTAGCAGCAGCAAGACATATCTAGCAAAAGAGCAGAAACACAAGAATCTTTTTGAGAATCTTTGATTTCTCGTTGGGTGGAGGCACTAAATAAAAGCAACAAGAGCAACAATTCATTGAGAATTATTCTGATTTTTGATTAATTAATGATATTGGAAAATTAAAGTGTGCTAATTTGTAAGAATATTATTTATCAGATGTTTCTTAGAAATTGACTGTTAGAGAGAAGAAATAGAGGGGGAGATCCCTCCCCTATGATTTGGTTATCAAATTATCCCTATCTTTTTGTAGACTACTCGAGTGATCAGAATACTTAAAATTACTAAGTGTATTGCTTGCTGTTTGTGCGTAATCCAAACATTTCCTAAACCAAAAGAATCAGTTTTATTTCTTTTTCTTTTTCGTTTTTGATGACGGAGCGTTCATAGTTCATCTTGGACTATCCGTTGAAGGAGGAAGCTCCAGCGAACATTCTCTACAAATACAAGAAAGACAACACTGACGATGATCTAAACGACAGGATTGTGTTTAGTAAGAAGCAATTTCATTTCGAAGAAAACTCAGAAGTCAGAGACGATGAACTCCATCTGAGGAGATTCAGAGAACTAGCAATCGAGTCGGATAGTAAATTCTCATAACTTGTCGACATCTCTGACCCAAAAGACTAAGATTTCAACTATTCATCAGTACAGAAGCTTAGTCATGAGTATTTCTATGAGATCATCGAAGATTAGCTCAGGAAATTTAAGAAAACACAATAGATTCTCGATGTGTTCAAGAAACCAAACTCCCTAGTGAATTTCTTTTTATCTGATTTTGATCCACCAGCAACTCATGCTTCACTTCTTGATGATGCTGCTCCTAAAAACAATGAAGCAGTAATAGGCCCTCCCAAACCACGAAAAGATAGTGGGGATGCTAAAAATGGAGGATACAAGGCAATCGCGCTAAGAGAAACATACTCCCAAGGGAAAGACTTTTTCTTTATCACGACATCGCTTTCGTATGAAGTAGTGAAGGAATATCCAGATGGGATCTATGTGGAAGTCAAAAACAGGGAAAATACTGATTAAATTGGGATCTTCAAGAAAAGAGATCTTTAAAGAATTAATCTCAATGCGATGCCTTCTAATGATAATCTCATCAACAACAGTAGCAACACAGCACAGCAGTAACTTTCACATCCTACTTAAGAGACATT
>Ga0302285_10000906_pt1 | contig 16297 bp, 12 predicted proteins | sample III_Fen_E2_2_FD_200455 | JGI IMG/M metagenome (GOLD analysis project Ga0302285, IMG submission 200455) | Peat permafrost microbial communities from Stordalen Mire near Abisko, Sweden - III_Fen_E2_2 | ecosystem: Environmental > Terrestrial > Soil > Wetlands > Permafrost | place: Sweden: Abisko... | reverse complement strand
ATGTTTATGTATTCTAAAGATGATATGTACATTAATTGCATGTTTTCAATATTGTAACGAAATGATTACTTACCACTGGCAGTATTTGTGTTCAATTTAGATTATTTGCCCTGATAAAAATTCATGAGATGCTGCATGAAGACTTTAATGGAAGTTGTTCAGTGATTTATGCTCCTTTTTCAGACTCTTTTTTGAGAATTCCTTGGCTCATGCATTCATCTACTATTCTTTCCCCCTTTTTGAAATATTTTCAAGCTAAGAACTTACTAAGTTTTATTGATATTTTTTCTTATTGTGGCCTTGCTATTTTGAATTTCTTTTGAAGAATCCCTTATGCAATATTTCATCCAAAAACTTCAAATAATTTTTAAGATTCCAAATTCAAATAAGATATTTTGATTTTTGATTTTATCTTTTGGGTTATATGTTCTAAAGTTTTTTTTTTCTTCATATTTGATTGTGTAAAACTTCATCTGAATCATTTCTTTAATTTTTTTAATTTCATTTTCCCAGAATTTATGTTTTATCTGATATAAACCCTTGAATTCAGAAAGGAAAGCTCATAATTGATTGTATCTAAAGAAAAATTATCCTTTTATGGGGAACAAAAAAGGTTAGCCAAAGTATTTCAAAAATTCATTTTCAAATGAGTCATGATTCATTGAAATATTTTAGAGAGCAACGAGGAAGGATGTTATTATCCACACAAAATATTTTTGCAAAAAAGAGCTAATTTTATTGAGAAATCAATTAAAACTAGCAGATCCAAATAAGCGATTATCGGGTAAATTAGAACTTTCTTTGTTCCATTCCTATCAGCATCGAATAAGATACAAAGAAGCTAAATTCATTAAGAATTGATTATGTTTTGAACTTGGCAAAAAAGTTTTAGTGAAGAAGAAGGCAATTTTTTCTTTTCTCTTTTTCAGAAGATAAAAACCTTTCTGATTTGGTTGTTGTTTCATTTGGTGACTTCATATAATTTATCAGATGGAGGTTTATCTTAATTATTTTGCTTTTAGAGAATATACCAATGAGGTATAAGAGCTTACATCACAGGATTTTTATCACTTGCAGTGGCGAATTCTTCCTTTGTGAAATCAAATAAAATCGGTAGCTTTTTACCATTAATTCTACATTGCTCGATGCGCAGTTCATTAAAAAGTGGATGCATCAGGGCGGCCAGTGGTTTTATTCTTTTGCTTGGCTCATAGACGATCATCTACTCTAGTAGATCTAGCAGCTATTTATCATACACTGAATTCTCTAGAACCTACGAAAGAGGTATCTTGTTGATGGGTGGATATTGCAAGATCTTTTACTCAGGATTCATGATCTTTATCTACTGTGCGCTTGGTGTACCGAGTACCTTCATGACCTCCACAAGTTAATCTAAACTAGATTCTCCCTTGAAAAGAATCTCCCCAATAACCATCTCTACAATTATGCATCCCAACGCCCAAATATCAACAGTTTCATCGTATGACTACGACCCTAGTAGCATCTCTGGAGAACGATAGTTTCTGCTGCCAAGATAAGGGAGATTTCTTTCAGATTATGAGATATGTTTAGCTGAACCAAAATCACAGAGTTTAAGCGCATGCGAGTGATGATTTATAAGGATATTCGAAGGTTTTATGTCTCTATGCGCAATACGCTTCCCATGGAGATATGCAAGGGCACGAAAAGCCTAGTAGAGATAGAGTTTTATGAGTATACTTGGGAATAATTCAACTGGTGGTTCGTCTTTATGCTGTTTATGCCGATGGTAGAATTTAATGATATTCACAAGGGTAGAAGGGATATACTCCATGACGATGTTTAAGTAAACCAGCTGCTATTTCTACTGCTGCCCATGCTGTTATGTTTCCTTCCTATTATCATGGTTTTTGTCTTCCAGTTGATTATTTTCCTTAAATCCCAAAATATAATTAAAATCCAAACCAAATTATTCAATATTACACATAAATTATACCTAATTAATAAAATTATGGGATGCCCTCACGAAGGAGAAGAAAGAATGCTTAAGTGTAACAATATTCGTGTGTTTGAGTTCGAGCATGATCTAGAGCTCCCGATTCTTGAATTTCTAATCTTAAATGACTCGCTTAACAGCTACGTCTTCTTTCGTTTCTCGAAATGATACCTGAACATGACATAATCCAAAGAATAAAAATGGAGAAAATAAGACATTTGGAAATATTCATATTTTTGTATTTTCTGAGGAGATTTCTTCTTTTCATTGTGCTACCTTGTAAACCACACCAAAGTTGCCTTCTCCTATTTTCTTACTATCGCCCATACCATTCTCATCTAGTTTCTTGAGTCCTTCAGCACTCTCTTTCATCGAGGGTTGTAATGGGGGTTTTAGTATCCCCAAAACAGAAGATCTAGTTCTTTCGATTGGAGAGCTAGGGAATACCTGTTTTGGCTTTGTTTTTTCATCTGAGAACTTCTGAAGTTACGTTGGCTTCATTCTAGTAGTTCGTTCATTTCTTACGGGCGAATGGTTGGTATTTTCTTTAGAAACCGAGTAGAATTGCCCACTTGCAATAGATGGGAAATGAAGTAGTTATTCAGTGTAATCTTCATGCTATCTTTTATTGCGAGAATAACGAGGGTTCTCAGAGTTACATCGATTGTTGCTGCTGTTTCTCGAGTTGTGATGTGGTCTTTCTGAGCTGAACTTTCTTTTTTAGAAGTCACCTCTGTAGATTCCTGGTGAGCCTTCAGTTAAGCTGGGGTAAACCTTCGGAAATGAGACCTTCTGAGCGAAAATGTTCTTCTTGTTTTTCTCAGCTGACATCGATATTGGGCTGTGGAAAAAAGTAGTGTGGAAGAACTTTTGATTGATCGGTAGATAGATTGTACTGATTCACTCACCGAATTTGATCTAATCTAGATATTAATAAATCTAAAGAAACAATTGAAACCAAAAATAATAGTATTAAAATAAAAGAATACAAGAGTAGTAACTAACGCAGGTAAATCAGACTTAACTTACCCTGAAAAGGATTTAAGAAATCATAAACACATCAAATTAGAGCAATTTTTTAATAAATCAAATCTTTTATTTTTTTAATCCCAATCCTTGAAAAGCACTAAAACCTTAAAAATCCTTATTTGCTTTAAATAATTTAATTTTGTTTTGTTTTTTTTTCATTTATGTTTTTGTTTAATTCTTCAAGTTCGTTGGAGAACTTTAGGGAACAATAAAACTAAAGAGCTTCAATGTAAGCTACATCAAATAGAGAGAGGATTTTAAGTATTCGTGGTTGTGAAAGAAAGAGATAAAGACAAATTATCCAATAAAAATGAATAGCAAAAATCATCATCACCCACACATACATACATAGGGCATTTGAAAAATTTGAAGAAAAAAAAAACAACTAAATTGATTTAATCCTTTTTGGTTATTTAGAGTCAATCTTCAAAAAATAATAAACAACACCAATATTTTTGATTACCATTAATCAAAATCTAATTCGAACAAAGATTAAAAAAAATAGACTACCTTCATATAATAGATATTTTAGCTACTCCAAGCAAAAAGAGAGATTTTATTTACAACTGTCCCTGCAACGTCTGCTGCTGCTTGAGACATGAGTTCTTTGGTGGACATGAAACTCTTGAACGATAGCTTAGACTATGTTCTTTTCTTCATTACATCTAGTTAAATTGTATGCGCTCTTGCGAAATATGCATTATCATAAAGCTATCAGTACCCTTTCTTAGGCCTTGCATTATCATAGTTTCCTCTAGCTCTTGTAGGCCTTGGGACGATCTTTAAATTTATCTATGAGTTTAATGGCAAAGGTGCTTTATTTTACTTGAGTCTCTTCGAGTATTTAATGTTGAGTGCATTCTATGGGATGTCATAGATCTTATGGATTTGGTCGTTGTATTACCATCACATGACATTGATAAGGTATGTAGTCATCAGTGGAGCAGTAGAATGTGTTGTTCTGCCTGTGCTAAGTTGGTTTTTCTTGAAGAGAACGATTTATCTTCATTATGGGATATCTGTAGTGATGGCAGTGGCTGCAGTAGTGTTACATGAGTTTGTAGTGTTTGAGAGAACGAGTTCGATTGCTGATTTGACAGCGACGACATAGACAGGATGGGAAGGGCCTGTTTTAGCGCTGATCAGTAGGATTCTGTATTTGTTTGGGACTGTTCTTAGCAAGAAATTCATCCTACAACGAGCTCACTATTATAAACTATTCGAGAAACAGCTTTACACGTAATTTGTTCGATGCTCGAATATGCCCATTTTGCTAAGAAGAAGCTTGAAATTTTGAATACTAAACAATTGTTTTTAAAAACTGCTTTTGAAAAAAGTTAGGAAATCGCAACGGGATCAGCTAACAACGCTGCAGGAAGCTTACTCAATGAAGGAGCTAATAATGGTAACAGTGTTAATGCTAATCTCTAGCAAGGGCGAGACGATAATTAGAGTTTGCAGTATTTTGGGGCTGAGAAATATTATCACAAGGAGGCTAATATTCTCGACGATAAGCCGCGCTTGTTGAAGAAGGAATCGTGTTTATTTAAGCGATTTCAACTGATAAAGAGGCTAGATCCGAATTATGAGGACTTGAAGCTCGAAGATGGCAGGCGTGATCCATATCTTGAGAACAGACTTGGGGAATTTCGAAAACTCGTTGGAGGAAATACTGTCAAAGTCAACTAAATCATTGAATTACCTCGAAATTTTACTCGCCCAAAATTCGAGTAACAAAACACATTCGTTTCTTGCCTTTTATGACTGTAGAACTCTTTATTTTGGGTAGGTTTTATTTAGGATATGATGGTTTGTCAGAAGAAGAATTGGATAATCTTTGGAATGAGTAGAATTTCCTGCTAGCTGACAAAAATTCAAATAAAGTTCCTGATTTGAAGGAACTTCGCAAATGGGAAGTAGAACATCTCATCAGATAAGAAGACGATGAGCGACAATACCTAGAAGAATTACTCAAAGATTATATTGAAATGAAGTTATCCTGCCATTTGTTTCATGATAAAAACGATATTCTTTTAACGAAATATGATGATATCTTCGATTCTTAGCTGTATGACAGTGAACTAATCAACATTGACATGCCAAAGACACTTGAAATTCATTCGTTACTTGCAGTTGCTACCTTCGTTCTTTCACTCTTTGGAGCATTTTTCAATCTGGAATTCTATTATGCCTTGCATTAGAGGGATGACGTACGGAAAGAAATATCAATACAAAAAATTAGAAATAATTTCTAAGATTTTAAGACATTTTATTAATTGTAATTGTTCATTTTTGCTTCCTTTAGCTGCCAACAACGTAGTAGCTCCAGATCAACTATGATTACAAAGATCTTTATGCTTTATTTGCAATATCCACAGTGTTTGTCTTCCTCAAGCCTTTTGTGTTCAACAGGGTGATTTAGAACCATGTATCTTCGACTTTTTTCTTCATAAGGATTTTATCTGAATTCTCTATTGTCGTATTCGCATCTACATTCACGAACGACACTCCCAGCCTGAACACAAACGTGGTGATAGCTATTTTCCTTTTATTCTTCGCGTTCTATGCCAACTACGCAGGATCAAATCATCGAAAGGAATGGGCAGAATTTGCTTCGCTGATAGAAATGGCGAAAACTTACTTCTCAAATGTTCTTGAAGTAGATCAGGTAACAAACATGAGAGAATAATATCAAATGAATCTTTTGGATTGGAGGGGGGATTTGCTTTTTGTTGAAATGCCTGGGAGATTCCATAAAAAGGCTTACATTTCTTTTTAAAATTTTAGCTTCTGCTGCTGGAAATCAGACTCATTTAGATCAATTAGTTGCTAGGAAGAAATGAATTCTTGAGGATATTGTTCGACTTGATCGTCAGCAAGAATCCAAGATAGCTGCTGCACACGAGCAACCCTGTCCTTTTTATGAGAAAGAACTTCGATATATTCTACAATCGAAGGTAAATTCAGGGGAAAATTTTTTTTTTGGAGATGATTACTATTCTAGATATTTCGCTCCTTTTTATATTTTTATTAATTATTCTTTTAACAATAAACAAAAAACAGAGCACAGAACTGGGGAGGAGGTATGCCTCGACCGATTGTGGAAGGTATTGAAAACTCTTGGATGAGTTAGGATTAGAAGGATATGTGGATAAATTCATTGAATATGCTGCGAACAAACTACGACCAAGAGAAAAAGGAATATGACATACTCAAAAATGAATTAGTTAATGGAAAAAAGACTCAATGAAGTAGAGATAATGGGATAGGTAGTGTATGAGATAGCAAGGAAGCAGAATGGAATCCAGATAGGTTGTAAACGAAGAGATTTTATTAGTTTTTGGAAGTATTTCAAAATGAATTAATATTAAATAAACGGGGATTGAATCCTCCAAAGTAATGTTAAGCTAAAGTTTATGTAAATAGTTGTATTTGCGGGTGTTGCTGAGAAAAATGAGTATGAAAGAGATTAATGAAAATAGCTGAATTATCAAAGAAAATAAGTATAAAAAGTTAGGTTATGTTTTAGTGGAAATAAAACCATACGCAAAAAATGGATTTTACCCTCTCTAGCTGCAACAGAAATCTCAACTTTGTTCATGAAAAGAATAACTTTTCCTTGCATCTATTTGATAATTATCTCACTATCTGTAGCTGTTTCCTCTTTCGATGTGTTTTCTGGCGATAGTTAATCCCAAAGCGATACCAACAAATGGTAATCCATGAACGAGCGCACGCTTGGGGAAAGACATCTAGGATCGGATTTTATCCCTAATGACTTTACCTGCTGGCAAGTTATAGAGCAGATAAGCATATGAACCAGCTGTGATGGAAGCAAATGCGGTCACCATGTCAATTTAAATGTTCTTAGCGAATTGATCTTAGGGTTCCTGCTAGTATAAGTATCTCTAGACCTGGTTTGGCGTTGGGAAAGCATATCGCTCTCTGACTTCTTGAGGATAATCCTCGAGCTTCAAATCATTGTGGTTGACGTTCATTGTAATCTAGATTAAAGGGGTATTTATGTGTTTGATTAATAATTGTTTTTTCACAGAGATTTCTCGCCTACTTAGTTTTATTGTACTTCACTGAGAGATTCTGTAGAGAATCCTCATATTGTACCCTCTTTTTCTCTAGTTCAAATCTTGAATTTATTGGAATAAAATCAAGAACCAAAATATTTTAGAAAAATCATTTTGTTCCTAAAAAAGCTTGCAGAATTGTGAATTGTTTTTTTAAATGTATTTTTAAATCTGCAAATAAAATGGCTAAAACTTTTAAAAGATAGCTCGGACACATAATACTAAAAGATAATTTAAATTGGATTGATTTCTCTCTCTCTCTCTTTTAGGAAGAGTTATGAGCTGACATGTGTGGGAATCTTGTGAAAGAGAAGAGGAAGAAAAAGTAAATTGGATCTAAGAAATTTGTGAGATTAAGTACTTAGTCAGGGTAAATTCGAAATACGCTAGAACACAATTTTAGGAAACAAAAGAAAAAGACAATAACCCCTGCTAAAAATGGATAAGCTTCGAGGTATTGAGAAGAATATTCTCGTCTACAGGATAGTCAATGATATGATCTTTGGCAAAGTCATCCGAAAGATCGATCCAATTCTGAAAAACCCTTTTGATAAGGACTTCAATAAAATCAACCCAAAAGTTCTAATTAATATTGCCCTTTTCGGGATAGCTCTTATTGCCGCAAATTGTGCGTTCTTCATGAACATGAAACAATCAAATCTCTTTGAAATCATGGGATTACCAAGGATATGTTCTCCAGCTCAAGTTGACCAAGCATTCATTGTCCAATAAAGTATCCTCCGATAAAACTCAAAAGGTTTCTTTGCTAACCAAGGATAGATGAAAGAGAATCAATTAGCAGCTATTAGAGATCTTTTGAAGAACCCTGCTAGACGCTTGATTTACGATAAGTTTGGAATCGTAGAAGACTAGTATGCATTTTTCTTAACTCCTGAATACACTATGAACTGCATCCTCAAAACAGGATTGAGTTTCTTGATTTTGCTTTTGGCGAGTCTTGTCAGTGTGAAAGATCAGAATAAGAGCATTATTAAGTGGTAAGTACTACTCATCATCAACTTCTTCCTTCTCGAAGTCTTCCTCATTCAGCAAGAATCCAATGAAGTACTAATTACGATTATTTTTAACTTTTCATAGGAATTTAAAATCTTCGTTCTTTTAAACAAAACAATTCATTTTGAGTGCAATTATCCCTTAACACTTTGATTTATTCCTAAAACAGGCTGACTTTATTGATGGATACTTCCCAACACTTACGATCGAGCATCGAATCCACATGGTCAAATTCCTCCTTGTTCCAGTCTCTATCGTCTTAGGCTACATAACTTAGAAGCTCAATCCTAGCAAAGTTACCAATATGGCAATCAAACTGTCGTTCCTTAAAGGTGTCTATTACGATGGTCTTCAAAAGCTTGGTGAACAAATTGCTGCTGCACCTCCAGCTCCACAATAAGTTATACCTTAATCCCCTGAAAAGCCATAGATTTCATAGGAAGAATTGCTAGCAGAGCACTAAAAGAAAATGAGACTTCTTGCAGATACTGTCAAAGAGCAATCAAATCTAATAGTGGAGACACATTAGATATTATGCGCCAAAGAAGAAGGCAAATATGACATAGGCTCATTGGTTTAGATAGTCCTTTATGCATTTATTTTTTATGAGATGTTTTCTTGAAGGGAAAAATGATTAATATATGTATGTGTTTTTTACATGTTTTTTTGTCATAAAAATATGCTAATTTAGAATATATCTGAATTATTCCAAAATATCTATTAATTTACAATACACTAAAAAAACAATAAAAAGACAAGGCGTTGAGTACAAAATTTAGAGAAATAGAGAGAAGGGAATCCAAATCATATTAAAACAAGGTATTTATGTTTTGTTTTGGGAAGATCCGTTGAAAGGGTTAAATCATATTATAACGACTAGAAAATCTTTTTGTTGTGAGCCGCTAAAGCTGATTGATTAATTTATCTACTTAACCTTTGGGTCACTAATTTGAAGCCCTATTTAAAAAACAATCGCTCGATGAAAACATTTAAATGGTTTTTCATTGTTGAGACTAGCCATGCCAAGAGACCTTAGAGGAGAATTAGAGGATATTTAAGAGACGAAGAGGGATGCTACAAGGAAAATAGAGAGGAGTTAAAGAATTATTATGATTAGAAGATTGAATGAGAAAACTCTCGAGTTAAGAAGGCATCTGTAGGGGGTTTATTTTTATCCTTAGGCTACTCACTCTTAAGGATCTTTCTTGAAGTTTTAGGGCTAAGATGGCTATGAGTAGTATTCAGAAGGGAATCCTTAAAACGAAGAATCCTAAGGCTAGTTCACTGGATTATCTTTTGGTCTATTTTTTAAAAAAAACAGAACATTTAACAATTAATAGAATTTGTGTTATTTTATGATTACTGAAGTTAAGAAGTATTCTGGATGCATGACGAGATGCGTTTCTATTAGAGTGCAATGAAACTCAACCTTGTTTTTATAAGCATCTGCTTCCTCATAGCGAGCGATTCTTCTTATTCTTTTTATGGATCTAAAGTGAATTCTAGTTTCATTGGTTTTAACTGATTAAATCGTGCCAGCACATCATTTGTTTCCTCATTGAGTGAAGGTTGATTGAACTTGAAGGGATCTGGCTTATCGTTGTTACTACTTGATTCATCCTTCAAATTCTTGTTACCATCACTCATTTATTTCTGTTGACGGACACTTCTTTATCTTAATATTTTTTTGTTTTCAATTCCCTGGATATTTTTTTTTGTTTTTCGATAATTTCACAAAAATTCTCTCAATATTTTTTTTCAACGCTCTTGGCGGGCTTTTTGTCAGTCTCATTCAAATAATTCGTGTGATCTGACGATTCAGTTTGAGCTTTCTCACTCACTTTTTGTGTGGGTTTAGGATAATCTAGAAACTTTAATAGTTTCTTCCCAATATTTTGAACTTTTTTTGCAACGAATAAATAAGTTTTTGTTAATTTTTATGACCTTTCTTGGAAGGCTAAATTAAGCCCAATTAAGAGAAATAATTTCATTTAAGTTTAAACAGCTATTAAACCACAGAAATTTCAAGATATTTTTAGGAACATTTCCAGAATAATATGCTATTTTCATGCCTTTTTCTTTTTCTTCTTATCGTCTTATTCGTCTTCCCTTTTTTAACAATTAAACCATAATATTAATATCAATAAAACTAAAATTGTTTAAACAAAAGTAGTGTGTGTCTTACAGATTTTTAGAGTATCCAAAGAATTTCTATGAAAGCAAGGAGAATAGCTATGATGCAACTTGCTTTTTGAGATATGATGAGAAATCATCGAAAAACTCCTTGTTCGTTATGAACATGGATTCTTTTGAATAAGGCTGGATGATCACAGATACTCCATTGAGTCGTTTAAGTGAAGATTGGGATTTATAATGGATGCACATCTTTATGTCTTTGATGTTGACCTTTCCAAAATAGAAATATGGAACAAACTCATCTGAAGATTATGATGCTGCACCAGGGGATAGTCTTGGTGGTGTAGTATTTGCACTATTAGAACTGCCACGTTAGCTAGCGGGTTAGGAAACAGAATTTCCAGGGATAATTAAACTGTTTGTAGGATTATCTCCAGGATCTTCTGCGAAGAGAAATTCATAGAAAGGATCATAGATGTTTTCTGTGAGTTTGACAGTTAAAGGTGGGAGGAAACATTCGTATCGGCTGTAAGCTCTCCATTCAGTATTGGGATCTATTCCTTTGAGGTCTATGAAGTCATTTTCAATTCGGATTTGGAGATCATTTCCAGAATATTAAATCATGTCTATGAAATCACCATCTTCCATGAGATTTTTTAGAGTTATCTACCCGAAAATCAGCTAGAAGGAACCCTAGTTATGGCAAAAAAAATATATTTTGATTTGGTCAAAAAAGATTAAGGATAATAAGAGAAATAGTTAGGTTAGTTATTCATTTATAATTACAGCATTATTGTAGAAGTTGAGTGTCTGCGAGAAGAGACTTGGGAGCCTGAAATCTAAAAATGGTTTCCGATGTGGATCTAAAACTTTAATGATGCAAGTCTGAATTGTGTAAGAAATATGGCTCTCTTGTTCTTTGACATCCTACGCCTTCATCTGCATACTTCTCTCGATATGTCTGAAGACTTATTGACTTCCAGAATTACGAAGTTCTGTTCTTTTCTAACGCATTTGCTATGCCCACACTTTCTGTCTATTAAAATAGAAAAACAAAATATGTATTTTCCAATCATAAAACAAGAGATTTCATTTTTTTATTCCAATTATTATTACACCCTAATCTTCTTTACCTCTGTTCTGATTGTATCAACAGCGAGAAGAACCCTAGAGTTCTATAGAAACACTAATAGTCTCTGCCTTCTAATTCAGAGAACAAATTCTCTACTCTTAGATCTAAACCTCTTGATCGTTTTTACCCATTCCATCTGTAAAAAGATGGTTCTACTTTCGAATCAACTGGTTTATTCACACTTCCATTAGCTCTTTCTCTATTCGTTTCTACAACCAACGGTTTAGAGAAGTCTATTATGCATCGTTGAAGATTAAATGAAGTGAAATTAATGACTGTATGGGTGGCTCTGATAATATGGAATATTTTCTTAGTTGGATCATCATAAGAATTCACCCAATGAACGCCTTATGATGAAAACGGTCTCCGCACAGCAAAGCAATCTAACGTCTTAAAGAACAGTTTGAAATTGTTCTTCAGATCCATTTTACTCTTGTCGTAAGGCAGCATATGTGTTTGTATCATAATAAAACATTTCTCTCTGGAAGTAAAGATCATTTGGTTTTTTTCTTGCTTGTAGAATAAATTGAATTAGGGGTCTTCTATGGACAGTACGAACTTCAAGCGAGACTAGATGGTACCGTCAGATTGGGATTCAGTGAATTGTATTTTTTTACTTAATTTTTCGATCATTTATTAGTCGGATCTCGCTTGGTCTTGAGTTGATCGCTCTTGGAATTGCTAGCTTGAAGAACCATCTTCAAGGAAGAAAATATTGTTCACGATGTTGTTGAGTTGTGTTGTTATTAATAGTTTGCATCCCTTGAAAAATAAGCAGTTTTTGATGATTTATTTCGCGGTAATTTCTTTTCTAAGAACTCCATTTTCATCTTGAATTTAGACTTCAAATCCAAGTGATTTATTCTGCTCATAGACGAGACTGTCTGAACGAAAGAATATACCAGAAATATTGAATTCAAACTCAGGCATTTCTGGAGTTTCTTCTGAGATCGTTGGAGTAGGAGTAGGCTCAGAAGTTGAAATAGAACCTTCATTTCTGCCTTGCGAAAACTCTGTTTTAGGTTGGAGTAAATCATCGATTCTAAAATCGATTTAGCGAGTCATCTGCTTGAAAGGTCCACTGAGTTCTTCTTAAATGTTGAAGATGAGCATATCCTACGCAAGTTTCATGTTACTTAGTCCGAAGTATGCAGCGAAGACATTAGGGTTATACATTGACTTAGATCTCTCTAAAAAATAAAACAAAGTTAAATCCAAACCAATTAATCCCCCTAAATTTGATATTGATCCCATTCATGATTACCTTCTTCTGAGCGGAACTAAGGCGGATCGAGATTCAGTAGATTAGCTTTTGTCTTGAAAACTGAACCATATGTGTAGTCAAGTTTACCATAGCCATTGCTAACCCGGAAAGATAACTTTTCGGAGACAGTCGAAGTTGGTTTTGGATTTATATTAAACGAAAACTAAGCACTATCTAGCACATACTGCATTCCGATGATTGGGTCAAGTGCTGCAAAAGGATCATCGTCTTCTTCAGTATCGGAAACCAGTTTCTCCAGTGTGTTTGAGAAAATCACTCGAGTCGAAGACATCAATGCTCGAATTTTAATCTCTCCTAGATGCTTGAGAATGTTTTACTTTCTGCTTTTGGAGTTCAACTGAGAGTTGATACTGTACGTCAACAAAGTGAAAAAGTCTGTGTTTTTCTGTTAATATTTAAAAAAAATAGAAGAAAAAAATAAGTTATTTGTCTCTTCAATTTATTGATTCTCCCCAAAGAAATGTTTTTTGGTTTAATTACTCCAAGAATTTCTTCTGGCTATGGTTCATGGACATTCGTCTTCTGACGTTGAAGTTTAGGTTTGCCAGGATGACTTTAGCGGGTGATATCTTCATCTGAGGAGGAGCTGTCATCATCGAGATTAGGTTCCTCAGCTGAATTGTTATTCCGCGTAATCCCGATCTTGTAAAGGAACAGCTGATCACGACGTAATTATGGAAGAGAAGTTATCCATTTGACGAAGTCCACTTAGTAATGCAAAAAAGGAACTTCACTGTTCTTAGCAATTCTCTTCAATCTCTATGTAGGAGTTAACAAATCAAATTACCAAAAAAAGATTCCTATTTTCAAATAATTTTAGGCTTTCTCTCACCTTGGTAGCATATGTAGCTGGATCAAGTTATTTAGCAGAGATATTCGCCATGTTCTAGTCAACCCTAGGAAGATTGAGTTTCGAAAAAATACTGAGTTTTTTCGAAGTGAACTGCTTCAAGGCTGCTTCACTTTAGGAGGCTACATAATGGTTATTATTCTATCGATTCCAGTTCAGCTCGCATTCAACTTGAATCTTTAGGTATTCACACAACAAAAAGTGAAATTAGTTTGTGTAATCTAGAGTGATTGACTGTTTTAAAATTCTTACCAATGGTATTTTGATAACATGTGATTCTGTTTCAGGGCGAGGCTTGCGCTTGAGGAGTATTTCTTAGCTGTAAAACTTTATGCTGTCTTCTTTCATGAGCAAGAATGACTTACCTATGGATAACTAAGAGAAACAAAGAAGGTTTCATTTGGTTATTTTACTCAAAAATGCATTATTTTTACTTGCAAACAATCAGAGTAATAAGGGTAGATATGTGTGAGTAACTTAAAATTCATTATTGAATCCTTGCTCAGGACTATCTTGCCGTGGTAACACAGTCTAATCCTGTCCCAATAAGGAAAATCATCATGTGCTGATCTGTAATGATGGCTGTGTATTTCCTCAGCTATGTTCGGAAGCTAAGATCCTTTGCTCGTTGAAGATGATCTAAGGGGGTCAATATCTGCAACTTCTAACTTGTGATTCGATTAAGAATGGCTTCTATGGTTAGCTTTAGTTGTGGAACCTGGGCTCTTGTTATTTTGCCCCTTTTAGTATGGTCTCTTCGATGAAAATAGCTAATTGAATCTCTTCAGCAGCTCATTAAATCCAGAAGCTTAGCAGAGCCCCACACAAAGATCGAAATTCCCAAATTCCGTGAGTAAATTATAGAAAACTCGGAGAGACTAGCTTTTATTTGCGACCTTTAGCTAAGCAAAAATCACAGAGAGATGAACGAAGCCTTTATCCATGTTCAGAATTTTATCAGGATAATCTCGCATCGTGATGGAAGCTCCTTCAAAACCAGCAGATCCTGTGAAGAGAATAATTTAACAAAGAGATTAAAAAGTAGAACGCAATAGTCTTTGAATAATGCAATCTTTACCGAAAACACAATTGAATGATTCAAAGGAAGAACGCGATATTCCAGGTGCTGAGAAACCTTCTGCATCGCTAATGAACTTCTAGATGTTCTCAAACGAAGTAGCCGTCCTCAAAGGTTCGAGAGTTAAGACTAACTCATCACAGTAGATCGCTGCAAGAGGATTGTTCCTTCGGCTAACTTGCAGTGAAAGAAGTGTGTGGCGCTCATTGTAGGAGGTTTATTTAGTCAGGTAATCCCTTAGAAAAGCTTGATAGCCTAATATAAAGCAATTCATTTGAGAATCTTCAATGATAAGAGATAACTTCTTCCAAGAGACTTTAATGGAGTCCTTGAACATCTGAGAGATAAAATCAAGCTGAACTTCCTGAGGTTACTTTAAAGATGCCTCTCTCTAAAGAATTTATAGGTTCAGCTTGGTTCAAAGAGCAAAAACGGACAAAATAAATTATATTAATGGAGATATTCTCACACTTAAGAACTCAAAAAATTACTTATTTCGAGAACTCCTTGACTCTTTCAACACTTTGTGTTAAATCTGAGAAGTATTCACTGATTAACACCATCTTTTCAGAGATATGAAGGTTCAGAGTGTCGAATTACAGATTGTATTCGAATTTACTCTGATACTCTCCGTTTGAGGAAGTTTAACCTCCCAACGAAGAAGAAGATGGCATCGAATTAGCAGGTTTAAGTGATTTAGCAGTATGTGAGACTTCCTTAATTTCAAATATTTCATAGATTTATTAATCACACATGCCAATATTTAGCTTGATCCCTTTCAAGCTGATTTTTTCATCTAGCGATTTGAGTATGCCTTCTGAGTTTTTTTCAAGAGAATCACATTTCAAGGAGATTATCTGTCCTTAATTGAACTCATATGAGAACCCAAACTAGCGGAAATCCAGAAACTAGAGAAAATAATAGCAAATTATCAAACTTTAGAATGACTTTTTGGATTATTTTTAGGTTACTTTTTTCTGCGGTTTGGAAAGGAAACTGGGTGGCTGATATGGATTAACTGATTTCTTCTACTTGATGGACTCAAAGTACTTGGTGTTGAATTTGTTTTTGATGTCTAAGAAGTCTTTGAAGCTTTCTTCTTTGATGCACACCTGTAGCAGCATGAACTTAAATTTTTCTGAAAAATAATATGTGCAAAACAAACATTTTAGAGATTTGTTGGTTTCAGAAGAAGAAACATCCTTTTGGAATAATTAAATTGGTTTGAAAATCATACCAACGATCAAATCATTGCTCTCTTGAACATCTTGAGAAAATGACTCCATTGTGAAGATCTTCTCAATGGTAGCCTACGAAACAGCTGGAATCTTCTAAAGCAGAAGATTGCTGAACGTGTATCTTTGAATTCCTTGGTACTCGAAGTTTTCTTCTTTCTAAACAGCATAAAACCTCGGGTCGGTGCTTGTAAGGCTGACTTTACTAACCCCGCAGAACGAATACATCTCCACGAAGTTGCTCTTGTAATCCATTTCTAAATATGGCACTGAAACTTACTCGCAGACGTTTTCGGTATTTAAAAGAGTTTAGAGTAAAATTTTGTCATCGATAACGGCTAGACAATCACTGATTTTGATGTCTTTCGCTGTTAACCCTTGAGATCCTGTTGGTGTCGAATAAGAAGGGCTGGTAACTGATTAGCTATTCGATGCATTGTTGCTGTTGGTATTGCTATTGTTGCTGTTGTTGTTGGTGCTA
>Ga0302285_10000900_pt1 | contig 16343 bp, 16 predicted proteins | sample III_Fen_E2_2_FD_200455 | JGI IMG/M metagenome (GOLD analysis project Ga0302285, IMG submission 200455) | Peat permafrost microbial communities from Stordalen Mire near Abisko, Sweden - III_Fen_E2_2 | ecosystem: Environmental > Terrestrial > Soil > Wetlands > Permafrost | place: Sweden: Abisko... | reverse complement strand
CCCCAACCCCAACCCCGACAATGAGAGGTCGAACTCACTAAATGTACCCAGTGAATACTTTCCCAGAATAGCAAAATATAAACTACAGATTTCTCAAATTAAGTCAAGGACTTTTTGTTCTTTGTATATTATTAAATTCAAGTTAGCAATGTTTGTTTCTCAATATTACTTTGTATTTGAGAGAATCAACGAAAAGCCACTATTATATCTTCTCAAAGTAAATAATAAGAAGCCCATGTATTGATTCAAACTATTCCCAAACTCGCTCCCTAAAAAGATTAAAAAGTAAAAAATGATATCTTTTTGAAATACTAAAGATACAAAAGATAAAAGAGAAAAATCAAGAGAAATTAAATCCTATCTATGCAACTTTTCATTGTGTATTGTGTAGAAAAAGAAGAAAAATAAATATAAATCACTCAATTTTATACGAAAAAGTACGAAAATAATCAAAGTCTTAAATAATAATAATCGAACAAAAAATTTTAATAAAAAAGTATATTAAACAGCACATAGCAGATGAGCAGCGCTAGCAAGAACGCAGGAATCTTGAGTGACTTGGAGAGCAACGAACTACCAGTCAATCTCGATGAACTACCTAACTTCAAAATCAAGAGCCCAACTAAGGATATCTTCGCTTCAGATTACATCTCAGAGCCTTCCGCACCTGGAATTCAAATCCAAGTTGCTGTGAAATTCATCTAGGAATTAGAGAAACTCATCGGCGAGAAGAACAGCCATAGTTTGCTGATCTTGTACGATTTCCAGTTCAACAAGCTTTGCTCGACAGTCTTCAAAGATTGCACTTGGCCAACTCCTTACGACATCGAAATGGAGTTGAATACTGATCTCGATTCGGATATTTCAGCGCTTTACAATGAACTCTGCTACAGACACGCGCTCGCAAGACTGCAGACTTCCTTCGATTCCGAGCTTGTATCAACTTCTTGGGAGAATTACTCATCTATTTTTGACTCTGTTATCCACGCCTAAGTTGAGTTCCCCTTGCCTGTTCCCTGGATTTGGGATATTATTGACGAATATATCTACCAATTCTATTTCGCTTGCAGATGGAGAAGAACTGTGAAATCAGAAGATGAAGGTTTGAAGTTAATCCTCGCCAAGGACCCTAGAGATCTTGCTTTCTGGAACTTAGAGAGTGTGTTAGAGACTTTCGAGACCGTCATCTAGAGATCTTAGATTATTGAGAAAGGTTAATTGGATCTCAAGGAAGAATCAACTACACAGTATTTTGGGTTTTTCTCATTAATTGGGTAACTCAGAGTGAATGTCTTGATTGGAAATTACGAAGCAGCCATTAAAGCAGTAGAGATCATTGATTTCGAGACATTGCTAGTGTTGTCCAAGGCCATTCCAGCTTATCTCAATCTCTTCTATTATGCAGGGTTCGCATATCTCATGCTAGGAAGTAAGTCAAAGAAATACATAAAAAATTCATAATTTTTATCTGAAAAAAAGAAAGAAAGGAGAAAATAAACAAATTTTAACTTTATCTGCTGTTGTTGTGCTTGCTTAGGATACAGAGAAGCCGTCAAGATGTTTGAATCGATTTGCCTTATGATGAACAAATACAAGTCATTCTTGACCAAGTAATTAACTTTTTCTTCATTTGGAATATTTTGAATAAGAAAACAAATAATCCCTTAGGAAAACTGAATAATAATGCTAAAAATTATCTTTTAGGTCTTTCTAGAGCGACAACATGATGAAACAACTCGAGAAAGCAGTGAGTTTATTATGCTTGAGTCTTGCTTTCTACCCAAATAAGCAATCTGAGGCAACCTTCTGGCTCTTCAAGGACATCTCCATCAAGACCACGAAACAAGGTGCCAACACTAAAGAGCGTATCGGTGAGAAATATGAGAAACTTCTCCGATATGATGTCCCAACATTCATTGATCTCTTCAACTTCGGATGCCCTAAACTTATCGCTCCCATCCAGAATCTTGAAGAATTCAAGAATATCTCCAGCAGAAACGTCGGTGATCTGATGAACAACGCGAGAGACACCCTCCTAAAGGATTTCAAATCCATCCAAACCATCAACGATCTCTCTGCTGCCATGAAACTTTACAGCAAAATTAGCTTAACCAAGGCTTCTCAAATCCTCGGCGTCTCCAAAGAAGAATTCCTTAGATTACTCTAGTAATATGAAAAGCGTGAAGGCTCCGATCTTCTCAAGACACCCTTCGAGTAAACAATTGTTTCTAGATTCTTCGTGCCAACTCCAGTGCTTAAATTTGATATTCAAAACGAGTAAATCACCGTTTCGGAGTTTGCACCTGTGAAAAACTACACCGAACAATACCAGAAACTCAATAAAAAGATGCTCGAACTTTCTGCTGAAGTCTCCGCTTTGCTGTGAGAGGAGTTCCCACAATCTAATAGGTTCCTGAGAAGAAGAGAGAGAGAGAGAGAAAGAACAGCCCAACAAGATATAAACTACTTGTGTTTGGATGTCTTACATATTTACATAAAAATTTCTCTCCTTTTCATTTGTTTTGTGGATAAATTCAAGAAGAAAAAAATTTTGAGACTAAAAATAACGCAAAGCAACATAATAAGTTAATCTATTTCTACAAAATAACAAAAACTCTCCAAGCTATGAGAGGTTCAGTGTATCAACAAATTCTAATTATTTCAGATAGTTTTAGTGTTTCTTTAAAAAATACTGTGTGTTTGTGTGTGTGTGTTGATCTTCAGTAAGAAGGAAGATTCTTGAACTCGACTTTATGTATTTTCACAATCGCTCTGGCTTATTGATGGGTTATATTGAATTATTTAGCTGTTCCGAAATAATTCTTAGACCGCTTGTGATATCTAAGCAATTCGTGTTGTTATTCATCTGAAATTGTCACTTCAACATCGTCATAATCTTCATCGCTGTGATCTTGAGATTAGCTATGTTGGGGTGGTTTTTTCTTGGCTGATTTAGGCTCTTTGTTGAGGACAGCTGTGGAAGCAGACGATGAAGAATTATTGTTGTTATTACCCTCCGTTTTGAGTTTCTTTTTCTTCGGTGGTTCAGGATATTCTGTTGAAAATTACTATGAATTTGCATTCTCTGTGAAATTTGTAAAATTATTTGTTTTTCTATGAAGCTCTTTTCTAAGCTTGTTGGATTGATTTTGAGCTTTCTACGGAACAGACTTAGAGTGCTGCATCGAGGAATAATATACCTTCTACTCAAACTAAGCGCCTATCACTTCTGAATTGTCTTCTAAGTCAGTTTTATCTTCATGATGATTTTAAGGATCGTTGTTTTGTCTATTTTTCTTGAAAGATTGAGCAGTAAATGGTTTATTCAAAGAATTATTGTTGTTGTTGTTCCTCTCAAGGTCGTCAACTGCAGCTACATTGCCATTGTTGATATTATGATTCTCATCGTGCTTATCGTAATTGCTATTATTATCCTCTTCTCCATCATCTTCATCTTCCTCCTCCTCTTCTTCTTAATCTTAACTATTCTCTTGATTATTCTCTTCATTATCATCATCATCATAATCTTCACCTGCATCATCTCCACTTGCAACAAACCCAAGAGATTCAAAATCAGGATCACCATGCAATCGACGTTTTCTCGAAGATACATATTTATTCGCTGTGTTTCCAGAATATCCATACGATTTATTGAAAGTTAAATTGGATTATTTGCCATTTTTATATTTATTTTTTCTGCTGAGTTCTTGTTGCTCAATGGTATGCTTTAAGCTAGAAACGTTGCTATTCAGCAGCTGCTGAAATTATTAGGTACTATCAGGGTTTTTAATGGGTTTATTTTATTAAACGTGTTGATTTGCTAGTTTTATTTCTTATTAGAGAATTGGCAGATCTTCTTTATAATAGCAGAGTCCCTTTGAAGAGTATTTCTAGAATATGTCACCATCATCATCACCCTCGATATCATTGTCTCCGTTGTTTTAATCATCCATTACGTTTTCTTAAGAATTCCCTTATCCATGCTATTATTCCTCCTCCATATCTTCTTTTCCTTCTTATTCATCAGAATCATCCGAACTATGTGGCATTCCTAATAGTTCTTCATCTTCTTCTTCTTCATCTTCTTCATCTTCTTCTTATTCAATTTCTTCTTCTTTTTCTTTGTCCATTTCTTTTTGATCTTTCCTTTTAATCTTTTCACATTGAATCTGCTTCTTCTTCACTTATATTTCCACCTCTTCTCCCTCTGCTTCTAATTCAGGTTTTGCTCCTTGTTCCATCTCCCAAAAAGCAGCAATACCAGCAGCAACTACAAGATCCCCTCGTGATTCCTAAGCTTCACGTTCTCTCTTGGACTCGCCTGTGCTTGGTTTTATCCTTTTCCAATTAGAATTCTACGCTCGACGAAATCGCCTGCATACAAAAATTATCCTTTTTTCCCGCTTAACTACTCCACCCAAAAGCAACTCTCGCTAAAAATAGTAAAATATTTTCATATTTTCTTTTTTCTCGTTTCAAGTCACTCTTATTCTTTTTGGGACACCTTTTTCATCCAACGAAAGCATCCATTATTCTTGTTGAAAACACATGCAAACCAACCCAAGAATTCAAATACAAAAAATAACAAAAATACATCTTCTTTACACAAACAACTCCTCCTTTCATTCTAATTTTCAAATTTCACTGCACCTCATTCATGACGGCCTATTACTTCATAAGACAGATGACTCTCCATCAAGCCTCTTCAAAATAATCTGAATTCTTCTTTTAAATTCCTCTATCTTTTCTCGCTTCATCCATTTAATAATTACCTTTTTTCTCTCATTTACTCTAACCTATTCCATAGGAGAATTATCTAAATTATCTTTCCATGCCTTCTGAATTCCTACCAAAAGGGTTATTATTACTATTATTACTATTATTATAATTATTGTAGCCTGCATGATCTAGCAATTCCATTCCATTCACTTCTTCAAATGTTCTTTTTCGTCCACATACAAACGAATTAACTGTTGGAGCCGTATCAAATCTCTAGTCAATATAATAATGTAAATCATCGACAGCTAATCCATCACTTAGTAACCCTGGACTCAATTCCCTAGTCGGTTTGTCTGGTGTATCATTTGTTGTTGCAGAGGTATTATCGAAAAGTCCCCTGCGTTTGGTTTACTAAAAATTCAATAAAAAACCATTTAACTCCAGTGAAAATCATCTTTTTTTTAAATCTCATATGAAATCCAAATATGAATCAATCTACTTATGGTGTTTGATAGCTATCAAAGTACTCACTAGGTGGCATCATATCAGCAGTACATGTCGTCTCAAGTGAAGGCCTCGACATAAAAATATTATTATTTGTAGTCTTCTCCGCATTCAGCTGGAAAATATTCTTGAACATCGCCATATTTTCGTATACACTCTCCCCTCTCTTGCTCTCTTGATTTCTCTACTTGCCCGCACTTATTGTTTCTTTTAACACAAAATGCAATGTACAAAAAGAAAACTAATTCACTGAAACTTTCTTTCTCGTGATATCTCTCCTTCAAATGTTTGTGTTTCCAGAATCAAAAAATATTGAAAGAGAGTTTGCTATCCATTCAATTACTAACAAGCAAACAAACAATGCTGGATGTTAAGAAGCCTGACAATTTTGGAAAAACTTAAAAACTAGCAACATATTACAAATAATATTTAATTTAATAGCTCCAAATGCTTGGTTTATCATCAATATTACAAAACTCTGCCATTTGTCTTAATTCAAATTCTTGCTTACTTTCGTCAATTCTCCTATCTTTTTCAGTATTTTCTCCTATCATTTCTCCCTCTCTTTCCTCTTAATTACTCTCCATTTTATATATCTCCTCAATTATCATTCTCAGATTCTTACTAATTATCATAATTCTCAAGAGTGTTCTCATTATAAGGTTCTTCATCTGGTTTCTTCAGTTTCTTCAGCTCATCATCGGACACATTCTCATCTGCGTCCTCTTGCTGTACGAATAAATCAGAATCGAGATATTTCTCCACTTTCTTGAGAATATCGTCTGCATCAATTTCTTCTTCATCTTCAAGAAAACCATATTTATTTGTCTTCACTAGATTCTTCTTTTCCATCCATGTATCAACCATTTTCTTCTCTTTTTCGTTGAATTACAAGGAATGCCATATTGCTGGCTTGTCCATGCTCTCAGGTTAGTCTAATAAATACCAAAAACAATAAAAAAAGATAGATTTTAGAATGCCTTTTCCCAAAATATTGAGAAGTTGTCATTATTTCTATAATTCTTCTTCTAAATATTTTTTACTGTTAAGAGTCGATGCGAGTTCAAAGCAATCTACAAACAGCTCACGGACTCTATTTCGTTGATCTTCTGCCCTGGGTTACTCCTTTGACCAATCAAAATAGGCTCTGTAGTATTAATCCTCCAGCTGGTAAAATTATTAACAAAACAACAGTAAATTCAAAAGAGAAATCATTCCTAAACAGTAATACCTTCTCCATCGCACGCTATTCCATATATTCCTAGACATCATAGGTTTTCTATTTTTCCTTGATTTCATTGTAGAGTTGCTTGATTCTATCCAAAAAAATAGCAATAAATCTCTATTAGTATTCCTGTTTTTTTGTGTGAATTACTCAATTTGTTTAATAGGATGGAAGATCTCCTTGGATTGACGAAAAAAATGAGATCGAATATCAGCAACTTGAGGCAATCTTTGGGCTTGTTTAGCAGACACAAAAATATAATGTTTGCAACTTACAATCCATCCCTTTTATGCTTACGGAATAGCTTCTTGTTTTGTGCAAAGATAACTTCAGTCATATTTTCTCTTTATTTAATCTGTGCAAAAACGAACAGCAAAAGGCATTCCATTTAAGCTAAAGAGTTTATGATTTAAAAAGCACTTGACTTTTACCTCTTCTTCTAACTTCTACCGTTGCGCTTGCAGATTCTATCATAATGGAAGAAACCACAAATCAAAGCAAAAAAGGATTTAAACAATTTAACTTTTAAATGAATGATCTAAAGGGATAAGAAATAAGACTCCCCCATTTATTTTCCTATGAAAACCCTTACAGTTTGGAAGTTCTCGATGATGAAGTTTGATATTTTATCCATATCCATCGCTTCTGTCATATGAAACTCCTTGACTTTTTTCATGTATTCGTCTTCATATTCTCGCTTCTTGCGGATGAGCTGCTAGTAGTATTTTTACTTTTCATTATCATCTTCATCGATACCTTGCTTTCTCGCTTGTTTGTTTATCTGTTAAACTAATTACTAAGCTCTTTCGATGGCTTTTTGTCCTTCTTCTAACTTCTTCTTCTCCTGAAATTGTTTCAATTGCTACTCCATTTCATTTCGCATCTGCATATCTACGGGGTTTTCTTTGCTTTTACGTTGTGATCCTCCTTCTCCTGTTACTTTCTCCTAAGCTGAGAGAAGTGATATGCTGCTTCTCTTTTGCTAGTTTATCAACAAAACAAGATCATGAATAGGTCATTTCGTCCAATGAAAAAATGAAAGTGCTTTTTCTGAATGATTTATTTTTCTGCTTATTCATGTAAGTTACAGCTGTATCACCACCAATCTATTGCTACTGCTATGGCCTGGAGGAAAGAATTGATTTCTATGATCTATTATCATCTTGCGAGTTCTCCTCGTTAATATTCTCTAGAGATGATCGATCCATGTGTGTTAGTTGATATCACTTTTTTTAGAAATTGGACTTCAAAATCAGCGAAGAATAATTATTGACAAAAAAGTGCCTTTTTTCTTATTAAACTATGCACACTTTTCTTAATTGTTTTTTTTTTTGAAAATTACCAAGTAAAAATCAATAAAATTTGTTGGATTTATCAACAAGAACTATTAATCTAAGATTTGTTAATAATACTTTTTGATTATGGCAATCATGAGCAGATAATCAAAAACTCTAATTTTCATAAGTAATGCCCTACACTTTACAACACATGCACAACATTCGAAATAACAAATAATCTTTAACCAAGCTGTGCTTGCTTTTTTGAATTTCAAACCAAACAGCGAACCCTCCAAGAGAATGGAGATCCTCATGGATTAGCTGCAGCCTCCTCTGCTGCTTTCTTCTTCTTAGGCGGTTTCTTCTTCTTTTCACTCTCGTTCTCACCTGCTCCAGCAGCAATAGCAGCAGAACTTGCTGCAGCAGCTGCATTCTTCTTTGCAGGTGGTTTCTTCAAAGGTGATGGATCATCTCCTTTTTTAATTTTCTTATTGATCGGTAGTGCTTCATGCTGACTCATACTAGCTTACGGCGTCAGCACCAACTACTGTGAAGGTGGTAGCTATGCATTTACCTACGGTGACTGCGGTGGCTGCGATTAAAGCAGACTCGATTACTGTTGCTGCTGTAATTGCTATTAACTCATATGACCTTGCATATTGGGTGGGTAGTTTCCAGGGATTTATTAATGTTATGATTAAGGTGGGAACTATTTATACGGCGGCTGATGATAAGGTGGTGGTGCTGGCTGCATACTTCCAGGGCCTTACATCGAAGGATGGTGATGATGATGAGGTGTTTATGGGCCTTGCTACATGACACCTTGCTGCGATTGTTGCTGTTGCTATCCTTATTATGGGTAAGAAGGTGGTGGCTATTACGAAGAAGAATGATGCAGCTATGGTGCACCACCTGGGATACCTCTTTCCATAGGCTAAGGTGGTAATTATGACTACTATTGCTGGACTTAAGCAGGATTCATCCCATGTGGTGGGATTCCTCTCTATTGCATCATCATTGATTGCATGTTCATGTTCTATGGATGGATTAGAACTCCTTACGCATCATACTAAGGCTATTGACTTCTTTAGCCAGACTATTGCTATTGTAGCTGCTATTGCTGCTGATGCTATTGTGCTAAGCTATTAGGATTCCCGGACTATTGCAATGGCGGTTATTATGGATAAGGATGGGAATACTGCTGCTGTTACTACTGCTGTTGTTGCTATTGCTAAACTTGATTCGGGGGGATATTGCTGTTTTGTCTAATCATAGGCATAGGCTAGCGTTACATGCCAACAGCTGGTCCTAAACCTTAAGGTGGTCCTCTGTAGGTGTTCATCATCTCACCCATGTTTGTTTTGCCTTAAACCATTTATTACTGTTATTGTTGTTACTGCATCATAGCTGCTGCTGATGTTGCTGCCGCTGCTGCAGAGGACGATTACTGCATTTGTTATTGTGATGCTTAACCTGGTTAAGGCGGCTATTATCCTGGTTATTGTTATTGCTATTGCTACTATTACTGCTGCTACACTGCCTGCTATGATTACTAACTTGGTTACGAAGGCAGAACGTTCTTCAGGTGACTTATCACTGACAATAATTCATTACTTTACTCAATAATCACCTTCTTTCGACTTGTGAATCTCGGTTGGGAAGAGCTACCATTGCTATTGCTGCCAAAGGGATTCGCGCGGGATTATATTATTAATTACTTGACATCTTCCACTTTGACCATTTTCGTGAACGAGCTGTAATCGATTGTCTTTCCTTTGTCTTCGTCTCTCGTTTCAATTGGGAACTGAGTTTTCTTAATAGCTTTGGCGTACTCTAAGATCCCTTTTCGGTATTCGTATTTGCCTTTCCCTAAATCCTAAATATTACTGGAATTGAAGTAATTCGAGAAACATTTGTTCATATTTCGGAAGACTTCCGTAGATGGTTTGGATAAATTTGTCTTAGGTTGTTACTATCGCTATTCGACAGCTTTCTCAAAGGCATCTTCGTCATTGATAAATGTAGATTTATCGTTGTTGAGAAGTTCTTCTTCGATTTTGCGCTTGTTGGATTGTTAGATGTAATCCTCGTTGACGTCTGTGTTATCACCTATGAATTAGTGCATCGTAGGTAGGATGTTCTCCGTGATGTACACAAACTTCTCCTGCTTCCTGATACGCAGTATCCAATCGAGTTTCTCCACGATCTTCTATGTGAAGAAGTAGTCTACAGAAAGAGAGAAAAACAATATTAAAAAACATCATATTTCTGTCAGTTTATCTCTCTCTCTTACGCTTGGTAATGGGATTCGAATTGAGACTGTTCGAAATAAGATGTGGCTTATTGCCCCAGACAGCTTGATAATATTCAAAGTAAAAGAAGAATATCGGTGATTGCGTGATCATTGCTAACGAGCGATACTTCTCAGCTTGTATGATATCCTATTCAGTGAGAACCCGTGTCACAACCTTGGAATCTCGTTGACTGTACACCGCATAGAGATTGTTATCTTTTCGACCAATCGGACTCCAAGATTTGAACACCTCCTCCAATTGCAGCAGATCCTTAAATGGTTACGTGCTGAACACTTGGTTGAGCCGCTCTTAGTTCGCCATCAAAGATCTAAATAATAGAAAAGTTAAAAGTCACCATCAACACAGAAATTTTTAAAAATATCTCTGCTTACATGTTCCTTTGCACTTTCTTGAGAAATCTATCAATATCCGCGCCATGCGTATAGCAGAACGTCTCATACGGTAGATCATACAGATCTTATCCTTTCATTTCAATCTCATCTTCGCCTACTTCCTGCACTCTTGGAATCTACCCAAAATCCCTTGGGAAATCCAAATAATTATTTATTGTCTTCTCGAAGATCTTATCAAACTCGCCGGGTAAGGCATTCTTATTGTAATTAAACACCAATAACTCATTGAGATTCTCGTGCTTGATCTTCTTCGGATCAAAGTGCGGGTTTAAGATCTTAATGTGCGATAAAAAGTCTTCGTTGAGAGTTTCTTTTTACGTATCATCTCTGCGTTTTTTCTTTTTTGTTCCTTCTACACTCATAATACTACACGCTGATTAGTCGAGTTGCTGGCACATAAGAGAAAGACGCTGTCTCATGTAAGCTTGCTCCTCAGGGGTCATTGACAGAGAGGATTGTTATGGTTGTTGCTGTTATGAATTATTACCAATTTCTTCAGCGAGATTTGATTATTGCTACTATTATGGTAATTCACTGAACGAATCGCCAGCAATGTTCTGTATATCCTTGATTACCGCATTAGTAGTGTCTTTCCCATGCGCTTTTTGATCGCCTTTGCTCTCAAGTTGCATCTCTTCTTCACCTTAAACAATTAATTCTTTTGATTTGTCCTCAACTGCTGTTCCGTTCGTAGAGACTGCACCAGCAATTTAGCCATTATTTTCCTGTAATTTATCATCTAATTGTTACTTAATCTACTCTTCTTATTCTTCCTTCACTTCAATCAAAACATGCTATGTATCGTCATTAGTATTAGCTTATTGTGTTCTTTTGTGCTCTGCATTGATATCCTCAATTTTAGTGATATCCTCTTCTAATTCAATTGGTTCGCTCCCAGCTAGGTTGGCCTATTGTCCATCGACATGCTCTTCCTTCATTAGTGGTTCGTCTTGAGGTTTGATTTCTTATTCCTATTATTTTTCCTATCCTTGCTCTGACTAAGGATCTGATGGCTGTTCTTGTTTCTGCTATTCTTCTTATGCCTATCCCAGTGAATCCTGTTTTTCTTCCTTCTCGTTGTCTGCATTTTCAGGTTTATTTATGGAATCTACTCCAATCTTCACATGTTCTTATTTCTACTATTCAGACATTTCATTTTATTATCCATCTTCCACTTTGTTTTCTCCCTAAACTACCTCCTTATGCTACTCGCCTTACACCAAATCTTCCACTGAAGGAATCACAATCTACCTGCCATTCTTAGACGATTCCTTCTCTCCTTCTTCTTTCTTTTCTTCTGGATATTCATATTTCATTTACTCCTTTACATTCCCTTCCACTTTTATTATTTCATCTTCATCTTCTTCATCTTTTTCCTCTTGCTAACCGAAACCTGCTGATGGGGAGTGTTCTAATTAATCTGACTGTTACTGCTAATTCTACTAACCTCCTTCGAGTTTTAGCAATCCTACTCCACTGCCTTCAAGTTTCATCTATCCGCCTGCTGCTGGAGCTGCTCCTTCTAATGGCTGTGAAGATGGTAATATCATGTTGAAGATTATATCAATATTCGATCGCTCCTTTCTCTTTCCACCGTATTTGATTATTGTATCCTGTGAGAAACAACATCCAAACAAAGAATGAACCATCTTAGAAATCAATTCAAAACTAAAAAGTTAAATAACTCTCCCCTTCTTTTTACCCTTAATTTATCTAGAATATCCTTCTTCCTTTAGTTATCCCTGAACTCACTCATGATCTTCATTTCAGGTGTGTCAAAACTCTCCGGATTGATATCCATGATCTGCTTTGCAAATCTAGCAAACGGCTTTAATTACTTTTTGTCATCTGAAGCACTTTAATCACTATTATGCGCATGTCCTTCATCTTCGATTTTAGTATTATTCTGCATCGAATGCTACTTGACATTCACATTACCATCATCACTCAAATTACTACTATTCCCATGAACATTGCCATTTCCATTCGCATTAACCCCATCGTTGTTATTCTCATCGGTGAAGAACTAATCCACAAATTCATCTTATTCTCGTTCCATTTCGAGATCTCTTTTCTTCTGCTGTTCTTCCAGCTCCTTCTGCTGTCGGGCTTCTGTTTCCTAGGCTTTAATTGCCAGAACCTCGTGAGGTGGTTTATAAGACTACGCGATAGACACATTACTCCCTTTCCCCGTTAAGACCTTTACTTAACTAAAGAACTACTCTACATCACTGCTGATCTAAAAGCATATCAACTTATGGAAGAAATGTAGCTCATCACGGATTAGAAACCTTTTACTCATATTCTTTTTCATTTTCTTGGCTAAATGGAATGCCTAAGCTGTTTTCGCTTTCTTTTCCTCTTAAAAATCAGTTGCACGCCAGTAAACCTCCTTTAACACCTTATCCCATAAAGTGTGCTAGATAAACACAGGCTTATTGGTGCCCTGTCGGACATTTGTAGCGAAAGGATATGCTGGACGCTCTGCTTAGAGTCTCTCGAGAATTTTAAATTTTCTCATGTATAAATCTGGTAATTTCCCGCATTCGTCTTCCATCTTCTCAGCAGCCATCTAGATTCCAAATCAAACAAAAGAAAACATTAAGAAGCACATAGGTTTAAGAGAAAAATTGAATTGTCAAAAGCATCAAAACCGCGCAGACATAATAAGACATTTTCAAAGACCGAACGAGAGTTAAAATGAATAATCATGTTATTTACGTTCATTTCTCTGGTAGATCGAGAAGGCACAGGATGAGGCATGCCGACGCCTGTTATCATAAAGCAAAACCAAGCACAAAGATAAAACAAACGTCGAAATAATGCAAAAATGGTAAAAAAATCCGTAAAATAGTTTTTGAAACACTCATTCGATCCCTCGCTCTCGAACATCCCATAATCCATTTGAAAATTTCTCTACACACCCCAAACCATATATGTTCACGCAGAACTTCCTCTATTTCTCTCAATTCACTTACCCATAGCTCTCTCGTGCTGTACTTGCTGTTACTGCAGACGACTGGCGCTCATGTTTCTCCACAGGAATTTCGCCTATTCTTTATCTCTTTTTTCCTATTTTTTAATTCTTTGTTTTTTTGCAGAGATATATCACACTCAGATGGCTTGTATTTTTAGATAGAGAGATTTTCACACACACAAATCTTGCCAATCCTTTTTATGATGTAATTTTTTTTTCCCTATTTTGTTTTCCCTCTCGCTTTCTAACTTGGGATGCTTGATATTTTTACCATTTCAATATCAATCAAATTGCATGCAATAACGCGCAGCAACAACCGCTCAAGATATTCTTTCAAAAATAATAATTGTTTTAGTAGTTTTGGAGGTTCTTAAGATTTTCTGATTTTTAAAAGGGAAATGTCCTAATGATGTTGATAAGCAGCTTGCTTAGAAGAGAGAAATTATAACTTATGGGGAAATACATTACATTTTTATATACAATAATAAAGAGAAAGATGAAGGAGAGATAGTAATTGTAAGTTTGGTTGTTGATGCTGCTGTTAATCTCGCTTGTTTTCTGCAATTTAGATACATTTTGGGCTATTCAAAATTCATTTTTATTATTTCCCAAGAAATCATCCCAAAACAATCTTGCTTCAAGTGAACTGCTGTGTTGCTGTTGTGGTTTCACTCTTTCCTCTTCACTAACTTTTGTTTCTCTTGTGGATATGAAGCCCCTTCTATCCGCTGCTAGTATGATCTGCTGCTGTTGCGAGCTGTTTTTTTTTTTGAATTCAAAAACAAAATAAGATAAATAGTTTCTTGTTTTTTCCCCTGCTTTCCCTTGATTTATAATAGATATCTTTCTGTTACCTTATCGATTTGCGCTACTAATTCTTGAATGCATTAGTCTCTTTTCTCGATTTCATCTTCAGCAGCTGCGTATAGAGCTTCCACTTCAGTCACTCGATTTCTCAACTAAAGATTTAACAAGAAAATGAAAATGAATTAGCAAGAGCAAAGAAGGATCGAAATTTAGAATCAAAAACAACAAAAAGAGTCTCTCTCTCTCTCTCTTTTTCTGCTTTATTTTGCTTAATGTGATTTGATTCAAAAATATCATCTCTTGTTTTGCATTATTTTCTGTCTTACAATTTCATTTTCATCGATGGCATCTCTCAATGCTACCCTCAGAGTTTCCAGTTACGCTGTCGATTACGTTATCGCTGCCTATGCCGCTGATCCGTTCTTGGATGCTTCAATTTACATAGCATTATTAAAATTACTATTAAGTTTCATCATATTATTGTTGCTGTTTCCCAATATTTAGTTATTCGTACTCTACACCTTCATTCCAATCATCTCATTCCCTGCTGGCGCTTTCGAAGCATAATCAACCTACTAACCAGAATGTTCTTATTCCATCTAATTTTTCCTAGCTGATATATTATACAAAGGTGCTCTTCTGTCTTTGTGTGAAGTGCCAAAAGGATTCTAAGCTGAATTATTACTGTTAGAGTTTGTGTTGCCGCCGTAATTCATATTTTGTTTCACTTCTTCTAAGTTTCGTAGTAAGATATTAATAATATTTCCGCTTGCTATATCTTTGAAAGGAACTTAAACTATCTTGTTCTTTTGTTAATTATCTGCAAAAAGTAATGAAAGTGTATTGTATTTCTTCACTCTCTCTCTCTTTCTTGATTTATTTGTTATTTTTTGACAATCTTCTTCCCTCTCTCCTCTGAAAACCTAAATCATTCTAATTCCCTTTCCTTCTCCACTGGAATACGCTTGTTCTCCCCGCCAAAAGATAAAATCTCTTCTTTACCCGCATTTTTAATTATTTCTTGTAATCATAATAGCTAATTGTTCTACACTTCCTCATCAGGAACGGGAAATTGATAGATTGAAAAAAGAAAAATGCATTTCTTCTGTGGGAAAAAAGAATAAATAACTCTCACCTTTTAACTCTGCATTTGGTTCTAATAAATCCCCCTTCCCTTATTCATCACATCGCATCAAAACTCAAGAATTTTTTTTGCTTTCGTTGGTATTCCTCTCAATCCCACTTGAATTCTTTCAAAATGCCAGACTAATATTCCATAAATTACTTATTTAAAAAACACCACTTGAATAATAGAAATCAACAGAACGGCCGAGTATTTTATTTAAAACTTATGAAGTCATTTGATAAACTGTAATGAGCAGCATATGACACTTTTCTGTTTGATAATGCTGAGCCAGTAACTTTGATTTGGCTGGGCTCTAAAAAAATCAATTATTTATTATATTGCATTTCCCATTTGCAAGGGAATGATCAGGAAAAAAGACAGCAAATAATATGAAGACTTGAATTTCTTCAAAATCTCTTTAGCTAGCAGACCTAACTCCTTCTAAAATTGTATTAGAGCTGGCTGAAAATAGGAGACAAAAAACTGCTAAAAAAACTGACTAACACAACTTAAAAATAATTGTTTCAAATTCTTTTTTCGTTCTCCGATTTAAAATGAACTTTATTTAAAGCATATGTTAGCAGACCGAAATGAGGTAGTACTTTATAAATACTACTTATCTGTCTTGCTTACTGTTTGAGGAGAAAGTATGTTTGTTTTCCTTGAAATAATAAGTAAATGAGAGTGAAACCAAACTAAATAAAAAAAGCATTTTATGTAAGCAATAAATTTTAAAAGAAGAAGAACTAATAGTTTGTTCGCTTGTTTTTGTAATTAGAGAAAGGTTTTTTTTTGCTTTTTTCAGTGGAATGTCTACTTTTTGGGTAATCAAAAGAACAAACTACAACATTCAATCTCCACGGAAATTCTCAAAGTATTTTCGACAATTGTAGATTAATAAATTGTAAAAATTACAAGATAAAATATTTAGAAACCAAAATATTCTGTTGAAGAATGTGAGGAAAATGATCAGAGTATGATGATAACTTGAGTGTAAGGAA
>Ga0302285_10000898_pt1 | contig 16352 bp, 9 predicted proteins | sample III_Fen_E2_2_FD_200455 | JGI IMG/M metagenome (GOLD analysis project Ga0302285, IMG submission 200455) | Peat permafrost microbial communities from Stordalen Mire near Abisko, Sweden - III_Fen_E2_2 | ecosystem: Environmental > Terrestrial > Soil > Wetlands > Permafrost | place: Sweden: Abisko... | reverse complement strand
CAGCAGCAACAACAATAATATCAATAATCCATGGGCTACATAGACTCATTTACCTCTTGCTTCGTCTATCCTCGAGCAAAGATTCCCATAGGATCAAGGTAATATTTTAGGCAGTCAAAATTATTCTATTTTTTTTATTTACAAAAAATCTAGGCATAGTTGGTCATATTTTTGAGAGTTAGAACTCCGAGAACATCCTTAACGCTTATTAGCATCCCTTATTCAACGGATCAATCGATATCAACACATCGATGCCTGTGATAACCTTAGTAATTCGATCATAAATTGATATCCATGATAAATCAATTTTCAGAAAAGTTGGTATTCTGCAGTGTATCAACCCAAAAGGACTCGAATCATTAGTCTTCAAAGGATAAAACAGTGCAGCAAACAATATTCCACATGCGTTCTATGAGACACTCAACCATTTCGCTTAGATTCTTGGGGAGAATCTAATTAAATTTTTATCTACTGATTTCTGCTGATGATTTTTTGTAAAAAATATGTAAAATGTTTCATGTGGTTTTCTGGGGGGAAATTTGTTGAATAAAGATGAGGATTTTTCTTTAAATCTATCATCGATTTGAGATGGCAATATCTTATCGGAAATAGAGTATGATTCAGACTAAAACTACCTCAAAATTTAAAATAATAATTATCTGAAACCATTAATTTTGTACTCTGAATCCAAAGTGTAAGGCCTTACAATCACTCACTGGAGAGTTTCTCTCCTAATTCTCGGATTAAACTAAGACAACGAAATGAAAAGGTTAATTAATGTTATTTCACATGTCAGTTGTGGGAGGAAGAGTGGATTTAGTTTAATTTACCACATAAAATCATCTCTCTTTTTTTTATATAATCTGGTGGAAATATAATTCTAACAAAACTTAAATCTCTTGATCCTATCTTGGATTGAATGCAGTAGCAATAGCAGAAACATGACCCTTCTTTGCTCTCCCAGAGAGAGAAAGCACGGAAACTACACGAAGAGACTGAGAAAGTTAGAATACAATTTATTCAAGTTCTTCGCAACAGCAAAGCCATTCTAGCAAAGGTATAAAATTCCATAAATGAATTCTTGTTACTTCCATATCATCCCCATGTTTTTTCTCTCTTCAATTCCTCAGAAAAAATACAAAGCTAGTTACTTCGCATTAGAGAACTTCATATCTGAGTTCGATAGCGAACTGCTTTCATCAGACAATCAGATGAAATTGTGTCATCGGATGTTTTATCTACTCGACAAGGCATTCGTGAGTAAACTGCTTCGACGAGATATCCATAATCCACGCCATCTACCTATCCTCTAAGCTATCAATAACAGGATGATCCAAGCGTTTACTAAATTCAATGATAATTACAATAATACAACAAATGAATAAACAGAGTAGGGGGTTATTCCCTAGGAAAACAAAGAAGAAGACAGCATAGCGAAGATTCTTGTGATGGTTACTTCTTTGCTGATAAATAGCTCATATATCGCTTAATTGTCTAGCGATTACAATTAATCTTTAAGTTATCTGATGACTGCGAAAAAACTCTTGGCAATGGCATTCACTCTCAATGTAAGAGGTTAAAAGGGAAAATACATAAAATAACTTGATTTTTTTTTCTTTTTAAAATTTAGAATTCTAAACTTCTCGAGAAGGACATAATCGTAAGTATTCTCCTTGGTAATCTCTATTCTCAAGCTGATCGTCCAGACAAAGCTATTGAGCTCTTCTAAAATTCAATCAAGACTGTAACGATGTATCTTCGGTACAAATACGCTGAACCACTTCAGCCTATTCCTGGGAAGATTCCAACTAAATTCGATGAAGATCAAGAACTTCTCAGGCAATAGCGATTCTAGAAAGCAGTGAAACTAGTCATTTAATTCCTCTATGGATTCGCGTTTGCTTATGAGAAAGCAAAGAAAATTGAATCATCCTATGAGACACTGCGATTAGCTGCTTTTTTAGGGAAAAGTGTGCTCTTCGATGACACTGATGATTTCCTGAAGTTCATAGCAAAACTTGAAAATGAACTTAACACGAGGGTAACTAGCATAAATTGTAAAATATTTGTGTTTGATTTTGGTTATTTTGGTGTATCTGAAGTATATGAAACTAGCAGAGGAGATAGGCGAGATCGAGAGGATTGCGCAAGATGTGCTGATGCGAGATAGGAAATGGTATGAGAAGATCTAACAGATTCAAGAGAGAAAAGATGCAAAAGCAGTAGAAGCAAGGAATAATTTCATGAATGAGAGTTTATTTAATAGACTTTAAGAGAAAGAAAGGTACGCGGAGATGTAGTTGGAAGATGAGAAACAAGATTGGGAAAGTTAGCAGACAGACAGGAGTTTAAAGGTCTAACGGCAAATGAAGAGAGTTACTAGAGGGTTCTAAAGTATGTAAGATATCACACCGTTTGATCCGTATTAAATTTTGAAGAGAACGAATAGTGATGAGAGATAAAGTAATTTAGATGGAAAGTTGATGAAAACAAGTGATAATAATAATAATACATAAAATACTACTTAGGTTTAGATGATAAATAGTATTTAGATTTTAGATAATAAGAAGGTAATTGCTGAATACAATCGAGGGAACTCAGCAACATTTCGTAAGCTCCCAAGGAGTTAAACATGTAATTCACTTGAAAAAGTAGTTACTCTCAGTGAGATTTCCAGTAAAATCAGCGTGGCAGATAAATCTGAAATAACAGGTGATCCTGATAATTACCTCGCACCAAGCATAGCGAGCACTGCAGGAACTCAGCGACAGGTACTTAAAAAAAGCACTAAAAAACAACGAAAATCAAGTAAAGGCACTGGCAGTTCAGGTAGATTAGTTAAAACAAATAGCAAGAAGAATCTAACGGGAAGTTGCGGTCACAATGAGAGCTAAGAAGAAAACAGTAGTAGAAGGAGTGATAGTTGGGTGTTTGCAACACCAAGAAGATAACCATCACCGGTAAAGAAACATCAGCAATAATAGTCTTCTGGAAATACGATTCCAATTCAAGGCAACACGATAACTGGCAGTAGTATCCATAATCATAGCAACTCTGTGCCGACTGTGAATCTAAACAATTATATTCTGAAATTCGGTTTGAATAGCAAGAATCTCATGAATTATGATAAATCTAACATTAGTAACAGTAATAGCATGTCGTAGATGAAATTCTAAGAATCAAAGCAATAAGGATCTGTATCGTAACCTTCAGCAAAATGGGTCTAATTATCTTCTGCTACGTAAACTGTAAATCTTATTAAACCATCCTTTCAGCAGTAGAATTCCAAAAACAGCAGTAGTAGCAGTAGCAGCAACAGTTTGAATCTCTTGAATGGTCTGAATAAAGACAACAAAGCGTCAATCTCGGGGTTGAGCGCACATCACTATCGAGCATTTAGTAAATGAAATTCAACATGCGAAAGCACAAAAAAAGGAAACAAATGTGAGTATTAATATTTATCTTGTGCTTTCTAAGGCTGGAGAGACAACAAGAGCGATAGAATGGCTAAGACAGATTGCAATATCCTTGAACCTACCAGCAACCAATCCATCATCTAAACTCAATGTGCACTTGACGATAAGACTGAAATGTCTTTGCCCTAGAATGATAAATCATCTCAGAGAGTTCACAGCTAGCCTTCCATTTAGTAATAACAATCAGAGACTGTTGTGTCACTTGATTCCTTCATGTCTGGGTTTATCCACAATGCTCTCACAAAAGCATTCATCTCCAAACCATTCTACAAGTACAATTAACAAAATATTTGATTAGTTCAGATTTATCTTGATTTGGTTGTTTGATTATCCTGCAGGGTATTGAGAGATTCCTCTGCGACATAGCGAAGGGAGGATGACAACAAAAAGGACTCACAATTTGAGCTGAAACTTCTCAAATTCAAAAAGAAAGAAGACATAGCAAAGCCTACACTTAAAATAGATTATAACGCGAATACCTCCGAGAGTCACGCAGCCGTTCGATAAAAGGTCTTCATGCAGGCTGATGTAAAGAAATACAGATCATATTTGCATATCCCCTCATCCTACCCTTAATTCCTTTGTTTTTTGCAGTAACAAACTTAAGTTCAAGAATCAAATGAGAAAATCACCAAATAACTTTAAGCTCGCAGAATCGAATGGGAAACCAGAATCAATAACATCAGTGCTGCTCCTAAAATCAACACAAGCAGTGCGAGTAACACAGCTACTCATCGTAAACAGCTAAACTAATTCACTTCCAGCATGTCTCCTTTAGCTAAACATACATCATCAAATCCTATACTAACTTTGAGCCCTTAGCGCAGTGTGATGTTCAAGCAGTAGTTCAGCACGCACAACAGCTTCAACGATGATGATTACGATGATGCTGAAGATACCTTAGTAAGACTTCCAACGTTTAGTCGTACTTTGAAAGAAATCATCATGAAACATCGGAAAACATTCCCACTCCCGAATATACGAAAACTTCTCAAAGACAGAAAAAAATAAGATATTCGAAGGCTGTAGTAATAAACGTTCAAGCAGCGAGTCAGACAAAGCTTGTTGTTTGATACCCCTGAGTAATTCAGCCCGATTAAACTCAGACATCCTAGCTCACATTCGCCGAGAAAACTAAGAACGGGCAATAATTCATTTTCTTAGTAATCATATCTAGATTGGGAGAATAATGTTAATCGTCTAAACAAAGCGGAATATCTTAAGAACAAAGAGAGAATACATGACATGCTTGAGGAGTTCGAAACAGAAAGAGAACTGGAATTAAATAGAAAAAAGGAGAAAAAGATAAAAGTGATTGACAATAGTGGTAGCACATCATCGAATTTATATTAACTTCCTGGAAGAATAGATAAAAGAAAGGATCATTCCTGCAATAATAAGAGTAATACTAACAATGATACATGTAACAGCGGTTGTCAGTAGTCGTAACTGTCTTCATCAGGGTCTGGTTCTTCACGGGCAAAGAAACTGTAAACAAAATATTTTCTAATTTATTCTGAGAATTTATGTAATTTTGTTTTTGATGTTTAGAGGATTCATTGCATTGAAGAGTGAATTAGCTTAGAGCACTAACTTAATGTCTGCAATGCATTCTGGTGCTTAATCAGCTTCAACATCTTTGCTGAATGTGATTAAGCTGCATAGAGTGCAGAAATCAAGGGAGATTCTCAAAGCAAAACTGAAATAAGCTGAAGAAGAAAAGATTTCAAAGGAAATGAAGATATGATAAAGGGAAGAAAGGAGTGAATGAGAGAGAGAGAGAAACGGAGAATAAAAAGGGATATTATGGTTATTACATATTTGCTGGGTTAGAGATTATTTAGAATCCTCCAAAAAATCTATTTAATATTGTTTTGGCGTTGAATGGCGCAAATGGGAGAGATTTGAATAATAAACGATGGTTAAACCTTGGTGGGGGATTAGACAAGTGCTGTGGGGGGTTTTAAATTGAACTGGAAAGTGTGGAGAACTTAAGAATGGGAAATATATTTCTTAACAAATTATTCATTTTGCATGCAAAGTAGCAGGAAAAACATAAGAAGCTGAAAAATCATCTTGCAAAAATAATATAGAAAGTTCGAAAAACATAGACAAAGACATAGACACATAACTGACGAGAGGACAACGGCAAACTAAGTTGCATTTATCTCCCTCCTCCGCTACATAATTTTAGTGAATATTTGAATGTTTAAATGCAGTGACTGCGAGAGGGTGTTCAGTAAGAAAAGCAAGCTCACTCGACACTTCAAAGAGACTCACTTGAATGTGAAGGAGCATATCTGCAGTGAATGCGGGAAGATATTCAAGAGAAATTCTCATTTAACAAGGCATTAAATCGCACACAGTTCTAATCCTAAACCATATGGATGTGGATTTCCTGATTGTCCGATGTCATTCGCATGTAAACATCATCTAGAACGGCATATTAAAATCATTCACGAATAAGACTCCAGCTATAAATGTACGGAATGCCCAGCAGCGTTTACAAAGAAACTAGCGCTGAATAAGCATTTGTCGTTGCAGCATGGGAGATAGAAACCGCAGGAATGCTAGATATGCAGGAAATCGTTTTTTAAACTTGGATAGTTGCATTTCCATTCTTGCGAAAGAGGAAGATAAAGGAGAAATCAATAGGAGAATAACAACATCAACAGTAAACAAGAGGATGGTATGGGTGTATCTGGTGTTGATGATAATATGAATATGAGAAGATACTACAACAACAGTTAACTAGGAAATAGCACTGAAAATGGCAATCAATATATAATATCTTAAAATATCAGTGCAGTAATTGGAAGAGAAAATGAAGTAAGGGAGCTAATTGATTAAAGTTAAAACGCAATCACTAATCAGCAATAATCAGTAAGGTAGATGTTCTATGAAGACACTGACAGTTTCTAAGGATTTAATGGAGAACAATAATAATAACCACAGTAGCTACCTGTGTAATAGCAATGCAAAGAAACAAGCATTTTCATTAAATCTGAAGATAGTCATGAGCAGTAAGAATAAGAATATCAGCAGTAGCAGCATTAAGCTATACACACAGCTAGACTAGCTGCAAATAGTGAAAATTCATGTAATCCAATTGTACATACTTATCCTGATAATTTATAAAGTCAAAATAACAACGATAATACTATTGCGCATGAGAACAACAGCTAAAGTGCCCCTTTCATAAGTAATGATGACCCTGTAGCTGTGCATTCCATGAATTTTAATGATCTGCTAAAGAGCAAAAGCTCATCGATTAACCCGACGTAGCGAAGACTCTCGGAGATCTTTGCTTTGTCAGATAGTATGGGAAATAATTATAATAATAACAATCACATTAATAGCAGCAATCGTAAAGGGAGCTTCAACAATAATGATGTCTCCATCTTTAAAGATCTTTTCACTGATGGTTAGAGCAATAATAGCAATCCGCATCACAGTTATTGGCCATTCTAATAAACATAGAATTACTCCTTCTAGGAGAACTCTAGGAATCACAATCATCCTCCTCGAACTTTTAGAAAGAGTTCCTCAATATGCATATCGAAGCTTGAGGAAGACAGAGATATTCTAGCAGGATTTGGACAACAGGAAGCAGATCTGACTAAGCTAGAAACGGAAATAAACACATAGCCCCAATAACAACAGTTTGAATTGGTTTAAACGCCAATATTTCCACCATTGCAATAATAATCATATCCTCCCTCTCAGTAGCTTTAACCCTCAGTCCTTCCACCTAGAAACAACCCATCTCTGCCTAATAATCATGAAAAGTGCTACAGGTGCTTCTACCCACAATGCGATAAGTTCTACACAAAAGTAACCTATTTTAGTTTTATTTTAAGGAAGATAAATAACGTATTATAATCCTTATGCATGTTGTAACCTAGCTGTCAAATCTGAAAACCCACGTGAGAACATACCATCACAAGAGCAAAGACTTTAAATGCAATTATCGAGGATGTGACGCAGCGTACTTACATAAGAAGAGCTTAAAAGAACATGTCACAAGAGTACACTGGATAAAATAAAGAGGATAAGGAGAATAAGCACCGCAGTTGGGGATACATAGAGAAGGGGAGAATAAAGAAGAAAATGAAGAAAATTGTGGTAATCCTGTTAATGTTGGTGATATTAGTAATCAACCATAGTCTTCTTCTTTCTCTCAGTTGAATAACCAACCATTATTAAGAACCTAGCATCATAATATCCAATAATACTACTCTTATTCAGTAGGCAATAATATCCATCATGATCAAGGTCCTTAATCTTAATCCATTGTGAATTCCATCAATGCGCATGATCATTATTTACCTAACCACATCTACAACAATAACAATCTAAATCCTTATTCTTCCAGCTAAGTTCAGTCTTTCAATTTCCATCCAATAATGGACTCTTCTTCAGTTTCCGATGCTAAATGCACTTAAGAATTCAATCTTCAGCAATCTGACAGTGTATTTCATAGCAACGGTATTTCCTACTTCCAATAAAACCCAAATGGAAATATCCTCCCAACACTGCAAGCATAGCAAACATCCTCGCAGGTGAATAACGAGTTATCTTCTAACAATAATAGCTAATATGTTAGCAATCAACTAAGGTATTGTCAAGATATCAATAGTAATTATAATATAAATCAATCGAATTAATCATTGGGAGAACAACAATAATAGCCCTCCTAACTGCATAATCTCAGCAATGTCTAATAATAATACTAATAGAATTCACTCCCTATCCAACAACAACAACAATAACAATAATCAAATGTGTTCCTCAGCGTTTCTTCTCATTTCGAGTGACTTTGAATATATTCTCTTTTGAGCTGCTACTACATTAATATTTTGTTTTTATTTATTTTGTAATTTTTTCTTCTAAGGGAATATCCTAAAAAATCTTCAGCTTTTTTGTATATAATTCAATATAACCCCTTTTCCCTTTTCTCTTCCCTTTAGATCCCTTAGATGTCTAAGTATGCAGCATGATAGTTTGGATGTCTAGAGAGGCATTAGAAGCTAGCAGGGATCAGTTTCATTTCAAACCTTATGATTATGTATTTCCCTGGCTTTTTCTGTGTAGATAAATGATGTTCTTCTCAGACAATCAAAATACATCACAAATTCTCTTATCTTCTCTTAAGTGTTATTTGTAAGAGAAAGTATTTTATTCTTCAACACAGAATCCTACAGTGCTGCGAGAGAAATGATAAATACAAGCAAAATGGAATAATACTGACCTTAAAACTCTCAATTAGTAAAAATAATAATGACGTAGCACACATACATACAGAAATATAACCATTCTTCAAATAAGAGTAACAGTTCTCGCCTTGCAACCATCCTTTAAAGTAGTTGACTCTTTCAGTTATTTTATTATTTTTTACTTCTATGTATCATTTTATTCTGGATCTTTGATTTATGCTGCCAGTATTTCACTTAGAAAGTTATCCTAAGTGTAATTCACATGGAAAGAAGATTGCTACTTTTACTAACTCTATCGTTGTTGTTACTACTATTACTGCTATTTGGGTGTCATAAGTTATGTCAAATTGCTATTCGCAGTGGTGTTGCTGTTGGAATGATGATACTAATATCCAGTAGTTTTAGGAGTCGTAATATTTATCATTAATTTCATATTTTTAACCAAAATATTAGCACTGTTGTTATCGATATTTTTGGTTGTTCCAATGCGGGGGTTATAACTATGAGCTGTAGAGCTTCTCTATCTGATTATCTATGCAGAATGTAGCATATGTAAGGTATCTTCAATAGGAATACTTCTATGCTTGGTACTTTGGTTTGTTTTATGGCTTACACTAAAATTATTCCTGTCATTCTCATTTACCCTTCTTTCCTGCATTGTTGAACAAACCCGACGAGGAATTACCATTGAGAGATTCCCAAGCAACTGCTGTTACTGCAGTTATTCTCCATCTTCACATTGTGTTTTCCGATGACTCTGCAATTTATCTTTTTTACAATTCTTGCAATATTTATCTACCTATTTCTCTGAGTAGACTTGAAGAATCTCATTGTTCTTCTTTTACAGCTTAAAAAGAGCAGCATGCAATGTATCCACCTCCTGCCTACTGGAATGCAAGACAACATGCAGTGCCTCACATTCTTTTTCTTTTTCTAAAAGCTACTCATTCAGCATACCAGCTTGTTCCCTGAAAAAAACTAACTATCTCTGCAGCTCCGAAACCATGATGTCTCTTTGAAGTGAGACATTCGCAGCTCGCTTTTCTTCTTTAAGTGCATCTAAATCCTTCTGGAGTCTCTATACGACTAACGAAAAACCTTTAACGATTTCAAATTCCTTTTTTCGCAATGCTCGTTTCATCACCCGATCCATGTCGTTGAGTACTCCATTTGCACGAATCGATAGATCTTCGAAGACATCGAGGTTTAGATTGTCATTATCTCTGAACGCAGCAGAGTAGCTTCCATTAGCAAGAGTGAGAGGAGAAAAGGGTAGCTGATGGAATTGAGGGGATTAAACAGGTTGGAATTTAGATGGTGATTTGCTTTGTTGAAGTGATGGTTGGTTTCTAGTGTGTTCATGAGGAGTCTCTTGCATGATGCTGTTGCCTTTTTCAAGGAATATATCCATCAGAGAACAAAGGGCGTAGAATGAGTAACAAGATTAATAATAATTGATATTTTCAGCGGAAATGTTGATCTTTTTTTGTTTTCTTCAACTGAACTGAGTTCCAATTATTATCAGAAAAAGATTAAACAAAAAAGTGAGTGATAGAAATTGACAATTAGCTATTTTTGATTGAGATTGTTTCCATTAGTGTGTGCTAAAATACAAAATGGGATCATTTTCTTGTGTTTTAAAATAATAACACAAATTTTTTTTACAGAATAATTTCATCAACAAAAAAACTTAGAAGAGAGTTGATATTCATAGGCTGCGGTCTGCCATTTCCTTCAGCCTCATTTTTCTCCCCTACTTTCCTCTGTCATTTGCTGATCTTCTTCGTAGACTGAAATGCTTGATTTCCTCTAATGTCGTTTGCAACGTTAAGCTTTTGATAGGTTTGTGGGTTTTTAAATGCATTTTCATCTGTTCCCATCATTGAAATCGTTTTTCCTTCAACTGAAGCCAATGTCTTACTAGGATCAAGAGAACTTCCTGACTTGATCTCTTTTTTGCTGTCAGTGCCATTGGTATTTTCACCCAACTTTCCACTAAAAATACACAAAAAAAAGAAAAAATATGTAAATTTTCATTAGATTTCATCACATTTTCAACAAAAAAAATTAAAAAATATACTGTTTTTTCCTCCATAGATTCAATAAGAATTCCCTTTCAGTTGGTAGAATCTTCTTATCATCCAACAGCTCCAATGACTTTGACATCAACACCATTCTGTCTCTGTATTTCTAAATGCCAGCCAAGGGATTGCCTTTTAGAGTCAACTCAGAAAGCTGTCGCATTGCTGAAAGAGCTTCAATGAAACTCTAATTTACATAATTATTTCAAAATAAAGTAAACAAAACCACAAAATAGATTCATAATTTCACCCTCCTTCTTTATTCTCCCTTGTTCTTACATCAAACTTCTGTAGATTATTGTTCGCAAGTCGTATCCTACGCAGTTACGTGAGATGCTCGAATCCAGGTATTTCTTCAATATTGTTCTTGTCACATTCAAAGTTCCGCAGTGAATCTCCGATACCTTGGAGACTCTCCTCTTCAAAGGAGAAAACATTCTTACCGATTTGTTAGTTTGATATTTGCAACTCCTGAAGATTGCGTAGCTCAGACATCCCTTCTAGTCGTTCAATTCTATTTTTATTGAGATACCTGAACAAAAGAAGAATATACCAAAAAGGTTTAAGTAAATTTCTAGATTCAACAAGTTCAAATATTTCTTCAGTTATTCGTTATTTTGCATTTTACAATTTCTCAAGCTGCCTTAAATGGTTGATTCCTGTGATATGCGTCAGGAGATTCGAATCTAATTGTAGAATAGTTAGCTTGTTGCATCCTTGCAAGTTATCAATCATCAGCAATTAATTACTGAATAACTGCAATGTCGATAGATTTCTACAAAGTTGCATGTTATTTCCAATGTAATTGTGCTTTTTATCTGAAATAGCTATGACATACAGTCCAGAGAGAAATTTTTCTTCTGAGACATCTTTTGATCTCTTTTTGGCAGTAGCCTTGAGGATATCAGTCATGGATATCTCATTTTCTCTTTTTTCCTGGGAATACTCTGATTGTTATTGTTTCTATTCTTCTTATTATTGCTTTTGGTAATCGTAGCATTCTGCACCTTTAACACAAGCGATGATTTACTGTTGTTTGAGTTCGTCTGAGCAAACACCGCATTTACTCATGATCTCGCAAGTTAGTTCTTGGATTGCTTCCCAATCATCAAATCCATTTTACACTAGGCCAGGAAGATACTCTTCAAGTTCGAGTTCTTCGATAAGACAAAGGAACTATTAGAATTTAGCGTCGTTCATGTGTGTTTTCGTAGAATTGTCAGATAAGTAGAGAATGAAGAGTGAGAGAGAGATAAAGAGTGTGTATGTGTGTTTTAGGAGAGAAAGAGAGAGTTGATTGATCTAGATATCCTACTAAATAATCTATTTGTATTTTTTAGTTTATTGTGAAATTGACAACAATTATTTTAAAAAATTTGATAATTTTTGATGGTCCTTTTGTGGATTTTTCATTTATATTTTTCTCAACAAAAAAAAACATAAAAGATAGATACCTACAAAAATGCAGGCTTCAAATGCAATAGAATTTAACCTAATTACATTACAATGAATTACTTTAGTTTTCTCAAACATTCAATCCTTAGCTGTTCAACTAACAATTACTCATTTCCTTCATTAGGAGTTAATTTCAAGCTGCTACATTTACTCAACAATCTGCTTTAGATTCTTCTCGTCTCTGAACATCTTCAATTTCATGAATAAAAAGTGTGGATTCACATTCACACTGCCCTCTACCATCTCCTCAAGTTCCTACAAACCATCAAGCAATTAAGAAATACAATATAATCCTCCCTTTAAAGAAAAATAATTCTTTTAGCATTGGCAATTCATTCCTGGGAAATAATGAATACCTATACTTTTCAACAATTTCTCTGAATTTAATTAACAATTCGCTGTTCATAAATCTGCTGTTTTGGATGTACCTTGATGTATGTATCCATGAGCGATGCTTGGGAGAAATTATTATCTTTAGAGTATGTGATTTTCTGCACGAGGATTGCTTTCTTGAGGGCCTAGTAGAGATTACCACAAGCTCTCTCGTACTGGGAGGATTCGGCAGGATTAGGTGTCTCGTTATTTCTGCTACCGTCTTATCGTGCACTGAGTAATTAAGAGTAGTTGCTGCGAGCGGAAACTAGTTATTCTGGCTGCTGAAGGAAGCTATTAAGAAATGTGAAGGAACTCTCATCAGGAGAGATCAATTAAGGTTATTGCTGCTATGGATTGTTTTATTGAAATTATTGCTGGTTTTATTGCTGATAATGCGGTGATAATAAGGATTATCCTGGTATGGGAGGATTTCCAGGCAAAGGTTATCCTGGCTTTCCTAAGTATTAATACAATTACTGCTGCTGTTAGTAATCAAATTGAGCGTTCCTCTACTCATTATACACCAAAAACAGGAAGAAACTTGAGAAAAAAATTCAATTTAATCTAAAACATGAAAAGCAACTTAAATCACACTACAAATAATGGTAAGTTTTCAACAGCGCAGGAATCAATTTAAGATGTTAGTCACAAAGATACTAAAAAAGAGTTAAATATCTTTTGAAGGGATTTATTTAACTTATACTCACTTACACCCATCTATCTAAACACATAAAACATAAGAATCACATTGGTACATAAGAGTCAAATTAAATTAATAATATTTTCAAAGTAAAAATAGATCCTAATTAGGTAAGAATAATCAATCAAATCCACATCCTAATTTGTACTTTGATTACAACACTTAAATAATTCCTAACGAGTGGTAATAAATGATCTTTACTTGATGAATAATTAACAAAAAAGGAAAAGGACTCTTATCAATGCGGATACTAAAGAAACCATGAAGAAACCACGGTATTCTGGTTTCCGCTTTGATGGTTGATCATGCTTTAATATGGCGCTGTGTAGTTTACACTTACCTTTGGAGTGTTTATCTACAACATAAAAATCAAAAGATAGTATATCTGACATTATCATGGAACATTTTTATTTTGTTATCTCTTTTTTTTTAGTAAATAATTATTTTTGCCCCCCTTGATAAAGTTGCTTTATTTTGAAAGAACACCTTACCTACCTCTGAATCTTCATGGTTTGGATCAACTTCTTGTTTTGTCTGTGGTTTATTGGGAATTATCATATGGCTAATACCTAAATTAAAAAAGCAATAAAAAAAACAACAAAAAACAGAAATAATAATAATAATCTTAAATATTTCTGTATCCGTTCTTTGCTGATTTCCTTCTAAAAATAGTCAAAGGTTCTTTTCATTGAAACACAGCAATTTCAACACAATCAATGAGTATTCTCTGGTGCTTACTAGTCAGTGTAGGAATAATAGCAGTTGTAGCCAAGCTAATTGAGATTATTGTTAGGTTAAAGCCATACTTTACGCCATCTTTGGATCTCAAAGCGAGATACGCCAACAATAAAAATGACGTTTGGGCTGTGATCACTGGTGCAAGTGAAGGGATTGGAAGAGATTGGGCTATCGCTCTAAGCAAAAAAGGTTTTAATATTGTGTTAATAGCTAGGACTGTAAAGAAGCTAGAAGCTGTTGTAAAGGAGCTCAATCCTGCTGTGAAAAGTATGATAATTTCCAAAGATTTCTCATAGTCTGATTAGCCATCTGTCATAGAAGATCTAGTGAAATAGCTTTCTGATATCAAAATTGGAATACTTCTCAATAACGTTGGAGTCATCGATGTTGAGAAATATCATAATCTCTCACTTTCATCAGTTAAAAATCATATCAAGGTAAGATACAATCATATTTTTATCTTCAGACTTCAAAATGATTGTTCTTGTTTCTTATTCAAACAAACAGGTGAACATGATGACAGGCCCTTAGCTAATCGCTAGTCTGTTTGAGAAGCTCAACAACGATGCCGTCAAAGATAATCGAAGAGCGATAATTGTTTCAATGAGCTCATTATCAGCAGAGTCTCCATTGCCATATTACTCGATTTACGGCGCAACTAAGATTTTCTTGTATTATTTTAGTTAATCTCTCTGCAGCTCATAATCTCTGTCAAAAGCAGTTCAGAATGTGGATTTACTAACTCTCCGACCTTATTTTACTTAGACTGCCATGGTGAACTTCAAGACAGATCCATTAACAATTACACCACAGTAATTAGTCACAAGTGCTCTGTAGATTTTTGGAAAGACTCAAAATGCAAATGGGCACATTATCCATGAAATCAATTCTATTGCAATGGGACTTGTCCCTGAGTGGCTTTTAAGAAGAGTAGCGCCTGGTATTACATGGAAACTAGTGAATAATCTGGGATTCATAAAGACCAAAAGTGAATGAAGGAATCTAAGAAAATAACTAAGTATATGTTGATTTTTTCTTAATTGTCTAAATAATTTCTATTTTAGAAAAATAAGATGGCAGAAACTGCTTAAAGCTTGAAAAAGAGGAAATCATTCTTTGCTGGCATTTGAATAATTAAGAAAAAATGAATATATTATTTGGGTTAGTCAATCTTAAGAAACCAACAATTTGAGGGGGGGGGGGGGGAGCATTGAATGATGTCATTTTAAATTCACGTGGGAAGATCAACTCAACTGGGAGGAAGCAGAGTCAACAAATGAATTCAAATAATTGTGTTTTTAATAATTTTTGGGTATTTACAAAATATTGAGAACTTTGATGAAAATTAGTAAGTAAATGGTTGATTATCAGGCTTAAAGCTGCTTGAAATTTTCAATGCCTGTACATTTCTATTTTCACCAATCAAGAAAGAAGAATGACAGGAATGTTTCTTAAGTATTAAAGATAGATAGTAAGTTGAAAAAAACATGATAATTGTAAAATGGAAAAGCGTGCAATTCGAAAGCTAAAACTGATTGTGTGGGTAGTAGATGAAATATGGGATAGATGTTGTTTTCTTTCGTTTTGAAGTCTTTTTCATCAAACCACCTGAGAGATCAATTTTGGGATGTTTGAAACGAATAATTCTTCAAATTCTGCTCCAGCTTATTCTGGAATCTTAAGAGGAGATTGCTAGTTCTATTGTTCACCAATAATCTGTGAATCCCACTCGAATATACGAGTGGTACTTTCCATTCCGTTGAAGGAGCTCTTTGGCCCAATAGTATAACTGCCCATCCCTCCAAAGCACAACCAATCTCCAACTTTCATTGTTGATGGCATAGCAAAGTTTTTAACAATCACATCAGCACCATCACCTATGAGAAAAGAAAAAATTAAAGATTAGATTTTATTGAAAAAAAATATTAAAACAAGATTATTCCAGTGTTTAAAAGTTCTCTTACATGTCATTCCGAAGAGAGATCCCTTTGCGAGTTAGCTTTCATCAAATTAATCTCCATTAACAGATGAGTAAAACTACTTAAAATCATTTTCAAATGTGACTCCTTCCGTAAGAATGCAATTAAACGAGTGGAACAGTGACTCATTGATATGGAAACACGGTTTTTTGTGCTTTATTCTCTTCGTCAAAACACGAGTAAAGAGATAGCATGAATTCGCTGAGAAGTGTCTACCTGGTTCAGCGATAACTTTATATCCCAGCGAATCATTAGCTGTCTATTGTAGAGCAGAAACAAACGTCTCATTGAGATCTCCTGCTGGATATCCTCCACCAAGATCGAGAATCTCC
>Ga0302285_10000896_pt1 | contig 16373 bp, 16 predicted proteins | sample III_Fen_E2_2_FD_200455 | JGI IMG/M metagenome (GOLD analysis project Ga0302285, IMG submission 200455) | Peat permafrost microbial communities from Stordalen Mire near Abisko, Sweden - III_Fen_E2_2 | ecosystem: Environmental > Terrestrial > Soil > Wetlands > Permafrost | place: Sweden: Abisko... | reverse complement strand
ATAACATACATCCCCCCCCCCCCCTCCCTTTTAAACTCTAAAAAGCATTTTTGTTTAAATGCTTTCTAAAGCTATCATTGTTCATAAATTTTAAAGAGATTCTCTTATTTTTTATCTCCAATTGAACAGACTAATAAGAAACAAATGAAAGCAATAACAAAATGGATCTTTGACTTGATTGGATTGTGGATACTTAGAAACATATTTAAAAATGAACATGAGGGATTAACAAATCTTTTATTATTCAATTCTCTCTCTCAGTTCTCCTCTTTGTTCTGCATGTCTTCAATTTCTATTTTTTAAGCAGAAGGTGCCACAATCTCCTCTTCCTCTCCATCTTCATCCTAACCAGACAGTTATTCTTAAGATTAGGGTGATTCTGCTCCTCCTTCTTATTCTAATCCATCAACTACCTTCTTTTCATCTTTTCCATTGAGTTTAGTTTATTCTCCAACTGTAGGTCTTGGTAAACTAATAATATTTGATGAACCTGTTCCCACAGCCATCATTTCCTTTAGCATTTCTTATGGATGATAAGAATCATCTTTTATTTTGAGTCTGCTCATAAAATGGAGCTCAGTTTAGTCATCTGGATTAATAGGTCTTGTAGGAAGTGTCTTGTACGCTCTGAGATCAAGTTTCTTCTTTTAGTTCCAGGCGATGTAATGCACTGTGCAGAGAGTCCTTGGTCCCCAAGGTCCCTTCGTAAAATTGCTTGAAAACCTCGCTCCGCAATATCTGCACCAGTCCTAAGATTTTCAATAAGAAAATTCAAGTTTAAAATAAAAAATCGAAGCCAAAAAACGAAACTATTTCTCTTACTCTCCCATAGCTGTCATAATCGAAATCCTTTTGGCAAGGAATCTTAAAATCTTCATAGGAGAATTATGGTTTTTCTCTGTCCTTGACGACAGGTGGTTTTCTTACTTTAGTAGCTTTAGATTTCTCAGATACTTCCAGATAAGCACCTTTTTCTTCAGCTCCTGCAAGAGATTCTCCATTTTCTTCACCTTCTTGAAGACTTTTCGCGGATTTAACTTACTTTTCTTCCATTTTTTCTTAATTTTTCGTTTGCTTCTTTGCAAAGAATAAACTAAGATCCTACTGAGAAGTGCGAGCTGATCTTGTTTTCGTTGATCTACTTCTAGAAACTTATGTAGTTTCCTCAGCTTCGAGAGCTGCATTTTTGTTGGTTTCACTCGGATTGTCATTGCTACTTGCACCATTACCATTGCTACTCTTAACACTATTATTTGTTTTTTTACCATTATTACTGTTATTATTTTATTTACTATTTCCATTATTTGCTTTCTGTTTCTTTTTGATTATAGGTTCATTCACAACATTCTCAAGATCATCATCCTCTGCATAATCTTCTATCTGTGCATCAATACCTGTAAGTGATCCATCTTAAACGTGATTTTCACAAATCATAAGTTTTTTAGTCAATTTTGTAACTTTCGCAAGATTAAAGCAACGTAAGTGATAGGCTTTTGGGCAGCGAACACACTATGCAATAGCCATTGAGTCTCCTGAGACAAGACACATAGCACAGTAATGCAAAGGACATCTAAATCTCTTGTTGTTCGAATCGATATATTTAAACAATGACACTCCTTTTATGCAATCTGGATGGTAGAATTTATTGCAATTAGCAGTGGAACATTTAGTAAGTTCACTCTTCTTTTCAGAGGAATTCACGTCTTCTTCTTCCACTTCGATCTATCCCCCTTCAGCAACATTAGATTTCCCTTTTGTTTATTTATTCAAAACAGAAGCTGGGAAATACGAAGATTTCTTTTTGCATATGAAGCAAATTGCAAGATCATTCTAGCAATCCTTGCAGATAAAACTATTATTTGCCATTTTCCGAAGCTTTTCATCGTCGTAATGCTCTTCAGTCGGCTGCACTCTCGTTTCTTCACTCATACCGTTTTCATTTATCCAACCTGCTTCGACAATATCTTTGCATTCCGAGTGGAAACATCTCCGACAGTGACCTTAACAGAATTATGAACATTTTGGTCTGTCACAGTGGTAGCACAGTTTCTTGAAAATATCTTCCTTCCTGCAGACTGGGCCGGCAGTAGTAGATCCTGGTTCTTTTGGTTCTTTCACAGAATTTTTCTTTTCACTATTTTATTCTCCTTAGGCTGCATTTATGTCATAGTCTGCACCACCATCAGAGTCTCCTTCATAAAATAGCTCGTTTTCATCTACTTAATCACCTGAACCATCTAATAAAACAACAAGATATATTATCTCAAATTATTAGATGAAATCAATAAGAATTATGGAATAGTGCAAGTCTTTTTACTTTTGATTCCAGAATTGTAATTTTTGATCGGATCTATCGAGGATACTTCAAGATCTTGCATTTATAATTTCCTGAACCTGCGAGAAGGTCGAGCAACTTCATATGTGAATGTCATCGCCAAATCTTTGTATTTCTGCTAAAAATCTCTGTTACTTTGAATCTTCACGAGAATATCAAGAACATTCTTCTCGTCATCTGCATTGTACCCTATCAGACTCAGCTTAGATGAAATCAGATCATTCACAAACTCGCAGATCTTAAAAAAGAATATTTTCTATTCATCTTAGTCAAGAGCTAAGATCTTCGCACGATCTTCGTATTCCTTCAAAGCTAGAAGTGTTTTGCTTTCTTGATCTTTCAATACTTTACTCCAGAAGTTTGGATCGTCAATTTTCAAATTCGAGTCTGTTTAATTCGATACGAACGAACCCTTTGAGAACGAATAGCTACCATTAATCACGGAGTATTTCGCAATTCTTGTATTGTTCTTGAGAATCTAATCAATATCTTCCTCGAAGAACTCATTTGATTTCTTATTCTCTTCTTCTTCATTTACAAGTCCGAGAATTCCTTTTTTCAATAGATTTTCGACATCCTATTTCCCAAGCTTCTTGGAATCATCCTTCGATGCTCCAGCTGATTTAAACTCACCTCCCATGAAAATGGCTTAATCTAATCCAAGTTTCTTTGTCGCTCTCTCGAACATTTCTGCTTCGTATGTCTTTTTTGTGATAAATCTATACACCATAACTTCTTGTTTCTGTCCAATTCTGTGAGCTCGAGCAGTAGCTTGAACATCATTCTAAGGGTTCCAATCTGAGTCAAAGATAATCACGATATTTGCTGATGTGAGATTGATACCAAGTCCTCCTGCTTTAGTAGATAGCAAGAATACATCTCGTTTTTTCTCAGGGTCGTTGAACCTATCAATCGAGTTCTACCTTTCTTTGGATTTCACTGAACCATCGATTTTCTCATATTTATACCCTCTGTATCGCAGGTATTCTTCTAATAAAACTAAGACATACACGAACTGAGAAAAGATTAAGATTTTCTTTCCTTCCTGCTTATACTTCATGACTAACTTATCCAATAAAATCATTTTTCCAGAGGTGTCAATTAGTTTCTTGAAGCGTTCATCTTTGTCGGCGCAGGTATGTGTGAGTTCAAATTCGATTTCCTTGATTAAGAATGGATGGTTGCAGCATTTTCTTAATTGCATTTCAAGATTGTTTAAAGATGTGTTCATCACAACTGTTGAGAAACTCTTTTAAAGCATGCTTTTGTTTCTTTCGTAAATTGCTCTGTAAAGGGTCTTCTAAAGGGTTGTCATCTCAATGTCAATGATAGTCTCTTGAAGGGGAGGAATACTGGAAAACAAAAGGAATTGAAATATTATGGATTTATAAAAAAGATGATTAAATAATCCTCAAATCGTAAGAAAATGTATCTGTGTTTTACCTGTCTTCAACATCTTCCTTCATTCTACGTAAGAGAAACGGTTTAATTTTAGCTTGAAGATCATCAACTTGTTCTTTATTTTGAAGTTCTCCAAAACTATTTTTGAATAGCTAGAGGCTCGAGAATTTTGCAGGCTCAATGTAATTCAAGAGTGTCCAGAGTTCTTCTGTGTTATTTTGAATGGGCGTACCTGTTAGCAAAAGTGTACGCTTGCAAGGAAGACTCTTAAGTGCACTTAGTATTTTGGCATTTTGATTCTTCAGCCTATGCGCTTCATCGACTACAATAAATTAGAAAGGTATCTACATCAATACTTGCTATGCTTCATTAAGAAAAACTTCGTTTGACGTGATAATAACTTAAAATTTGTAGATTTCATTAGCTGATAAGACTGTCCCCTTTGTTGAGATATCTGTGTAGTGCCACTCATAATTCCTGCAACAAGTTCTGCCATCTTATCCAGCATGATCATAATACAGCACAGCATTTAAACTAGTCCAATCGTCTACACTACGTTTCCAGTGTTCTAATGTTGATAACGGTGCAACGATCAAAAAAGGTCCACGCACATTTTCGAAAGTGTAAAGATGGTTAATGAATGCTGTCGACTAGATAGTCTTTCCGAGACCCATTTCATCCGCTAAGATAAGATTTCGATTACTGTAGAATGCTTCTATCATCCAGTTTAAGGAATCTAATTAATAGTACCGAAGTAGCTTACGTTGCTTATAAATCGGTTAATTTTTCTGAGTATATTAAAATGGTTATTTAGATAACCCAATATCATATGAGTAAAGTTTATTCTTTATTTCTGTGAGACCATTAGGTCCAAGCTTTTATTTTTTCTTAGGGTTGGATTCCACTTCGAGGAGAGTATTATGGCGTTACAGTTATTGTGAGAGTATTTATCTTGATTCTTTATCGAGGGCACGATTATGGTACTTATAATCTGTGATTTTCGAGGGGTTGCTGATAACACTCTCATGCTCCCAAGTACTCTCTAAATATGATAGATTTCTCCATTTAACCAGATAGAGCATATCCACTTCGACAGTGAAGGATAATCCATTTATTTCATCTTCACTCAGATACACATTTGGTTCGTCTTCTACGTTTGCTGAAGTATCACCTTCATCGCATAGCCATCCATATGAAAACTTTCCTGGATTGTATTTTTCAATTTCTTCATAGGACAACTCAGGGTTTCCACCTTTTCTTCGCCTGTTCTTTGCAGTTAAGATTAAAGAATCCACTAATTTATTCGTGAGTTCATCTTTAGAAGAGATGGTTTCGTTATCTTGATTTTCTTTCATAGCATTTTGATCTTCTGCTTTTACATCCTGGGTTTTTTAGACTGTTTCCTCAGTTTTCGTGTTTCCTTATTCTGCTGAAGGTTCAGAAGGCTCTTCAGGGAATTAAATGTCTAATAGAAATTTATTTGCTTAAATAAATATGTTCATAACATTTTTGACTTCATGTTCCTCCTTTAAATCAATATCTTTAAGAATTATATTCTAAGCAACTTATTCAACATATTCCTTTGCAAATGCTTTGATCTCTTCCATTAGATTAAATTGGTTAGGAGTTTAATCATTTTCTATTTACATAGCTTCTTCGTTAGTCTAAGTTTGTTCTGTTTTTCCAGCTTTTTCTTCTTCATTTTCCTTTTATCTTCTTTGGATATCCATTAATTTCTTCGTAAGTAAAACAGTTTGTTTTTAGAAGTCCTTGCGTCTTTTCTCAGACAATCTCTACTGCTCTGCTCTCTTTTCCTCTTCTCGCTTACGAATAAACTCAGGGTCATTGAGGAGATTGAATTCCTTGATTAATGCATCGTATCTTCGCTTTTCTATTCCATGCCATTCTCGGTACAATACGATTGCTGCCTATTATTCAAAATTAACATTTTTACTCATAAAATCTACATTTAAGGCTTGTTTTCAATTTACTTCTCTCAAAGTATCACAGAGGATACGAATGTCAGATTCAGCATTTTAATTGTAGACTCTGCAATTTTTGAACACCAATCCAAATTCATTGAAGAAATGCTGGAAACTTTAATAGTAATCTAAGTATAAACGATTACTGAGAGTGCCTAGATCCATCGGTGAAGATATCATTCTCTTATAGCTCGGACAGTTATCGCGTTCTGGATTCACTGGTTCCATGAAATAAATCCCGTAATTTACATCATCTTTAGTGAAATTAAGTAGTTTCTATGTGATAATTGCCAAAAGTTCACTCCACTTTCCCTTGATTTCATTTGATTTCTTCGGATGGATAATTGGGAAGACTTCAGTGCATTGGAGAACTCTATCAACTTCTATGTATGTTTAGTCGAAGTATTTTTCATTTTCGATTGAATCGATGTCGTAATCCTAATTTATTGAAATTACAAAAAGATTTTAATAAAAACTAGAATCACAAGTAAAAGGATAATTTAAATTAAAGAATCAGGGCGGGGAATTGAAAATTAAGTTAATTTCACACTGAATTAAATTCATAATAAATTAATTAACTTTTATCTTAATAAAGAAATCTTCTTTTTTGGGAGCATTTTATTCCATAGCATAAAAAAAATATGAAAGTTAACCATATTTTAGTATTAAAATATAAAATAAATGTAAAAATTAAATTGCTTTAAAGTTATCATTATTTTTTCTAGTTTTTTAACTTTGGATTTTAACATACTTAGAAGGATTATTAACATTCTGGAGATATTTATCTGGAAAAAATAACTTAAAAACCATCTCTTTAATTTATTCATTCTAATTTGCTGATCACTTAAGAATAATTTAATATTGGTCCTCTTAATTTGGACATCATCGAAATCGAAAAATCTTCATCCACGGATGCGTAAATTCTCATCCACTTATCTTAGATTGAACATCCCATATTTTGGATGCAAAATAAAGCTAAATTTGCTATATTTTATGAGTTTGAGGAAAAAGTAAAAAATTACTATTCATCCAACTGAAATTGGCATTGTTTGAATGCATTTTCATCCATTCTAAAATTAATACTTTCATCCTCCTAATTTTTCTTGATTTTCATGTTATTTTGCATTCTAAAATTAATATTAATGGTTTCTATCCAGCCAAGCAAAATTCTACCAAAATCTGTAGTGCACTGGGGGAAACAGAGTAATCTGCTTACTTCTTCTTGTTGCTTTTTCTAGAAGGTCTTCAGGAATCGATTCAGTTTGTTCTTTCCAGCCTTGGAATCACCAATAACTTCTGATTCTTCTAGCCACTCACAATGCAGATATGAGTAGTCCTTGTATTTCACAAGATACTCGAATTCTCCAGGCTGCCCTGTCTCTTTTTGTCTCCTCCAAAGTATTAAATCGATCTCTGGAAAGAAAATGCCGCCTTGCTCAGTTATCTACTCATCTGGATCTGCATTAGCTAATGCTTCTGCTTTTTCTTCTTCTTCGGCTTCTAGAATCTGCATATCCACATCTTTTTCTTGCTGTAGAAGGCTCTTGACACCATTTGTCTGCTTTTTACGAGTCTACCTGGTATTTGTTTCTCTGATAAATAAGGAAAGCTTATGATACCATAATTTGATCAAGAAAACAAGAACGATGATTGTTGGAGAAAAATCCAACCAAAAATTAAAACAATAAGTGTCTGAACTATGAGATTCTCACCTGTCATCGAAGTGGTAAGGATCTTTCGCTGGTAAGTTCTGTGCATTCTAAGTACTGTTGAAAGAGGAAACAAAAAATAGTGAGTGAGTTTGCAGACTAAATATGAGTTTCTTTCGTTTTTTAAGTGCTTAAAAAAGAAGGAGAAGAAAAAATGAAAGTAGTTTGTTGAGAAAATTTTTACCACCAAAATAAAATAAAAAATGGCATTGGAGAATAAAGAAAACAAGAGAAATAACTTACGAGGGGCGGACTCTTTGTTTGGCACTTCTATTTTTCTTGGAAAGGCCAGTCTGTGTGCCTCCCTCTGAGTAGCTGTCATCGTCAAATGAGCTTTAATTATCGCCTGATTCCTCTAATCCCGACATCTGGTTCTGTTTTCCTTGTCTTTATTTAATCTTTTTATTTTTTTCCTTTATACTCCCTTAAAAATATTTCTTTCCGCTCTTCTTTCGCGCTAATTTTATTCTGTCACCCTTTCTCCATTATATCCTGGTTCTTCTCATGGTTTAATCTTCTCATATTTACTATTTTTGTTTTGTTTTTGTATCACATAAAAAAGCATTGTAAAATAAGAGATATTTCCTTTCTCTTCTGCATGGGCTCTCACTTTTGATTCAAATTACTAACCCATTTGATCAAATTCCCGCCATTTGGAAGTTCACACGCACTTTTCTCTCTGCATGTGCTTTTGGTTCCAATTTTATTGTTCATTCTTTTTCAAGAATTTAAAGACCATGTGTGTGTGTATTTATTTATCTTTCAAACCCCTCAAGTTCTGATTTTCCCTACATTCTTATATTTGTCTTCTCTTTTGTCATTTTAAATTTCTCTCTCTCTCTCATAAGCCCAAATACAAGTAATTAATAAAACTATTTCTTTAAGAATAATTGTAAAATAGTTGTTGTATTTAATTTCATTCTAGCGTGCTTTCATTTTTATATTTTATCCTTTCTGATACCGACTATCTTTTCAGATCAACTTTAGACAATATTGTTTCAAAAATCTTTCATTTCATCCATTCTTTCAAGACCCTTAAAACTCCTTTTTCCTCCCTTTGGTCATCTACTTGTTCCCCCTGGTTCATCTGTGTATTTTGTGCTTTTACCATACATATTATCTCATTTTTTTGGAGTTTAAAAACTGACTTGACACCTTTTTGTTTCAAAGTTTTATGTTTTATTTTTTCTTTTTTATCTTCTTACAAGAATATCCATAGCCAATAGCTATGAAACTCCGCATCACTGGCATTATTTTTATTTACTTTTCATATAATAATTATCTTTATCTTTCTTGTTATTATTTTTTTTTATTATTATTGTTCTGCGAAAATCAGCTGAACCCATATCCAAGACAAATATATTTCAATATTTTAACATTTAAAATGGTTATCAACCAAACTTCTGTTTAATTAACACTATTTTAATAGTATTTTTACATTATTGTTACACTTGAAATTAAAGAAAAGTAATACTGAATATCTTCATTTCAAGGATATCTTTAGAGATCATTTTCATAACTGCTTGGCTTTTTAAATAGTCTCTCAAAAGGTATTTTATTTTGAATGTGCGATTTTGTATATTTTCTTTTTATGCATTCATGATTTTTTTCTTAGAATCCTGATCAATTAAAGTAACTATCGGAGAGAGGACTATTAACAAATAATTCCACAATCCTAATTTGTTTAATTTAAGCTAATAAATGAGTGAACAGAGCAGTCAACGAGTCTCAGATCTCATTAAGCGAGGAAAAGAGAAAAAAGAAGCAGGCAATGTAAAGGAAGATATTGTAGTTACTCTCGATGATGTCAAAGTCTACTTGCAAGAGCATAAAGAATTGTTGATGCATGATAAAAATAAATTCACTGCTGAAACGTAAGAAACAATCCATAGGAAATGTTGAAAAAAAGTTACAAATCTAATGGGAATTTATTTACAAACACTTAGTCTGATGATGCTACTTGATAACGATAAACTTGCAGCATTGGAAGATGAGTTTAATGAGCATCCTAATGGCATTGAATTATCGAATTTCGTTTGGCTGATGAAATGTGCGATTTTACACTCTGAAGATGAGAAATATGAATTGATTAATGGACTGATTAAGCTCTTTACTGATATCGACATTAATGGTGATCATCACATGGAATGGAGTGAATTCACACAATACATCATTGACGCTGTGATTGGAGAAAAAGAAGCTAAATTCTTTGATGGTAAACTTTGAAATATTTTTGTTTTCTTTTGGGGCAATTTTCCAGCGAAAAACCACTTTGATTTTAAACTAATACAAAAGCTAGATTCGAACGAGAAAGGGAACTTACTGAAAATGAAATCTTCGACAGAGCTTACTCAAAGAAAACAAAGAGATATTTCCCATGCAAGTATTTTGACAATTCCACTCATCAAAATCATGTCCGAAAAGCTATGTACTCTCCTCATTCCAATGCGATAGTATGTCTGGAGCAGAATTCCCCAAAACTTAAGTTTTATACAGTGGACTGCAAAGAATTTGAAGTTGGAAAAAAGAAATTCGTCTTAGAACCACCGGTTGAAGAAAAACAACGACCTTTTATTCTAGATTTTACTATTGCTGAGTCACTCAACACTGTAAAAAAATGCTTCTTTTATGAATGATCTTCTTATTGGCTTTTTTCTTCTTCTCTAGATTGTTGCGACAACTTCCGATAGATAATTCTTTTTCTGGGAAAATAACCTAACAAACAAAGTAACCAAAAATTTTTAGCTTGAAGTATTGCAGACAGGCATATGGTACCTTCCAGTTCATAAACTTTGGATATCTGCTGGAGCGGACTATAATATTAGAACCTGGAAATTCTCTGAAGCTAAAGATCAATCGAAAATTATAGCAGATAAAATGATGCTTGCTCATCTGAAGATTATCACTTCCATCGAAGAACTAATCTCTCCCAGATTAATCGCTAGTGGATCGCTAGATGGCCATATTAAACTCTGGGATCTCACTGACCCTTCTAACCCTCCGATTCTCTTAACAGAACTCAGAGATCCAAATTAAGATACTCGAGGAGTACTTGGTCTGTCATATTCTGGACATTACGGATCGAATCTCTTAAGTTATGGTTTTGAATTACACATTAATATTTGGTGTCCTGAAGTATCGATCACAAGGGCTTTTATTGGAAAGCTGGAAGGACACAGTAGTTTAGTTTAAATATGTAAATTCATGGATATGTCACCAAATGTGATTTCCATTGATGATAAATGCAACGTCCGCATATGGGATATCAGAGGAATGAATACAATTCAAGTCATAAACTCAGATGGGTAAAACAATATCACACTTATTATCAGGATGTTCAGAGTTTATTGTTGTTTTTTAGGTCCTTTTCAGTAATATATGATGTCGCTATTCTAAGTTAGAAATACGATATGTTTGTCCTTGCTGGAAAACGATTGGCGTATTATGAAAATTCAATGTATCGAGATTAAGCCAAGACAATTAATGAAGATGTATATCCTCTCTCAGTAGATTTCAACACTTATTTCAACTAATTCTGTGTCATTACAAAGTAACAAAAAATGAGAAAATTAGAATAGTTTAGGTATCTTTTTTGTTTATTTTTTCACTAGGAACGACATGCGAGTCTACGATGCTATGACAGGAAAGCTCAAAAGAGTCTTTAATGATCTTGTTGATGAGAAATTCCCAGTGGATCTCTCAACTTTTTGTCTGGGAGCAAGGCAAAGAAAATTTTTTGTTGCAGACAACATCGGGCTAATCAGGCAGTATAATATGAAAAACGGAGAATTTTTAAAATCAGCAAATACTTTAAATGAAACGGAGAGCTCAGAATTCACGAAGAAACAATCGAACGTGAAGAAGAAAGAAAATAATCAAATATCTCAGCTACTTTACATTCCAGAGGAGAAACTTCTCATTGGTTCATTTTATGATTCTACAATTCGCATCTATGATGAAGAAGAATCTGAAGAAACTGTGCTGCTCAAAGTAAAAGAAATTTAAGATTATTTCAGTTGAAGCAATGAATAAACTATGATTGTATTGTGATTTGTAAAGCTAATATTGCGTTTGATCTTGAAAATAAGGTGATGACTGGAGGGCATAAGGATTCTGAAATCACAGCGATGGTTTTTTCTGAAAAATTTTCCCTAATCGCAACAGGGTCAACAAATGGCAGAATTGCTATCTGGGAATTTGATTCAGGAAAGCTTGAGAACATCCTAGTAGCTAGAGAAAAAGGAGAAATAACTTGTCTCTCTTTCGGTGAGCCATATCCCGTTATCATCAGTGTAGGAGCCAGTGGAGTTGTTAACATTTGGGGAATCAAAGGAGCACCTCCTTAATATCGGTATAAAAGCATAGGTAAAATAAACAAAATAAATATTTTAACCTTCTTTTGTTCATAATTTCATTTAGAATTGTCTTAATATTTTTTCAATTTTGTTTGTTCTTCTAGCGAGATTTGTCAATAGTTATTGGGAAAGTGATACTCTTTTTACTAAAGTCCCGATTACATTCATGGCATGCGAGACTTCAATCCAAGAAGGAATCCAGAAAGAATTTATCATCGACAGCATTGCACCTATCTAAAGAAGCAGTTTCGATCCAGTCATGAAAGAAGAAAAAAAAGATGAAAGCAAAGGCATGAAAAAGAGAGATACATATAATTTCACTGGACAAGCAGCTGCATTTCAGGTGCAAAACAGCAGCACTCATTTTGTGACACTCTAAAATGATACTGAAAAAGGAGGATAGTAGTCTCCTCACAACGATGAAAACGAAGGCTAGTAAAAACAGTAATAAAAAAAAATATTTGACACCCAAGCAGATTATCAAGCATACTACGATGCATATGCTAAGACGCTTTCGTCCAAAAAAAGAAGATTTTTCCTTCTTATCGGTGATTAAAAGGGCATGTTCCATCTGCTCAATCTCACTGAGGTTCTCCAGAAAAGAAATATTCTGCCATTAAGGGATGAGAAGAAAAAGAAATATTTTTAGCTCCGCAGAAAAGATTTCATAAATGCTTAGAAGTCTGTCGATAACATCTTATCTGCACCTGATCGTCGAGGAGAAAAGCTGCCTCCGTACACACATTTCTACAATTCAGTGTTGGTTAATCGATGGGAGGCACATTCTGGAGCAATTAACTATATGCTCCGTATACCTGAACCACTGTGCTATGCTTCTTGCTCTTTGGACAAGACAATAAAAATATGGTCCCTGCAAGCGAAATGCTGGGGGAAAGTAATAACAATCTTCAAAGTTTCTTATTGATAAATCACAATATTCATCTAATTTCTTACAACTTACATTGTTTTGGTGTGTAAAAGATTTAACTCAATAAATTTGGACGTAACGAATGGAACTTCCCTTACGACTGGGTAGAAAAGAAGCTCAAAGATATGGAGGAAGTATTCGATTAGCTTGATACGCTTGACCATGAAACATTAGATGAGCAACAAAAAGAGAAAGTCAAGATGAAATATTTGAATCACTAATTCTTCTAAGAACACACTAGCGAAGAAATCCAAGCAATCAAGCATGACTAGTTGTATCCTCCGAAATAACTAACACAAGAGGAAATACTTTAATAAGAGAAAGCGGAACTCTACATTTACCGTCTCAAACCGAAACCATATGTGGATCCAATTTCACAGCTCAGAATGCAAATAAGAGATGAAGACGAATAAGGTAGATTTTAGAAGAAGAAAAATGAGCCTTTTCTGAAAGTTAAGCCAATAGAAAAGGATATGAACCCGATTAAAATGTTTTATAAAATCATTCCTAATGATAAACCTGATTCTTAGTACTCTTCTGTGCAGTTATTGCACAATTAACTGGAGCAAATTGAGCAAGGGGTAAGTCCAAGATTAGATGTGAGATAAGATTCTTCGTTGAAAATGTCAGGTATTATTGATCCTAAAGATTCGCTTGCTAATATTCCGAGAGTGCATTCGTAGTATAAAGCAAATAATAGCCGTTCGTCAAAGAGTAATTATTAGCAATTTCATTTTGTTCTTAGAGAGAGTTGTTTCAACTTTATTTTTGTATTTTTCTTTAAATTTTAGACATAAATCTTGTTAGTAGAGGATCAAAACTAGTTAACTAATAAGGCACAAATACTCTCATAAGCAATAATAGCTAATAGAAATAACAATAATAAAGCATCTAATAATCACAACAATTGTCTAACTCTTAGTAAGTTTAGCCTCAAGGGAGAATATCAGCTTTTACGAGTAACACAAATTAATATAAAGGACCATTTACAAGAGAGCGAGGACAGCATCCATCAACAAGTCTAACAACACTTATCAAGCCATCTTCAGCATTAATGCAACAACGAAAGGATATTTATAAATAATTTAACTTTAACAATAGTAATATTAGACCTTTTACTTAGACTTCCAGGTAACAATTTTAACAATTAAAAGAGAGAGACTCTTTTTGTTATCTCAAATGCTCCTTGTGTGTGTGTGACATGCATCGTTTTATTTTAATAGCTTAGAGGGATTCGCAAGAGACATCCGGTTTTCTTAAGGAGAAGGAAGTCGGCTTGTAAGAATCGCTACAGATTAATATACTTATGAGTAAGCATCCTTAGCACCACTTCAGTTCTTCAAAGATCCTGATCTCATTCAATAGAAAAATAAATTCTATGTGGAATTGGCTCAAAATTTCGATGGGAGATTGAAGAAGAACTTGAGCAAAATGAATGTTGGGGGGAATGATGTACTTAATTACGACAGCGATGATTCGGAAAAGAAACCTAAGAAAAAGTCTGGGAGCATCAAGATAGTTGCAACAAGTACATTCTTGAATAATCCAAATCGCAACAAGCACAAAGTCCTCAAGACAGGAGAAAAGATTTATGTAATTGAGCAGGATGGATGATTCAAACGGGATTGATTTAGAATTAGACTAAAACAGAGAAATTGCCTGGGGAAAACCACATAAATAGAATCTTCAAATTAAAGCAAATAAAAATCAAAGAATAAGTTCGAACTACATAACTACATATTTCCCTACATTTTGAAAAAAGAAATAATTTCGGGTATCATCTATTACAAATATGTATCTCAGTTGTATTAAAATCTCATATGAGTTATTTGAAATATTTCTTATGCATTATTATTATTGTTTTAATGTCTCAATGCTAATTTAGTGATGTAATTCATAGATATTTTTTCTTCAAATTAGCGATCTAAGCTATATTGTATTCTGAATTATTTTGAAGAATAATGGATGAGTTGAATTTGTAGTTTTATTAGAAGACAAAGTATTCTTAAGTTCGCTTTAGCATACAATTTTGAAAATTGATAACTGATAGGAAATAATGAATGATCTTGTGAAGATGGAATGTTTTAAATACTGACAACACACAGGGAAGAAATACACATATTAAATGTTTCTTTGGAAATGTCAGGGAAATGCACTGGAAGAGTTAATGATGGAAATCATATTCTTCATTCAGCTTGAGGAGCGGGGGTAGAAGCAACTTCGGGCTTTCTTTCACCTCTGGGTTCTCTAGGAGCTCTGTTCTCTCTGGGAGGTCTGTCAGTTCTGTCAGCTCTGTCGGGTCTGTCCTTTCTCTCTCTTCTGCCTTCGGGCTTCTGAGCAGTCTTGGCAACCTTAGTGTGGAGCCATTCGGAGTGAACTTCAGTGGGGAGTTCAAGATCCTCGGGCTTGCCCCAGAAGTCGGGTGTGAGGAATCTGTAGGTGTTGGCAAGAGCGTAGTAGGTAGCCTTGAGGAAATTGCCTCTAGTTCTGGTGCAACCTTGAGATGAGGTGTAGATATCTTGGATACCAGAGAATTGGAGGACCTTCTTGGGGATGGGAGCAGCAACGATGCCTGTTCCTCTGGGAGCGGGAACGAGTCTGATTCTGACTGATCCGGACTTACCAGTGATCTTTTGAGGAATGGTGTGAGCGTTAGAGATCTTGTTTCCCCAATATCCCTTTCTAACGGGGACCATGTTGAGCTTGGCGTGGGTGATAGCTCCCTTAATGGCTCCTTGAACTTCCTTAGCAACCTTCCAGCCGAGACCAATGTGTCCGTTGGAGTCACCAACGACGACGAAACCTTTAAATCTGGTTCTTTGACCAGCGCAAGTCTGCTTCTGGACAGGGGTGATTTGGAGAACTTCTTCGGAAAGCTTGTTCTCAGAATCTCTGGGGAAGAAGTGGTCAACAATTTCAGGCTCCTTGATGGGTGCAGCGAACTTGAAGATGTCATCGAGGGAAGCGATCTTGCCGTACTTCACGAGTCTTCCGAGCTTGGTAGCGGGTTGCCAGTCAGCCTTGTCACCTAATGAAAATTCAATTACAATTATTTGTCTGAATTTCATTCTTCATATGGATCCAACAGTTTCTCTCTTATTTTTGTGAATCTCCATTATCCAAATAAACAAATATAAAAAAAACAATCATCTACCTCTTCTGTCGGGTCTGCCTCCCTTCTTGCCGCCGAAGCCTATCGAATAAGAACACATTAATATATTCCATTTCTATTCTCACATAACGAATAAAAGTCTTACCTCTTTTCTCAGTGGTTGGTTTATCAGCCATTTCTCTCTTGTGGTTAATCTTGTTTGATATTTTTATATTTTTCCTTTAATTTTATGTTTCCAGAGAATCGCTCGAGTCTTCTTTAGACTGAATCCTGGCTTGTAAATTTGACTCTATTTACCCTCGAATAAAGCCTAATTAATTTCCTCTTTCCGAAGTTGCTTCTTCTGTCCCTCAGCTACTACCCTTCGTCCAATGTATTTGAGTATGTAAAAAAAGCAAACCCAACCTTGTTCTCATGCATTTTTTAATAAAAAACAAACTAAAAAACAATTCAATAATCCTTTTATCTCAACTAAATCGAAGATCTCCCTCCTTTTTGATTCTTAAAAACAAAAACAAAACAAAATCAAATCTAAACTCCTTTCAATATTT
>Ga0302285_10000893_pt1 | contig 16382 bp, 10 predicted proteins | sample III_Fen_E2_2_FD_200455 | JGI IMG/M metagenome (GOLD analysis project Ga0302285, IMG submission 200455) | Peat permafrost microbial communities from Stordalen Mire near Abisko, Sweden - III_Fen_E2_2 | ecosystem: Environmental > Terrestrial > Soil > Wetlands > Permafrost | place: Sweden: Abisko... | reverse complement strand
CGTTTCGTCTCGAGCAGAAAGCACTCTAAGTTACTTAACTGTACCTCCAATCCATACACTTCGGATAATCTTTCTGCTGTGGGTATCCGCGACTTACACAGAGCTCGTTCCGTTGTTGCTGATGAATGCTACGAGCAATCTGCTCTTCATTTTCACAGGCGTTATTAAGCTTTTCGCACCAGCCAAGCAATATGAATATTCCTTTTTGTGTCCATCAATATTCCATACTTCCATGACTTCACTGTCTCTAATCACAAGGAAACGCTCGTTGTCAATAGCCTCCACACCTATTATGTCACAGAAACACCAACAATGAATATAATTCTTGAATGGCTGAGAAATATTAACTAAATATCTAAAAAAATCTTTTAAAAAAAACATCTTTTTTTTTGCTTTTCTTACTTGTGATGACACCCGCAGGTACTGTGATTTCATCATACACTGTAGTAAGTGACCTAACTTTCTCTAGATTATCAAGCTTATTGTGTAAGACAGTGTCTGGAAAGAATATCTCTGCAAAGCGAGATTTGCAATGCATCACATTCAAAACCTATTCTCTCACATCATTGAGTGCTTGCAAATTCAAATAATTGCTGTTTGCCTAAGCGCTTTATTAACCCTGTGGGAGATGCTCGCTTTTCCCAAGGAACTGATAATTCTTGTAAATCGCTTCTTATTCTTCTTGGGAGACTCTTGGGGATGTGAAGAACGTATTCAGATTTTCTTCGAGTTCTTGTTCAGCTTGTTGATGCAAAATGGGGATGTTCTTAGCAGTCTTGCAAGCAACCACTAAGGCCTCGTTTTTAGCGCTGCCTTGCATAATGAACTAGTCTACGATTTCAAGTAATTGACCAGGACTAAGAGCTTTGCGCAAGGACTCAGTTAGCGCTATGAGCTTGTCAGTGACACCTTCGCTGCTTCGGTTCGCTATGGATTTTGCGTGAGCTCTGAGCCTCTCGATATCTTCCACTAGTTCCTTCGTCAGGGTGTCAAACACATCATCGATCTTGGAGATCTCATCGGAATGTCCTCTTTAAACTGCAGGGATATCAGCATGACGGCACAACCCGATCATGCCAGCAATATCATCTCGGAGACCAGCTCCTAGAGTGCTTGTCCAGTTCATTGGCACAGATAAGCTTGCCACGTCGGAATCCCTCAGCTCATCTAGAAGAATCAAATGCTGAGTATGATCTGTGTGCTTCTAGACCATGCATCGCAGACAGCAAAGTCTACCCATTCGGCATCCTTCCCAAGAGCAAACTGCAATAAATGCTTGACCCTTGTGCCACTTGCATGTCTTGATGCCATTTTGGTAGCTCCAAAAGGACTGCTATTGCTGCATATTTTGAAATGACGAACTCAGATTCTGCGAATTCATCGATTATTGTGAGTATCCAAATGGCAAAGGAGGGGTTTAGTTTAGAAGATAAGTGTTCTATCCAAGAGTTCTAGCTGGTATCTATTAGCTGTGAGGGAATCCTCCACCAATACGATTTTGTTGTGCGTACATAATAAGAATAGGTCTGTTTGGGAGGAAGAAGTTGATTTCAAATTTGGTTTTTAAAAAAAAATATCACACACACTCCCTTTTTTCAAAAATTAAAATGCCCTCTTTGCGCTCCCTTTTTATCTCACCCCCTCCCCAGTCTCTCTCTCAATTTTAAAATCTCCCAATTAAATATCCCATCTCAAAAGAGAAACAACCGCCCATTCATAATGATTTATGATACTTTGGGTGAACAAGAGGGAACTTCAAAGAATCTCAAAAGTTATTTTAATTTCATTGAGTTCAATTAATTGCTTTTGCACTAATTCTGATAATAATATAAAATTATTATTCGTTTACAGGATTAAATCAAATAAGGCAAATAAATAATAAGAATACTGCAAATGAATTGTAATTCTTAAGTACTTTTTGAGATGTGGCTAAGCAAATAAATACACATGAATGAATGATAATATGTTCTTATGGATTTTTGAGTTTAAGGAAAATAATCAAGAGAACAGGATAAGCTATTTTTAGTCATTATTATTCGTTTATTCGTTATTCAACTGGGGAATAAGAAGAAGAAGATTAAAAACGTATTGCTTCGATGAATAAACAATCATTGGCGATCTTTGCTGCTATTGCTGTCATGGCAGTGCTGAATAGCTGTAAGGGATTAGCAGCAATACTTTGATATTTGCTTTAGTTTTACTTTGCATTTTCATTCCGGAAATTCAATATGTTTGATTATATTATTTATGGTTGTTTCTCATTAATAGACTGCATGGCATCGATGTAGCCCTCAGCGATGATATTGAAGTTACAGGATGCAATGGATCTGAAAACAGATACCTTTGGTCCAGATAAATGCCAAGAAAAAAAGAAATTCAAGAGCACTCTAAGACAGTTAGATGAGTGGATTGAAATAATGGAAGATGAGGATAGTTTAGAGCAGTATAAAGTATCGTTGATGAATTTGTTAGCTACCATTGATGAATCCAGATAGTACTCAAACGAAAATACTGGAGATGCTGCTGCTGCTAATGATAGTTTAGAAAAGATAAAAATAATCGATCCTTTGAAGGAAAAAAAGGAGGAGAAAGAAGAAGGAAATTAGGTTATTGATGGAAGTGAAGAACAAAAAGACAGTAATGAGCTGAAAGATTCATAATTTGATCAAGTACTCACAGCTGAGAGCGAGTAGTTGTTTTAAGAAGTTGGGAAATTCGATGATCATGGGAGGAAATTATCCCCTAAAACCACAGGGATGACTGAAGCAATAGAGCTCAGAAAACAAGAAATGACATTAGATGAACTCACAGAGCGATTATCTAGGATAGAGAGGGTACAGGAGTATCTAAATACTCTCAAAGAAGGTAATAATGTGAACAGTTTTATTAATTTGTTTTAGCATATTTTTGTGTGTGTGTTTTCTTTATGCAGAGGGTTTCGAGGATTACGATGATTTCGACGAAGTGAGCAGCGGAATAACTGCATTTATAGCTGACATCGATCAGATTTAAGTGGATCTTAGTTAACTACGATCAAAGAGATTTGTTCTTATTAACAAACTAGATGAGCTTTCATAAATCTTTCAGTAATGCTTCAGTCATCCTTTTAACAAAGAATAGAAAGAAGCAGATAACACAGGAGCTAGTTTATTTACTGAAAAGAACAAAGATATTCAAGAAAATTAGACAAGTTTAGAGGGGAAAACAGTCAAACAAGAAGAAGATATTGATGGAAAATAAGCGAAAAATGAAGGGATTGAGTCCATTGAAGTGAAAGAAGAAATGATTTAAGGCAATGCTGATGATATTAAATAGCAATAACAAGAAAACTCGCTTGTTGCCAGTAGTATTAATGGAGAAGATAGCAAAGAGACAATCAATAGTGATGCTCCTATTGAAATGGACAAACCTGTTGATTCACAGGATAATATCAATGCTGTTACTTCAAACAAAGGCTTTATTGAGATTTAATTATCTTCTGTTTCCAAATCACCAGCAGCTTTGATTTCAGCCAGAAATGAGGAGGTGATTTTTCTGCAGAAAAAAATAGGAAAAAAAGGACAAATTAAGAAAATGCTTCATAGGAGAAGAAGTGATAAATAAGCAAGGTGACTATGTTTGGTAGTTGTATTTGAGATATATGAGCATTAACTTCGTTGATTAGAACTGATAATATTCCTTGGTTTTTACAAGGAAAAAAATAATTTGTTCTTGTTCAGATTTTAACAAGAAAAAGAAGTAATTTTTTAGATGAAAATCTAAGAGAAAATACAGGTATTTTGGAAGAAAAAAATGGACTAACTTTTACTGTATTGGAACATCAAGTGTTTAAAGGAGTTATTTTATCAAAATTTTATTTATTATTAACTACAATCTAAATAAAAAAACTAAGAATGTTTTAATGAACCTTTAATGTTTTTCAACAAAAAATAAGAATGAACAAAAATAAAATTGAACAGTAACAAGAATGTTAGGATTTTTTACACATTTTAGAGAGAAAAAAAGCCCAAATAAGATTAATTCTTGCAGGCTCTCTTTGGAAAAAAAATGAAAAATTAAATTTGAAAAAAAAAGGGAACCTTTGTCTTTGTGGAAATTATTTCTCCTTTTTGTTGTTGTTGGTATTACAAGAAGAAAAAAATTATCTTTGCCTGAGAAAAAAGTGCATAGCTAGAAGAAACATACAAAAATACGAAAATTAAATTGTTCATTCTAACTAAAACTTTTTTTTCGACTGTCAATGGAAGCAACCGACATTTCGTTCACACAAGAGGCTTTGGAAAAAATATCCGTCTTAAAATGCAAGAAGATTGGTGATCCTCAAAAAAGATAAACAAATGACTTCATATTGACTTGCGAGGATCAGAACAACCAAAAGAAGCTACTTGTCATCAAAAGAACCGAATCAAAGAATGTATCCTAAAAAACTCGCGATTCAAGATACTTGATGCAGTATGAGTGGTAAATTAACTTTCCTAACTGCCGCGGCTGCGTTTTGGTTTACGATGCGAAAGCAACTTTGAAAGATATCTTAAAAGGCAGCAACAAGAAAAAGGATACAAATAATAACAATGGCGATGCTTGCTTAAGCGAGGAAATGTTTTTGAGGCTAGCAGCAAACTTATCGTTGGCTGTGGAAGACTGCCATCAACATAATGATACGAATTTACAGCTCTCCCCTGAAAACATCTACTAAGCGAAGAATGAATAACTGAAATTAGATTCTTATAAAGAGACAATCAAGTCATACTCACCATAAGAACTCAAAACCTATAAAGAGACGGATCTTAAAGCTTTAAAGAGGCTTCTTCTCTTCATGATATTTGGACCAGGACAGAATGTCGACTAATTAAATGAGACCTAATTCGAAACATGCCATTACAACTGCAAAAATGAAATCAAGAAGCTATTTCAGAAATTATGCAAGACGGAATGGCTCGCTTCTTATCCTGCGGAGGTGTTCTGCAAGCTCTACATACAACATGAGCTAATTGAACTAGTAGAGCTGGATAAAAAAGATCCATAATAAAATAGTAGTTTTCAATTAACCGGGTCATTTCTTCACTAAAGCAACTTGGAGCATGAAGACAACATCGGAAGCGTGTTTACTTTCAAACCCAGTGATCAAGCAAACAGTAATCTCAAATAGCTGTAATTATAAAAGTAATTTTCACTTTGTCTGCCTGAAGTTCCGGGGGTTTAGCATACAAGAAGGCAGAGTTTATCTATAGATAAAGAGAAGGAATTTTTTGAAAAAACAGCTGGACTTTTCAATAGTGTAGATATTGATTTCCCGTTTAAGACTTTCGAAGAGTGGGCAATTAAGGAGTATGCGTTTTTACAAAAAGATTCGAATGGTAGATCATATGTTTGCTTATTCCTGAATGAAAGTTTCCTTTAGAATCGCTCGAAAACGAAGGGCATAGTTGTGTATGCTAGTTTAGGTGAAATCGAATAGGTACACGGGATAGACTACATTATTTATAATAGCGAATTGGAGAAAATAGCCAAGGAAATCTATACTTGCATTAAAGACATGATGTGAAAGAATCAAGAGTAAAACAAAGAAAACCTCCAATTATTTTTTAAAAATATTGATGTTTGATATTTTTCTGTTGAAGTTGCTTGTAGTGCATATTAAAAGCTCAAAACTCTAAATGAAACACAAAAATGATTTGTTTTGGATAAAAGGGTTATTTTTTTTGTTAAGAACAAAAGGCAGTGCTCTCTTGTTGTTGTTGTGATGTGCCATTCTATCTCCACAATAGTCCTTCTTATGATTCTCTCTCCTTGTTGAACTGTTTGTTTAATCTAATGAATAAAAAAATACATGAGAATCCCAAACATTGCATCTTTTTTGTTGAGATATCCTCAAAATTAGCGGGAATAAACAATCCCACAGAGAGATAAATATCCGATATATATATATTTTTTGGGAAGTTGGATTGTTCAGGGACTGGTTTAGATCAACGCCCGAAGGCTCGCTCAAGAGGTGTCAGTCATATTCATCAATCTCAACCAACTCCCCACATAGAAATTATTTCTCATTGGACAAGAGGAATTCATATAAAGTTGGTTGTACTTTGTTGACTTAGAAGATTCCTTTCTTTCTTTTCCAGAGACTTTTGGGTTTCACCGAGTGGATTGAAATCTTAATTTTTAAGGAAAAAAAATGAGTTAGATTTGGGTAGAAAATAAGCTTCAAAAGTAAAAAGAAAAATAAATATTGATGTGTTGGGATGTGTGCTCTGTAATATTCAGACAGCTAAGGGTTATTTAATCATGTGATCAGAAACTCTAGTCTATGTTTTTTCATCAATCCGCAGAGAAACACAAGCCCAATTTGGAAACGAAACACATAAAGAATTTGTGGTGGTATTGTAATGATGGAGGTACTTGAGATATGTTGTGAGAGGGGAGGTGGTGTGCTTTTTTAAGAAAGGAGACGTCTTGGAATGGAATCAAGGTATCTCTGCTGTCAATTAATCTGCTCATGAAAATAATAAATGTAAGAAAAAGAGATAAACAATAAGTTGATTTCTAAAAACTAGGCAAAAAAAGAGATTATGTATGATTGAGGGGAATGTATGAAAATGTGTTTAGTCAGTTAGGAGCGAAAGTAGATGCATCACATAGATTCAGGCTACAAGTATCATCTCAATGGCACACTTTCATTTCGTATTCATTCTTTCATACTTATTATTGCTCCCATAAGAATTCAATTAATTACCTTGATTCAGATTTTATGGTTCTGGAGAAGTATGTGTTATTTGTTAAGATACCAAGTTGGCTAGTATTCGTTTTTTTCTTCATTTGATTCTGAATTTATTAAAAAATAATATGAGTCTACAAGGAATCGAAGGAAGTTTGGAATATAGAGGTATTGATCCAAATGAGAATTTGGGAAAAAAGAGAAGGGGAGGGATATTCCGTTATTCAGCGATCTTGGTGGTATAATCATCAGCCCCTTGCGGGTCAAGAGTAGCAAATATGTGATCATCAATAAAACGGGGGTATCTTATTTTTAGTATTCATTTTTAGTCTCATTGGTATTTCAAAGTGTACCTTTTAAATCAAAGAAGATAATTAGAAAAAATGAAAGAGGATAAATCCATTTGAAGTAGGAAAAAGAATAAAGATTCATCTGTCAGATTTAAAGCCTATAAGCAGTGCCGTAGCATAATACTGGGGCGGCTATATCAGTCATCAACTTGATGGATCTTGATTGTTTTTTGAGAGTGAAATGAAATTATTTATAATAAGAGATTATTTTTACCTTATTGGAAAGATGAGAAACAATTGGGAGTCTATCGAAAAGCCTTCTGTCAATTTGCCAAGAAGGAACTCATCCATTGCTTGGGTTCTGTCTTGGAATGTTCGTTTTTGACTTGGATCTAAGAATTAGAACAAGAATAAGATTGGCACAAGGTCTAAGAATGGAAAAATTTGTTGTTTTCAAAAGTAGTTCTTGTGGACAAAAGAGAAATAGAGAGAGTGTCTGGAGAGTGAGTGAGAGAGAAAGCAACAGTTAACATATTATTAAGGTTTGCTCAGTCAAATGCCTCAATTAGAATCACATTAAAGGCTCCAACTCAAGATCAAGTAGAAAAACTCTACTCAACCCCTTGCCGAATCCATCATTCTCGTCATCGTATCCTCATGGCGTACCTCAATATTACTGTATGTATCTCTCCCTCCCTCTCCATGAAATAGGCTGCATTGTGCCTTTGAAATGTTCTGTATGAATCTTATTGTACCTGAGTGAATAAATCAATAAAAAAGATTAGGATTTCTGATAGGTTAAGTTAGAAAAAATAATAACAAAATGGAAAGAAATAATATCTGGAAAACAGTGCTTTTGTCATGATTCAGCTTGCAGTTAAATTTAATCATATGGTTCATTGGGTGTTGTTAAATCATCCTAGTAGCAAGAGCACTAAAGATTTCCACAGATCTTAGGGGGTTCATGGAAGAAATGGAAATGGTTAAGGAAAGTACCTTGAAAGGAAAGAGGAGCAAAGAGGTCTTTCATGGAAGAAATCAGCAGAAGGATGTGTCAAAGAGTTGGTTTTCTTTGTTGTTGAGGTGTTTCCGATTATTCTAATGGTCTAAGAAGGAAAAATAGATAAGAAAAGGAGAACTAAAGAAATGTGAGAAAAAAAGAGAGAGAAAGTGATCGATCAGACATGTAGTATGAATTCTTCAAGCTTATTTCAGCAGCAGAACTGGAATGTTATCATCATCGATTATTTCTCTCTTTCTTTCTCTTATTCTAAATGATATTTACCTTGTGTTTTCAATTCATCATGGATTCAGAGAAAGAAGCTTCAATGAAATTATTTGTTTTTTCGTTTTCACATTCTTTGCATTAATATCTACTTGAAATAAATAATCTACCATTAGTCACTTAATCTTAAGGATCAAGCCAAAGAAGGAGAGAGAGAAATAAAAATAAGGTGCTAGGATCTTTAGTCAGCTACAGCCAATGTTTGCATCACAGGGTTTCAGCCGGTAATTCCAAAAGTTTTCATCCTAATTCGATCCTTGCACTCTCACACATACACACATTTTCTATTCTCTCTCTCATATTTTCAGTGCATTTTTATGTGAAATTACCTGAATGCTTGAAGAGCTCGATGAGAAATGTTTTCTTCTTTTCTTGGGTTATTTTGTTTTTTATTTCGTTGACTTAATTTTTTATTTTTCACACTTTCCACTCATAGTTCGCGTACCATTTGAAGTGAGCGGATGTGGGTCAAATTTGTTTCAGCAACGACTTCCTCCTTCCGCTAAAAGATTTAAATTTAACCTTGATGTATCTTTCACTTTCCCACAGAAAAAAAAACACACACAAAAAAATTAAAAAATAATTAACGTTCTTTTGATTCCAAATTCAAAGGCATCACTGATAGAATGCCAATAAATACTAAAAATTCATCATGTTTAGATACTCCTCATACACATTTGATTATTTAAACCTAAGATTCACTAGATTTTGTCTTTCAATTACTTGTCAAAAATGATCAGTTTTTAATTTTTAATTTTTAAAAATTGTTCTTCGAGCCAACAAAAAATCGAATGTTAGAAAGAGAGAGAGAGATGTTAAAAGGATCCTTAGCAAAGTTATGAAAGATCTCGAGAAAACCTTCTTTCTGAAATGAACAAATCAATAATTTTCAGCCCAAAAGAAATATTTAACCAAAATAATATTATTATCTAGAATTAATTATTCTTCTACCAAAATCAAATCCGTTTGTCCTTCCGAATCGCTAAGATCATTGTTTTATTACCAATAATTGAATCCCCTTGGATTAGAGTATTCACCCTGATCCATTCCTTCTAAAACACTCAAACACATCCAAAAAATTAAATCAAATTATTTTTCCCAAATGATAAAATATCGAATTTTACTCCTCACTCTTTTTGTTAACTGTCTCGCTGTAAGCAGCAGCGGAGTTGGAGATGTGCTAACATAACTGCAGTCGGGATTAGATAAATCGACGTAAACATCTCCTCTCAGTTCTCCTGGAACAAGATAATCTACAATTTCGTTTGATCGTTCCTACGATTCTACTCCTATTGTTTTGATCTACATATCATCAATATCTGCTTAAAAGTCTACATTCTAAGACTACAAGATATTCAGCTCTGATGTGTCCACTGGTGGCTTCACAATTAACTACTCGACCACTAAATCTGGGAACACACTCATGTTTGCTGTGAATTGGATCGCATTTGAGAAAAATGACAATCTTGCTGAAGTTATCTACACTGATATCACAACAACCACAAACCTTCAAGACACATCTCTTGGAGCCACATAGCATGCAGATTTGCAGGTTCTAACATTTGCTAATACCTACACCACCACCCCAAATGTCTCATTGTTTCTCCTTGGTAATATTCAAAGAATTAACTTACATATTTTTTTTGAATGTCTTGATTACTGCTATTTCACAGGAATAACTTCTCTCTACTTGAGCTCTGACACCATTGATTTCTCCTTCACCGATTCAACAGCAACATCGACAACAATTGGCATGACAATTTGGAATTCCAGCTTGGTTTCTGCTGTGTCTTTCATCGCATTAATCTGCAAATCTACCGTTTGTTCTAGCTCCGCAGGCAGTCATACTAACAGATCAGGCACAAGTATTATAACAACAGATGTCTGGTAGAACACCAGTGCATCTTCCCGAACAGTCCAAGACACACAGACAATCTCAACAGATTTGAGTTAGCCATCGGTTTCGTCTGCGGGTACTAAGACATTCTCTGGAATCACAGGATACGATATAAGACTGAATTAGTTGCTGAACTTAGAGATCACTTCTGCTGTGTTCTCATTTCCAACAGCGACTCAAGAAGCCAAGACATGTCAGTCAAGATAATTTCAATAAGACTTTATGTTTTTTAACAAAAATAATATGATTGCGAACATAAAAATAATTATCTCCTTTTCTCTCTTTTATAATCCAATTAGGGGGCACAAGCACTGTCGTGACTGGTTTCTGGAATTCAGTGAATTGCTACTCAACACCAAAATCAATTTCCGATTTGAACTTCCATTTAACTTGGTGGCAAATCGTATTAATCGTCATAGCTAGCATTGTTTTCATCCTCATAATCATATACTCAATTCGGAAATACAAGCGATCAAGAGATGTCAAATAATCCCAGCACATGCAAGAAGAATTAAGACAACAGCAACTTCAATTGTAATTAGCAACACAAAAGTAAAAAGACAGCATCATCTTGAAACTCAAAGGGCAAGCATAAGGTGATGCCACAAACAACCAATAATCATAAGCTAGAAGTAACTCAAACATTAAATGGACAGTAGCATCACCATCAAATAACCTAATCAGCGAATTAACTGGCTAGAATGAGGAGACATAGAAATCAAATGTATTTAATAAATCTTATTAGAAAGTCACACCGATTTAAACCAACAGATTGGTAAAGTAACAGCAGCAGTAAGTATTCAGTCCTAATTAGCAGTAATCTCGTAGCCCCTAACTGAAAAACTTAATTTATGACGATTCCATTGAGTATTCCAACAGCTACAACAACAACAACAATAACAATAATTTTGACATGAACACATCTATTTAATAACCGAACACTTAACTGGATGCTTCAGGGAATTTTTAGAATAATCAAAATGATTCCAAGCTGCCGTTTGGTGATAATAACAATCCTTTTGTGGATACGAGGGATGATTATTACAACCAGCAGCCTTAGCAATCACAGCAATACAACAAAACAATACAATCCATTGATAATAACAGAAATAATCCATAATTCAATACGATCAATAGCAGATAAAGCTACCTGAAATAAACGAATAATAACAATAATAGCACAACGAATGACAACATTACTGGGAATAACTTTGCTAACAATAAGTAGAGACTTTCCAATAACAATGCGGAGTACTCCTTTGGAATAGCTAATAACGTTAATAACAGCCTATCATTCTAACCGAATCGCTTAAATAGCAACACTATTAATGATTCCTAATCTTTAAATTCAAATAGAATCGAAGACTAATCTTACAGCTAAAGATAACAACAACAATAATAACAACTACAGGATATCCCTAGGGATTAAGTACCCAAGTAGAGCGAGAACTACACAGAGGAGATCATCGAAGACAGTTAAGAGTACGATTATCGTTAATCTCCTAATAAATCTAACAAATTCAATACTCCTTCCAATCGATTCACTAGTCCTACTAATTTGCATCTCTTTACGAGTCCCAATAACAGCAACAGCAACAATTTCACAAGTCCAACTAATCTATTCACAGGATCTAGCCATCCTAGGTTAATTGATCCAAGTCAAGACAGTGAAAACAATAATAGTAATGCTCCCTTTGATTTTGAAAATACCAGCAATAACAACAACTAAAGTCGTTTTCACTAATAAGATAATGGGATAACGAGTGGTAACTTCGGAGGAACTGTCTTCAATGGCAATAATAATAATAATTCTTCTGGTTTACGAGATGGCTAATTCAATTAGTTTCTAAGTGGTAGCGGTGTAAACAATCTACATATTTATAATAGGAACACTGGATAAGAGAGATCGAGATTTGGATAAATTGGAAGTTATGTACTTTAGAGTAAAGGAAGGAATAATTCACCAGATCACAAGAGAATACCTTGAGAGAGAGAGAGATTTATTTATATTTAGAAGTGTATTTATGTTACAAATTTTCATGGTTTTGAGAATCTGTTTGAATGTCTTCACTAGAAAAATTGAAAAAAAGGAAGAACACAAATCAGAATGGTACAGTGTTTCTCTTAGTCAAGTAGTCAAGGAGAAGTAGACAATGTAGCTTCATATATTGGGATGCTTCAAAAAAAATCAAATATATTTGATCGATCTAATTCCTGCAAACAATCAGATATTTTTTTTGAAACAAAAAATAATTAAAAAAACAAAAAGCGAAAGTTTTCTTCTTCTCCTTTCTTTTAGAAATCATCCCTTAGTTGCTATTTCAAGATGGTACTTTTGCAGATTATAATAGCGTTTTTATTCTCTTAGGGTAATCCTCCAGCGAGATGTGATTTTGATGTTTGTTTACACACTTTAACAGGAAGCTTCTACTTAGAAAACAACTGTGACTTGTCTCATCATTGGTAAAGGATATTTAAACATGCGCGCACATACATATTAGGCTAATTTTAATGGGTTCTTATCGAAGTTATAATATTTGACTCAATGAGTGTTATGTTTGTTACAACAGGTGGCAGGAGAGTCCTTTAATATTCGTTCCCAAACAAATTTGAAATGGTAAATAGGATCTTCTTTTATGTTCATGTTTAGCTCTAATGTTAGGGTTAAAAATTAATTTTTGTTTTAACTTTTCTAGGTTGAAGAATATGATATGAAAAGCCACGAATTGCTATGTAAGCACAAGATGATTGGGATATTAGTTTGAATTAAACAATCAATTGGTTGCAGTGAGAAAAGTGAAGAAACCGACAAGCGTGAAGGAAGCTAAATGGGAGTATGAAATAGGAGAACAACCTGTTACTGCAAACTAACAAGAAGCATTGCTCAAAGAAGCATCGGCTAATGTAAATAATCTATTATGCGTGTTTGTGTTTTATTTCTCGGTAGTTCTAAAGTGATTTTGTTATGATTTTCCAAGCCAATCTTCTTGCGCAAGGACACAGAAAGGGACATCCAGTTCAGAATCAGAAATCTCACTTATCCAGCTGAGGTAAATAAATTCATTGACATGTGCAAGATAATTTGTTCGAAGAAAACTATAAAAAATGTCTTCTTTTGTTTGCCTTCATTAGGTATACCTGCTCGAAGTAGATGATGAGAAACAGCAGATTGTTGTGAAAACAACAAACAAAAAATACTTTAAGAGAATTGATGTGCCTGATTTAGTTCGACTTGGAATCAAACTTCAAAAGGACAAACCATCGTTTGTCTATAAGAACAATACACTTCTTATTTCTTATCCCAAACCTGATCAAGTGCTCCAAAAGTAAGCAAAAATCGATGTGTAGAGTTGAGGAAGATAGAAGAGAGAATTTTATGATGTTAATTTTGAATTGATTTGAAAGTGAGGTGTTTTCATTTGTTTATTTTAATTTTTCTCCCAGGGAAGCAGAACGAAGGAAATAATTTGAGAAGCTTAATGCGAAGAAACCAAGAGAAGGAGATATTGAATTCGTGGAGAACTGAGGGGCTATTTTAAGAATCAGCTGAAATACTTGAAATTATTTAATATTTGTGTCTTGAGAATTAGGTTAAAATCTTTTTTCCATAAATTATCTAATTAGATATTCAAAAAAGATTTAGAAATCCAAATATCCTTAGCAAAAAGAAAGGGGGGGATTTTTTATTTAATTTTAAGTGAAGGAAATTGAATTAAAATAAAAAAAGAATTCTTTAATGATAAATACATAATAAAAGCACAATAAAAAAATGAGTGAAGTCACATTGATAGTGAAAGACCGAAGAGGCAACAAGTTAGGTGATTTGAAGATCAACTTAGCCAGTGAGGAAGCAACTGTTTATATGCTCAAAAAATAAGTCAGCAAGATCAGTAAGTGATATATATTAGGAGAGACAGAGTATAGGGCTCTTGCTATATATTTTTAATCTATTTTTTTTGCCATTTTTCAGAGAGAATCGCACCTATCAGACAATGGCTCACCATTGGAGAAGAGTAACCCCTTTTATTCAGTCTAATCAATTACTTCTTTGCTTAATGACTGCTTTTTTCATCTCTCCTTGAAGGGACAAGAAGATCGTCTTGGATGACAATCACCGTTTACTAAAGACTATTTCTGAAATAAAAAATGGAGCAGAAATCACTGTTAAAGATCTTGGTATCCAGTTATCATGGAGAACAGTAAATCATTTAAGAGATGATCTAATGATAAAGTTTTCACTCTTTTCAATCATTTTCTTAGGTGTTTTACGCTGAATACGTTGGGCCTATCGCCATTTATCTTGGAATCTATCTCTTGGCTGCTATTTCCAAATAGAACCTCAATCAAAGCTAAATGTACAAAAAATTCTTGCAGATCTTTTCCAAGTTTTATTACATTGTTTTCTTCTTTCAAAGGATTGGCCTCTTCTTGGGTGTGGCTCATTATGTCAAAAGAGTCCTTGAGACCCTCTTTGTTCATATCTTCAGTAGAGACTCCATGCCATTAGCTTCATGCTGGAAGAATTTCCTTCACTATTGGTAAAAATCATCCATTTTACTCAACATCCCCTCTTCAAAGCTAACTCCCTTTATTTTTATTTTTAGGATATTCTTCGCTGCTTTCATTGGAACTGAGTATTTCTTCTTCTACACTGATCCACAATACTCTGAGCTGACTAAATCCATCTGGATTGGTTTATGGTGTGTCTCAGAGTTCTTGAATTTCATGTGCCATCATCATCTCTCAACACTCCGTTCAGATTCTTCTGTCAAACTTGAAGACGGATCTTCTGGAAATAAAAGAAGACAAATTCCACATGGATGGGGATTCGATTAAGTATCCTGTGCTAACTATCTATGGGAAACATGCTCCTGGATAGCATTCTCTGGGTTCTCCAGATGCTACACAGGTAAGAAAATTATTGAACAAAAAAGAGAAGATTATTTTAGTAATTGTATTATTTTTGCCATATTTTTAGCATATTTCTTCACTGCTGTGAGCTTCTATCAGATGTTCGTGTGGGCACTTGGCAAGCAACGCAGATACAAGAAAGAATTCGGCAAGGAATTCCCCAGAGGCAGAAAAGCTATTATTCCCTTTATCATTTGAGAGAAAATGACTTTTACAAGATTAACTATTTTTCAATTCAATTGTTGGAAGAAGATATTAGAATCACCTAGAATAACCAAAGAATTAAGGGGGGATATCATAACAGAAATGGATTAATTTTAAATGCACAAATTGTAATCATTTAGGTTGAATTTTAGTAGCATTCAACACAAAGAAAGAATAACATACACAAAAAAACAATCAATTCTTGTTTATTAATTATTTTTGATTATTTATTAAATTGTTATTTACTCTTTGTCGTTACTTTCATCATCATCGCCACAAAAGCTGTTGTCGAATTGATATCAAAGAAGCAGATACTATTCTGTTCATCTTACCCAAAATACCTTCAGTTACCACTGCGATAACATGGACAGGACAACTTTCTTGTAGGAGCTTGATGACAGAACATTTCATGTGCGGTTGAGAAGCACTTCAGGACAAGTAAGCACTTTCAACATCAGATTTTCATAAATTTTAATATTCCTTCCCTCCTATCCCATCCTTAGGATGTGGACATATCGAAGAGTAAGAACTTCGTGCGCGTGATGGAGTAAGAATATGCCTGCAAATACCTTGAGAAATTGCATATCCAGCCAACAACTAAAAACATCCAAAATATTCTCAAGAAATGTCCTTTCAAAACCTGTGATATCAAATCAGAATGGGATAGTAAGATTTTATCGAATTGTTAAGGCAAATCACAAACATTTTATTATCTTGATTTTTTATATTCTAGACAGTAACTTAGCAGCAGATACCATAGTCATAAGCAGGAATAATGCCATTCCCTCTAAAGCTGACAGTAGCTCACTGATAGCAAATCTATTTGAAGAGTTTAAACTCAAACCAATTACTATTCCTGCATTTTTACATAATGAAAATGCTTTTCATGGAAATACGCTGTAGGCAACTATGAAATAGCAGTAATAGCATAATACCAAAGTAACTAGTATTAATAGCCATGAACCAAATATTAAAGGATTTAATGGTTTTCCTCCACATCCTCCTCCTCTAAGAAGAGATCATCATTTCCAGTTGTCCACACTGAGAAAAACTTCTGATGAGAGTTTTGAAATGGATTTCACT
>Ga0302285_10000891_pt1 | contig 16405 bp, 12 predicted proteins | sample III_Fen_E2_2_FD_200455 | JGI IMG/M metagenome (GOLD analysis project Ga0302285, IMG submission 200455) | Peat permafrost microbial communities from Stordalen Mire near Abisko, Sweden - III_Fen_E2_2 | ecosystem: Environmental > Terrestrial > Soil > Wetlands > Permafrost | place: Sweden: Abisko... | reverse complement strand
TAATGATGACAAGAAAAAGGGCGTTTCATTTTACACCTCAAAAAACTTGCTTGACTGGCAATTTAAAAATCATATTCCTGGTTTTTTTGAATCTCCCGATTTGGTTGAATTATCGGTTAACCGAAGAGCCGACGACAAAAAGTGGGTATTATTTGATGGTGATGGTAGTTATGTAATTGGAACTTTTGATGGAGAAAAATACACGCCTGAAACACCCAAAATGAAAAGCGATTTTGGTGCAAATTATTATGCAGCACAAACCTGGAGCGGAATTCCTGAAAAAGATGGAAGAACAATCCAAATTGCCTGGATGAAAGATGGTGAATTCCCCGGGATGCCTTTCAATGGTCAGATGACTTTTCCTTGCGAACTTTCGCTTAAGAAATACATAGATGGAATAAAACTGGTTCGGAAACCAGTGAAAGAAATTGAACTTCTTCATTCAAAAGGTGAAGTTTGGGAGAATAAAAATCTGATTCCTGGAATTAACAAAAATCTGGCTCGTGGTGTAAAAGACGATTGTTTACATATCATTGGCAGTTTTAAAGTTAAAACAACCGACAACTTTGGATTTATTGTTCGTATGGATAAGAAAAACACTGGAACTGAAATTATATACAATACAAAGACTAATACCCTTCAATTTATGGATAAATTGGCCTATGTTGAGCCTATTGACGGGGTAATAAAGCTTGAAATTCTACTCGATCGGAGTTCGATTGAAATTTTTGCAAATGATGGAAATGTTGTAATGAGTTCTTGCTTTACGCCAAACTTAAATGAAAATGGATTATACCTATTCAATATTGGTGGCGAATTATTTGTGGAAAAACTAGAAATATATCCAATGAAGTCCAATCGTCAGGTAGTAAAATAGAATTCAGAAATATTATGAAAAGCCGAAAGTAAGCCAATTACTTTCGGCTTTTCAATTTATGAATATCAGACCGAATCTCAAACATGATTTTCATTCTGTATTTTAATTTCTGAACCAATTAATATTGTATCACATTTCCATCAAACTTATAAAAAATGAAAGCAATTGTAAAAATAAAACCGGAAAAGGGAATTTGGATGACGAATATTCCAATGCCTGTCGTCGGACCCAATGATGTTCTGATAAAAATAAGAAAATCAGCCATTTGCGGAACTGATCTGCATATATATAAATGGGATGAATGGGCGCAAAACACTATAAAAACGCCTTTAGTGATTGGTCACGAATACATGGGAACCGTTGTTGAAAAAGGCTCCGAAGTGTCACGGGTTTTTATCGGTGAAAGGGTTACCGTTGAAGGGCACATTTCGTGCGGTTTTTGCCGCAATTGCCGGCGTGGACGTCAACACATCTGCGATCACACGGTTGGTATCGGAGTCAATCGCGATGGTGGTTTTGCTGAATACGTTTCGGTTCCGGCTTCTAACGTATTGAAAGTTGATGACCGGATTTCAGACGAATTAATGGCGGTAATGGATCCCTTGGGCAATGCAACCCACACGGCACTGTCATTTCCTCTGCTTGGAGAGGATGTATTGATAACCGGAATCGGTGGACCTATCGGAGCGATGGCTACAGCCGTTTGCAAGTATGCCGGGGCTCGTTACATAGTTGGTACCGATTTAAGCGAATATAGGCGCAATTTGGCCCTTAAAATGGGCGCTACGAAAGTTATTGATCCACGCACAGAAAATATAAAAGATGCCATGAAATCACTGGGAATGGTCGGTGGTTTCGATATTGGTCTCGAATGCAGCGGATCTTCGGCAGCTTTTGGCGACATGGTAGAGAATATGTACAACGGTGGCAAAATATCTTTATTGGGATTATTGCCATCATCAACTCAGATCAACTGGAGCAAACTTATCTTTAAAGGTTTGACAATGAAGGGAATATATGGCCGTGAAATGTACGAAACCTGGTACCAAATGGAAATGATGCTTTCGCACGGATTAAACATTGCACCCGTTATTACTCATCGTTTTCCTGCTGATGATTATCAGGAAGCTTTCAGGATAATGGAAGAAGGAAATTGCGGAAAGATTATATTAGACTGGGAATAAAACATAGTTAATCACAAAAACAAAGGCCTTCATTTCTGAAGGCCTTTGTTTTTGTGGGAAAAAAGAATTGTTCCACGTGGAAACTCAAAATTATCAAAAATCAATTTCAACCAAAACCGGACAATGATCGGAATGCATAGCCAGCGGTAATATTTTAGCATTCAATAATTTATCTTTTAAATTGCTGGTTATCATGTGGTAATCAATTCGCCAACCCTTGTTGTTCTTACGTGATCCGGCACGGTAGCTCCACCACGAATACTGATGTTTTTCCTGATTGTATTCCCGAAAAGTATCCACATAGCCGTCCTGCACAAAATTGGCAAACCATTCCCGTTCTTCAGGCAAAAATCCTGATGTATTTTGTTGTTTTTCAGGATTATGAATATCGATCCACAACCTACAGATATTGTAATCACCCGAAATAATCAATTTACTTCTCGTTTTTCTCAATTCAGTAAGGTAATTCTGAAAATCAGTTAGAAAATCCATTTTGAAAGCTTGACGGATGCCACCGGTTGTACCAGACGGGAAATAAACACTTATTACAGAAACAGCTCCAAAATCGGCACGAATCACTCTTCCTTCATTGTCATATTTCTCATTATCCATTCCATAAACAACCAAATCAGGTTCAATTTTACTAAAAATGGCCACACCGCTATAGCCCTTTTTTACAGCAGACAAAGCATAACCATAATAACCTAGCGCTTCATAGTCAGATTCGTGCATCTGCCCGGGTTGCGCTTTTGTTTCCTGAAAACAAATGATATCTGGATCAACTTCTACCAGAAAATCGAGTAAACCCTTCCCGATTGCCGAACGGATTCCATTTACGTTATAGCTTAAAATCCTTTTCACAATTTTTACTACTTTTGATTCATATTAAATGAATTGCGAAAGTATAACGAATAAATTTAAAGCAAAAATATACATTGAAAAAAGGTATTGTTATTAAATCAACAGGTAGTTGGTACACCGTCAAAACAGAAGAAGGCAACTTGGTTGAAAGCAGAATCAAAGGAAATTTACGATTAAAAGGTATCCGAAGCACAAACCCAATTGCTGTTGGAGATCATGTTGAAATAGCTGAATCAAACGAAGATAATAACATCGGCAGCCAAGTCGTTGGCCTAATTCACAAAATTTTACCGCGAAATAATTACATTATTCGTAAATCGCCTAATCTATCGAAAGAATCACACATAATTGCAGCAAATATTGATCAGGCATTTTTAATCGTAACCATAAAATTTCCGGTAACAACTACTACTTTTATAGATCGATTTTTAGTTTCTGCTGAAGCTTACCGAATTCCCTGTCACTTAATTTTCAACAAAATTGATCTTTACAACGAAGAACAAACGGCCACGATGAATTCACTGATCGAAATTTATGAAATGGCAGGTTACCAATGCTTGAAAATTTCAGGCAAAAACGAGATTGGAATTGATGAGCTAAAACAAATAATGACCAATAAAACCAATGTCTTTTCGGGCCATTCAGGAGTAGGAAAATCGACAATCATCAATTCGTTGCAATCAAATATTATTTTAAAAACCGCAGAAATATCCGAAGCACATTTTTCAGGAAAACACACCACAACAAATTCAGAAATGTATGAACTTGATTTTGGTGGATACATAATCGATACTCCTGGGATAAAAGGTTTCGGAGTCCTCGAAATGGAAAAGGAAGAAATCTCACACTACTTTCCGGAAATTTTCAGACTTCTGAATGAATGTCAGTTTTACAATTGCACCCATACCCACGAACCTCACTGCGCAGTGAAAAAATCAGTAGAAGAAGGGAAAATCGCACTCAGCAGATACCGTTCGTACCTAGGTTTGCTCGAAGGAGAAGAAAAGTACCGAAATTGATCTATTTCAACCGAATAAAAGACACAAAAAAGGCTTAAACTTTACCGGTTTAAGCTTTTTTATTTCAATAGGTTAGCTTGTAAAAATCAAATATTAAACGTGCTTTAGAATCGCCTATTTCCTCGGCAACCTCACGGAAGGCTTGGTTTTTGAGATTCTCAACGCTCTTAAAACGCGTCAAAAGCGCAGTTCGAGTCTTCTCTCCTATTCCGGAAATACTTTCAAGTTCCGATTTTATAAATTCACTTGATCTTTTGTTTCGATGAAAAGTAATTCCAAACCGATGCGCTTCATCTCGCAATTGCTGAATAATTTTTAATGTCTCTGAATTTTTGTCGAGATAAAGCGGAACCGAATCTCCTGGAAAATAAATTTCCTCCAGGCGTTTTGCAATTCCTATGATAGAGATTTTACCCCGAAGGCCTAATTTTTCCAGCGAATTTAGTGCGGCACCCAATTGACCTTTTCCTCCATCAATCACAATTAATTGTGGCAACGATTTCTCTTCATCAAGCAATCGTTTATAACGACGATAAACCACTTCTTCCATCGAAGCAAAATCATCTGGCCCTTCCACCGATTTTACATTAAAATGCCGATAGTCTTTTTTGAAAGGACGAGCATCACGAAAAACCACACATGAAGAAACCGGATTTGTGCCTTGTAAGTTACTATTGTCAAAACATTCAATGTGGGTTGGCTGAACTTTGAGTTGCAAATCTTTCTTCATCGTTTCCAAAATCCGATTAGCATTCTGCTCGGTTTTCGAAACGACTACATGTTTCATTTTCTCCAGCCTGAAATATTTAGCATTCCGTTCAGACAATTCGAGAAGTTTCTTTTTATCTCCCTGCTTCGGAATTTGCATCTTCACACCTTCCAAGGCAAAATCTAATTTGAACGGTACAAGGATTTCCTTTGCATTACTGAATATTTTTTGCCTGATATCTACAATCGCAAATTCGAGTAACTCTCCCGGAGATTCATCAAGCACCTTCTTAATTTCCATGGTGTAAGTTTGCATGATGGCTCCACTCATGATTTTCAGATAATTTACGTACGCAAAATTTTCATCCTGATCAATCGTAAAAACATCCACATCACTAATCGTATTACTAACAACCGTTGAACGCGATTGAAATTTTTCAAGCAAATCAAGTTTCTCTTTAATAAGTGCAGCATCCTCAAACTTCATCTCCGAAGAATATTGTCGCATCAAATCCTTGAGATATTTAATAACGCCTGAAATATTACCTTTTAATATCTCCTTTATTTGATCGATACTTTTCATGTATTGATCGTGTTCCAACTTTCCAACACAAGGACCCAAACAATTTCCAATGTGAAACTCCAGGCAAACCTTGAATTTTCCTTGCCGTATTTGCTCCTCAGCTAAATTTAATTTGCAATTACGCAATTTATAAAGTTTGCGGAAAAACTCCAGAAGCGTACGAACGGTTAGTATCGAAGTGTACGGACCAAAATAACTTGACCCGTCTTTAATCACATTTCGGGTTTGAAATACTCGTGGGAAGCGTTCGTTTTTAATGACAATCCAGGGATAGGTTTTGTCATCTTTCAGCCTGATGTTATATCGAGGCTGGTATTTTTTAATCAGATTGTTTTCGAGCAGTAAAGCATCTTGCTCGGTTTCGACAACCATATGCCTGATATCGGCAATATTCCGAACAAGCAATTCAGTCTTGCGGTTCTCATGCGTTTTCTTAAAATAAGAGCTAACTCGTTTCTTTAAGTTCTTTGCTTTGCCAACATAAATAATTTTTCCACTCTGATCAAAATACTGATATATTCCAGGCTGGTCAGGAAGAACAGAAACTAAAGAGCGGAGATATTCAGCATATTTTAGAACCATCAGAAATGATCTAAACTTAGGGGATTAATATTGAATGACAGAATGAGTTTCGTAATTCGCCAATTCGTTTTTCTTTTCAGTTTGAATGAAAGTCAAGTCACAAATAAACGAAAAGTAGATTTTTTTCACATTCATTTGCTTAACGAGGTTAAGCGCAGCGAGCGCCGTTCCTCCAGTTGCAAGTAAATCATCATGAATCAAAACAACATCATCCTCAGTCAAGGCATCCACGTGCATTTCGATGGAATCGACTCCATATTCCAATTCATACGATTCACTAATAACTACCGAAGGCAATTTTCCCTTTTTACGAATCGGAACAAAACCTGCATTTACGCAATAAGCTACCGCCCCACCAACAATGAATCCGCGCGATTCAAGCGACACAATCTTGGTAATTCCCTTGCCTTGGCAATATTCAGAAATCTGATCAACCACGTTTTTAAAAGCGATCGGTTCTTTCAACAATGTGGTAATATCCTTAAAACTTATACCCGCAATTGGATAATCTTCCACTGTCCGAACATATTTTTTCAATTCCATAATCCATTTTTAAGAGTTCCACGTGGAACATTACCTTCCCAATAACACCAACAACACATTTATATCTGAAGGACTCACTCCAGAAATCCGGCTAGCCTGACCAATAGTGTCAGGTTGTATCTCTATAAGTTTTTGTCGCGCTTCAGTACTAATCGTATGAATTTGGTGGTAATTAAATCTATCTTTAATAGTAATATTTTCAAGCCTTCTAAACTTATCTGCGACTAATTTCTCACGATCAATGTACCCTGCATACTTAATAGAAATTTCAGCTGATTCCAAAATTTCAGTAAATCGATCCTTCGGAACATCATCCAGAAACACAGTAAATGGTTTAATATCTTCGATCAAATCGAAGATTGAAATTTGTGGACGAAGAATAATATCAATTAATTTTACCCCTTGTTTCAAACTCGAAGAACCTTTTTGTTCTAAAATATGATCGACAAATTGAGGCTTAATTGAGAAATTCGAAACAAATTCAACAATTTTATCGACCCAAATTTTCTTCTCAGCATACAAATCAAAGCGCTCTTTTGTGGCTAAACCTAGTTCAAAAGAACGAGGTGTCAATCTAAAATCGGCATTATCTTGTCGTAATAAAATACGATATTCCGCTCTGGAAGTAAACATTCGATAGGGTTCATCAACACCTTTCATAACCAAATCATCAACCAAAACTCCAATATAGGCCTCGTCACGATTCAGAATAAAAGGCTCTAAACCTTGAACTTTTTGGCTTGCGTTAATCCCTGCAACTATACCTTGTGCAGCTGCTTCTTCATATCCGGTAGTTCCATTAATCTGGCCAGCAAAGAAAAGATTAGCGATTAGCTTTGTTTCGAGAGTATGTGTTAGTTGTGTAGGATCAAAATAATCGTATTCAATTGCATATCCTGGTCTAAATATCTTGACATTCTCTAACCCCGGAACTTCTTTCAACGCTTTCAATTGAATATCCCAAGGCAAACTTGAAGAAAACCCGTTGAGATAATATTCGATGGTATTCTCACCTTCAGGTTCCAGAAATAATTGATGAGAGGTACGTTCCGCAAAAGTCACAATCTTGGATTCGATACTCGGACAATACCTGGGGCCGCTTCCCACGATGGTACCATTATACATTGGAGAATCGGCAAAACCGGTTTCCAAAATGGAATGAACCTTGGAATTTGTATACGTAATCCAACAACTCTTCTGCTTTAATTCGGTTTTGATTTCAGGAAGGAATGAAAATTTAGAACTGATTTCATCACCTTTTTGTTCTTCCATCTTTGAAAAATCAATAGATCGACCATCAATACGAACAGGAGTACCCGTTTTTAGTCTACCAGTCTTAAAACCTACATTAAAAAGCTGATCTGAAATATGATACGAAGCATTCTCGCCAATTCTTCCACCTTCCATCTGCGAACGACCAATGTGCATCAAGCCATTCAAAAAAGTACCATTTGTAAGAATAACTGACTTCGAATAAAAGTCAACTCCTATCTTAGTTTTAACTCCACCGACCACACTATCTTTGATGTGAAGAGAAACAACAACATCCTGCCACAGATCCAAATTAGCTGTATTCTCTAAAATGTTTCTCCAGTTTTCAGTAAAGCGCGCTCGATCACTTTGAGACCGCGGACTCCACATCGCAGGTCCTTTCGATTTATTGAGCATACGAAACTGAACGCTCGACATATCCGTTACTATTCCGGAGAAACCACCCAGCGCATCAATCTCCCGAATTATTTGTCCTTTCGCAATTCCTCCCATGGCCGGATTACAAGACATTTGTGCATATTTGGTCATGTCCATTGTGATTAACAATGTTTTTGAACCCAAATTTGCTGCTGCCACCGCTGCTTCACATCCCGCGTGACCACCTCCCACTACAATTACATCGTAAAACGGTAACATTTATATAAATTTATTACTTAATCAACTATCTTTTAATAACTTAAGGTAAATATTTTCTTTTTCAGTCATCAAAAGCTTATCTTTTTTATCCTTATCTTTATAACCTAACAAATGCAAAACGCCATGAATCAAAATCCGATTCAATTCATTTTCAAAAGTCGTTTTGAATTCAACTGAATTATCAAGCACACGATCAACACTAATAAAAATATCCCCACTGATAAGGAAACCCTCCACATAATCGAAGGTTATTATATCAGTAAAATAATCGTGATCCAAATAATTCTTGTTTACTTCCAACAGGTAGTTATCCGAACAAAAAATGAAAGAAATGTCCCCTACCCTTTTTCCTTCTGTTTGAATTGTATCCTTAATCCAATTAGTTGATTTTCTTTTCTTCAATTTTGGAAATGGAACATCTTCCTTAAAATATTGTATACTCATCAATCTAAAATATATTTAATCAAAACTTTACTGCCCCCATCACAAAATTCAACTTCATCTGCAATTTGTTGAAGAATGAAAATACCACGACCACTTTCCTTTTTTAAATTTTCACGTGCCGTAGGATCGGCTATGCTATCAATAATAAAACCTTCACCCTCGTCCTTAACTTCTATCTGCAGTTGATATTCAGAATAAACAACTCGTATAAATACCTGCTTTTCCTTGTTCAAACAATTTCCATGAACAATCGAATTATTAACAGCTTCACATATACCCAGAAAGACTTTATTAAAGTAATTTTTATTCAAACCGGACTCTGCGAAAATCTCGTCCAGGAAACTTCTTACTTCATTAATGTTTATGAGCTGCGAAGATATGACTAAGTCGCGTTCCAAAATTAGTTCTTTATCTGATTTAAAAAGTTATTGTATTTCTGATCGTAAAAACTCCGCAATTTAAAACTGCCTTTTTTCATTAATTCATTTTCATTCTTAATCTTGTTATTATACTCAAAGTAACCTTCTGGGTTACTTTTCTTTATATCAGTTGCAGTTTTAGATTCTCTTTTATCTTCAAAATCCCTTTCAATTTCAGATTTTTCAGCATCAAGTAATTTCGATAAAATCAAATTCTGGCGAGTAATCAATTCGCCTGTAATGTTTTTATTTATTAAATCTTTTCTCGATTGTTCCAATATCTGATCAATCGCTTTAAGTTGATCTGATGCCTTGGACCCAACTGAACCACTATTAACCATGTCTCGAATCAATTGTTGCATAATTTCTTGCTGAGCAAGAGTTTGACCAATACTTTTACTCATTTTACCCAAATCACCCTTCTTCATTTGGTCAATCATCTGCTGCAATTGTTCCTTAATAGAAGTCTGACTTTCTTTTAAGCTTTTCATTCCAGACTTCGAACCTTTTTTATCACTATCTTCTGGATCTCCATCACCGGGCATCGAATTTTTTTCCTGCTGCTTAATATTTTCGAGTGCTTCACTTAGAAAAAGAGCCAGGTTATTTGCAGCAGTAATTCCATATTGCTGATACATCCGAGAACCGCCAATATTGCCTGCATCCAAATTATCAAAAGCTGAAACAACACTATTTTGAAGATTTAGCATTTCTTTATTAACTACGGTACTAATTTCAGGGGAACGCTTTGCTAAAGCATATAATGAATCCTTTACAAAAACAACCTGACCATGAAGATTTTTCTGTTTGATTTTCAAATCATTGATCAGCGGATTATTAAAATCAATTGAATTAAACTTGTTCAAAATCTTCTCCTGATCAAATGAAACAATTATAAGATTATCTAAAATCTGTTTTATATCTTCTATATTGGCCTTGTTTTGTTTACTCTTGTTATTTTTTAGCATCTGATCCATTGCGAAAACAAGTTGATCAAGACTTTTACTGTTACTTTCTATTCCTTCTGAAGCCTTACGCTTATTACCTTTCTCTGAATCATCCAATACCTTTGAATAGTTCTGTTTAATCGAATTAAACTCATTATTAAAGTTGAATATGTTCATCGGCTTATCCAGAGTTTTATTAATTTCAAGAGCTCCATTATAGTCATTCTCAAGGTCTTTTATCAGAGATTCATTTTCCTTTTCACTTTCTTTAATTTGAATCAAATCTGAACGTTTATCCAATTTTTGTAAATTTTCTTTCTCTGATACTGCAAGTTTCTTTAATTCCTCTATAACACGTTCAATCTTTTGTTCAACCTTCATCTTTTTCAATAACTGCAAATTTTTATCCAGTTGCTTTGCCAAATCATCGAGACCTGAATCCATATCCTTTGATAATTGATCAAACTTCTTCGAATCAAATTGCTTCGCTAATTCATTGAACTCTTCAAAGAGTTTCTTTAACTCATCACTTAAAACATCTTTCAAAAGCTCATCAATTTGCTGCTGTTTTTTCAAAATATCACTCTTCTCTTCCGAAAAAGAATTCAAAAAATTATTGGCATCCTTATTCTGCTGCTTGATTTGATTCAATACATTTTCGAGATCAGATTTCTTATTCATGATATCCTTAACTGTCTGAAATTTTTCCCATTCAGATACTTCAGAATTAATCTGTTTCATCTTGAAATCTTTAAACTCCTGCTGAATTTCTTCAGTAAGTTTGGCGCTTTTCTTAAATAATTGATCTATTGTATTTTGATCAGAATTTTCTTTTGCTAGTACATCCTGATAATCAGGAAAAGTAAAAGTGAATGTTTCGCTAACGGATTTCTTAAAATGGCTTATAATATCGTTATCATACACAGAAAAGTAATATTTTAACGACTTACCCAAATTTTTAACAGTTTCAAAATCAAACGTAAAATAAAAATCCTGATTCAACATGAATGGAATAAACGGCAGAACAATTGAAGTATCCTTACCATCGGCACTTATCGAAAAAACAAGCTTATTAAATCCATAATCATCAATAATATTACCCTTGAAATGAAAAATCTTAAAATTCAAAGAATCGCTAACCTGTATAACTTTAATCTCAGGAAATAAATCAGAAATAGTCTGAATTTTATAAACCAGGTTGTTTTCATCCTTTAGCTTTGAATTACTAACTGAAACTCTATATTCAACATCATTGCGAAAAGTTTTTATTACCTCAAAGCTATTTCCACTCTTTACACCAATTGTTTTGGTACTATCATTGAAAAGCATAGTTAAACTATCGGTATCAACAGTTGTAAAGTTCCACTTAACATTAGTACCAGCGGCTATTTTTAAATCACCAACATTTATTAAATGTTCTGCGCTCACATTAGTATATGAAGGAGGTTGAATGTCAACAGTAAAAACGGAAATAAATGGTTTATTGAGCACCGTAATGTGGAATACATCTGAAACATATTTTTTATCAGTGAAAAAAATTGAAATTGAGCTATTCACATTTTCAATTCTATATTTAAATAGTCCACCATCTTTGGTCATCAAATAATTATTTCCACCCAGATTAATATACATCATTTCAGGAATTTCTTTTCCTGAACATTCCAATTCTAAATCAATTGATTCGCCAGAAATAATCTCTAATTTGGTGGTTTTCAATTGAAAAGTAAACGGTGCGGGTTTTTCGAATTTTTGTTGAAAATGAATGAGTCTTACCGAGCTTTCTTTGAAAAAATCAGGCGAAAATGAAAAAGCTCCAAAAAATAAAATTAGCACGCTTATAAAAAGTATAAATAGCACCTTTAAGTCTTTAAATTTAATTGAATCAGAAAATTTAAAAATACTTAATTCACTTATTTTCTGATCAATACTGGCCTTTTTTAATTCATTGGAATAGACAGAAGTAGATTCATTCTCTAATTCTATAATATTGATCAACTTATCTTTAATTTCAGGATAGGATTTACTTAATCGTGAAGAAACATCGTAATAGTTTAAACGTGTACCGATGCCAAACAACCTAATGGCTGGTACTAAAAGAAAGTAAACTAATATAAAAGCAGTAAAAAAAAGTGTTATAACTACTATTGATAACTTTACTGAAGGATTGAAAAAATTAAAATATTCAAGTGTAGATATAAAACTATAATAGACAATAAATAAGAGTATAAAAAGAAATAATCCCCTTATCAACTGATAAAAGTAAAATTTACTGATGTATGAATTAAGCTTATCAACAAACTGTTTATAGTTTTTATCCATTTTTATAATATGTTCATTTTTAGATCTTTAAAATATATTCATTTTAAACATTCTAAAAACTTTCTTGTTTATAAGTCCGTCTAAATAATTTATAAGATAGGACAAAGATATTGATTGAAAATTGTATTAAATATTTTTTTGAAAGAACAAAGACAAATTAATCAATACTATTCACCTATTATTTCAACATAAAAGCAGACAATTTTCATAGCTTTTTTATTAGAAATAATTTAAGCTAACAATTGTTATTATAAAATTGATTAACTTTAATATCAAAGATTTACCCTGTTGGTAATAAGTTGAAAAAACAGAATAAATATTTACTTTCAATAAAAACAAGAACAATTATAAAAAGATATCAAGCCTATTAACAGGACATATTCATATTCATTCTTTTTAATTAATTTATAAAGTATATAATAATTAATGCTAATTGAAAATAAACAAAATATTAGGGTTTCCTTTTATTGTTTAAAGGAATAAACATGTTAGTGAAATGATTGAAAGATATGGGAGAGAGACTTATGATACTATTAGTAGAAGACAATCTGTTAAACCAACGTATAGTTACGTTCAGTCTAAAGAAGTTTAACTATGATGTTGTTATTGCCAATAACGGAGTAGAGGCAGTAGAGCATTTTCGTGCAAAAAAGTTTGATGTTATTCTGATGGACATTATGATGCCGGTTATGGATGGATTGGAGGCAACTGTAAAAATACGAGAGTTTGAAAATATTAATCAGATAGAAAAAAGGACTCCGATCATTGCTCTCACTGCAAATACCATGGATAATGATAGAGATAAATGTATTTCGTATGGAATGGATGAGTTTATGGCTAAACCATTTGATATAGAAAAGCTTAATTCAATATTTGAGGAACTTAAAATTCCTTCCTGAATTTATCACTGATTTATTTTAAAACTTCCATCTTAATTTTTTTACTTTTGACTAGGTTTAAAAATTAAAAATGAGCGAACATTTTGATTTCAGAGATGAATCCTTTTCAGACAATGAAAAAGATATTGACAAACAATTAAGACCACTTGATTTCGATGATTTTAGCGGTCAAAATAAAATTGTTGAAAATCTGAAAATATTTGTCAAAGCTGCAAAAATGAGAGGCGAAGCTTTAGATCATGTTTTGCTTCATGGCCCGCCAGGATTGGGAAAAACTACACTTTCAAACATTATTGCAAACGAGCTGGGAGTTTCTCTGAAATTAACTTCAGGACCAGTTCTTGATAAACCTGGAGATCTAGCCGGGTTGTTAACTAATCTGGAACCCAATGCAGTTTTGTTTATTGACGAGATCCATAGATTAAGTCCGATAGTCGAAGAATATCTGTATTCAGCTATGGAGGATTACAAGATTGACATCATGATTGACAAGGGACCCAGTGCACGGTCCATACAGATCGAATTAAACCCTTTTACATTAATTGGAGCAACTACACGGTCAGGTTTATTAACAAGTCCCTTGAGGGCTCGTTTTGGCATCAAATCGCATTTAGAATACTACGATGTGGATGTTCTTACAAAAATTGTAAAACGCTCGGCTTATATTCTTGATGTAAAAATTAATGATCAGGCGGCTGTAGAAATAGCAACTAGAAGCCGGGGAACACCAAGAATTGTAAATGCACTTTTGCGCCGTGTACGGGATTTTGCACAGGTGAAAGGAAATGGAAATATTGATATTGATATTACTTTGTATGCTCTAGATGCACTGAATATCGATAAATTCGGCTTGGACGAAATGGACAATAAAATTTTGAATACCATTATCGATAAATTCAAAGGCGGTCCAGTAGGTTTATCTACAATTGCAACAGCTGTAGGTGAAGATACTGGTACAATTGAAGAAGTTTATGAACCATTCCTGATTATGGAGGGCTTCCTAAAACGTACACCTCGAGGTCGTGAAGTTACAGAATTGGCATATAAGCATTTAGGCAAAATTCATTACGGCGACGCCCCTACCCTTTTTTAACAAGTTTAATTTCAAATAATTTTGGGTAATATTTTCCGGTAACATACATCTTCTTCGTTATCGGATCAATTGCTATTCCATTCAAAACATCGATTGGTTTATTTGGATTGGATAGAATCATAATTCCATACAAATCGATTTTTGAAAGTACCTTACCACTTTCAGGATCGATTTTTACAATCAGGTCAGTTCCCCAAATATTGGCATAAATAAAACCATCTGAATATTCCAATTCATTGAGATAGACAACTGCATTTTTATCGTCATAAACCTGAAGTTTTTTTACTGTTTTTAAAGTAATTGGGTCTAAATAAGTGATGATGTTTGTTCCATCATCCATAATCAGATATTTATCATCATGTGTCATTCCCCATCCTTCAGCCGCTTCAAAATGAAAGCTATCGACCAACGCCATATTTTCAAGGTTATAAATAAAACCAACCTTTGTTCTGTAAGTGAGTTGAAAAATGCGATTGTTGAAAATAGTAATTCCTTCCCCAAAATACTTATCTGCAAGTTTTACAGATTTCAATGTTTTGCCGGTTTTCAGGTCGTTTTTGTAAATAAATGATGTGCCATATTCACCAGTACTTTCGTAAAGGAAACCGTTATGAATTTCGAGACCTTCAGTAAAAGATTTTTCATTGTGAGGATAAGATTGAACCACCTCATAGCTATATTTTTCAGGTACTAAATCCGATAGAACTTCGAAACTTTTATAATAAATACCTTTTACCCCATCACTTTTGATAGCTTCAGCTCTTAGCGTGTGTTTGCCAATACTTTTATAATTCTTGAGAGTATAGGTAAATTCAGCATTTTTATTGGAAGTTAACAATATCGAATCGACGAAAATGCTCGTTTCCTTTAATTCACCGTCTTTTACTTTTACCGAAATACCAATATTAATATCGTCGCCATAAATCATATTTTTATGAACTGATTCGGTAGTTAGAAGAATAACTGGTTTTCGCGAACGGTTTGCTTGATTTGAGCATGAAAAAGAACTGATAAAAACTGAAAATACGATAAAAGTGGAGAATAGTCTGATATTCATTCTGATCATTTTTAGTCTTGGAAACAGGCTTCAAAGATAAAATAAATTAAAAATCAATTGACTTTCGGCTTCAGTTTTAGTAATTGATAAAGAATTAGGTTTGTATCTTTGGGCAAAATTTTACGAAAGTGGGCGCATTAAAAAAACTTGCAGGCGAAACTGCCATATATGGTATGAGCAGTATTGTTGGCCGATTTCTTAATTGGTGGCTTGTTCCTTACCATTCACGCATTTTTCTTCCTGAAGAATATGGTGTGGTTACAAACTTATATTCTTATGTTGGTTTTTTTTTGGTTCTTCTAACGTTTGGCATGGAAACCGGTTTTTTCAGATTTGCCAACAAAACAAGCGATCACAGCAAAATCTATTCAACCAGTGCCATATCGTTATTTGGAAGTTCAATACTTTTCGTACTGATCGTATTCTTATTTTCAGGATTTTTATCTGGTTTTCTGAATTACCCCAATAGTCAGGATTACATTAAATGGCTCGCAGTTATAGTTGCACTCGATGCTGCAACCGCTATTCCATTTGCAAATCTACGTCAGGAAGGCAAGGCCAAGCGTTTTGCAATGCTGAAGGTGGTCAATATTTTGGTGAATATTTTCTTCAATGTTTTTTTCCTTTCTATTTGCCCATACATCCTGAAATCCCATCCTGATAGTTTTATTCATCTCATTTATCATCCTGAATTTGGCGTTGGCTACGTATTTATCGCCAATCTGCTTGCTTCTGTGGTTACATTAATCATGCTTATTCCTGAAATCCGGAAAATAAAAATACAATTCGATTGGAAAATATTCATGGATTTATTTTGGTACTCCTTCCCGATCCTACTGGTTGGAATTGCTGGAATGATCAATCAAAATTTGGATAAAATTCTGATTCCTGATTTAATACCTGCCAACCAAAAACCAATGGAACAATTGGGCATCTATGGAGCTAATTATAAATTGGCAGTC
>Ga0302285_10000883_pt1 | contig 16475 bp, 8 predicted proteins | sample III_Fen_E2_2_FD_200455 | JGI IMG/M metagenome (GOLD analysis project Ga0302285, IMG submission 200455) | Peat permafrost microbial communities from Stordalen Mire near Abisko, Sweden - III_Fen_E2_2 | ecosystem: Environmental > Terrestrial > Soil > Wetlands > Permafrost | place: Sweden: Abisko... | reverse complement strand
GTAATATTGGTGAGAATGGTGCAAAGTATTTAGGAGAAGGAATTGCAAAGTGTGTTACTCTAACTTTTTTAAATCTAAATGTTAAGGAAAATGGTATTGGTGAGAATGGTGCAAAGTATTTAGGAGAAGGAATTGCAAAGTGTGTTACTCTCACTTCTCTAAATCTAAATCTCTTCAATAATGATATTGGTGAGAATGGTGCAAAGTATTTAGGAGAAGGAATTGCAAGGTGTGCTACTCTGACTTCTTTAAATCTAAATGTTGGGGGTGGTAGTATTGGTGAGAATGGTGCAAAGTATTTAGGAGAAGGAATTGCAAGGTGTGCTACTCTCACTTCTTTAAATCTAAATGTTGGGGGTGGTGGTATTGGTGAGAATGGTGCAAAGTATTTAGGAGAAGGAATATCAAAGTGTGTTACTCTCACTTCTTTAAATCTATATCTCTACTATAATCGTATTGGTGAGAATGGTGCAAAGTATTTAGGAGAAGGAATTGCAAAGTGTGTTACTCTAACTTTTTTAAATCTAAATGTTAAGGAAAATGGTATTGGTGAGAATGGTGTAAAGTATTTAGGAGAAAGAATTGCAAGGTGTGCTACTCTGACTTCTTTAAATCTAAATGTTGAGGATAATGGTATTGGTGAGAATGGTGCAAAGTATTTAGGAGAAGGAATTGCAAAGTGTGTTACTCTCACTTCTTTAAATCTATATCTCTACTATAATCGTATTGGTGAGAATGGTGCAAAGTATTTAGGAGAAGGAATTGCAAGGTGTGCTACTCTCACTTCTTTAAATCTAAATCTCAACTATAATGGTATTAATGAGAATGGTGCAAAGTATTTAGGAGAAGGAATTGCAAAGTGTGTTACTCTCACTTCTTTAAATCTAAATCTCTGCTATAATAGTATTGGTGAAAATGGTGCAAAGTATTTAGGAGAAGGAATTGCAAGGTGTGCTTCTCTAACTTTTTTAAATCTAAATGTTAAGGAAAATGGTATTGGTGAGAATGGTGCAAAGTATTTAGGAGAAGGAATTGCAAAGTGTGCTACTCTCACTTCTTTAGATCTACATCTCAAGGTTAATAGTATTGATGACAATGGTAATAGAATAATAAAACAATTAGTTATCAAAGCAAAAAGATTGATATAATATTAAATTTCATTGAATTGACAATATTATTGAGAAGGATTTTCAAACTATTTTAACTCACTTCTCTAAAACCAAATTAATAGTAAAAGTAAAAAAAAGTAGTATTATCCTTTATGACTATCCTTTTTCTGCAGTTCCCACCATAAAAATATTAAATCAGAGGGTTCTTACGTATTCCATATTATGTAGCTAATGTGAAACTAGAATTGATAAAAATGTTTTATTTTTGTACTATTTTTCTAAGACATTTTTCAATCCGTTGTTTGAGATTAGTCTCTAACTGCTTAAACTAAAACTTATTTTTTTAATTCAATAATTTTTTTCTCATTTTTGTTTTCAATTTACATTTTTTTCTTGAAATAAAAAATACCTTTCTCATAATATTTTAGAAAATATGCTAAAATTGATTTTCATTTTACCAAAAATTGAGATTCTTTATTGTGAGGCCAAGAATAGTCTGGTCTTCTTCCTATCACTTTATTTCTCTGCTCAGGATCTTTTTTCTTATTTCTGTATGGTTAAATCTGTGTTATTGGTTGGAAGAAAGATGCATGTTTTGCCCTTAATCAACTTTACTTAAGAAGAAAAACCATAATTGCTTTTTTAATAAATAACTCTTAAGTAATTATTTAGTTGTCTTATTTCTTCTTTACAAGCTTCAAGTTATCTCATAATGGGTCAACAATCTGCTAAGCCTGAGCTAGACTAAGAAATCAGATACCGTTTCAAAGGCTATCCTGATGAAGTTGAACTCGTCTTCGCAAATCTCAAAAATCGTCATCGATTTTCCAAAAAAATCCCATCGGACTCAGTGCTGAAGAAACTGTTTGAGGCATTTCTATCTAAGTTGATAGCGAATTAAGATTTCAAGCGCATCATCGAAAATCTTCCTAAGAAATATAAATGGAGATTGCTCTGCAAACACGAAGAAATCCTCTCAGGCAAAGCAAACAAGCACATAACAAAATCGACACTTCAGAAACTCATGGATAGATTGATCGAAGAACAGAGTGTGTATGCGTTCAACAATTTCTTTTCTCAAATCGAAACAGAAAGAGCAATGAACGAAGATTTGTTTTGGAAGGATTTCAAAAATTATCGCGGTCCTTAAATTTTAATCGAGATACTAGGCAGTTAGCAGATGTTCGCCAATAGCAATGGAAGCCATGAACTCTTGATAAAACTATTGGAATTCTTGCATTATGTGATAACTACATTCGATTAAGGAATCGAATACTTGAAGCGTGCAAATAATGGAATTTAAACGATCGTTTCATGCATTAATCCATTACATCCAGTTGTGACGGGGTATGTTTTCGATATCACTGCATAATTCTTATTAGGAAACGATGAAGATTTAGAGAATGTTTGCAGAGGGTTCAGCGACTATAAGAAAAATCATGGACTTGCCTCTAGATTCTAAGTTATCGTGGATATATTGAAATGCTCCCCAAATGTTATTTTGATTAGAAATACACTGCAGTTTTTAATCAGCTTCATTTCGCTACCTTCAAATAAAAGCCGCGCAAAACTCATTAGATAAGAGTTCCTTGAACTTGGAATCGAACATATTTTTGAGGTAAAGATGATTTGAACAATTATGAATCTTGTGTGAAAGGATAAAAACATTTTTATTTATTTATTTTTTTTGCAAAACAAGATGCTACTTTCAAGGATTAAACGAGGAAAATATCTTCTTAAGGATTGTACCGAAGAAGCCTATCTCAAGAGACTGAAGAACAAGCAATAAGACACGTTCAATGATGATGATAACTTTATTGACGCAAATAACTCAAGTATGATTGGAAATATTAAGTGAATGAGATAACCTTTTTTTTGAAAGATCTAAAGGCAATGCTGAAAAGCAAGTAATTACTTGGAATTACTTCAGATTCAATACCAGAAGAAGAGGAAGAGAAACATTCTGAAAATCATAAAGATAAAACTTAAGCTGAAGATGGTGACGACTCAGATGAAGAAGACGAAGAATAAGAGAATCCAGACACTGAGTTATAGTAGTTATCTGTGACTTTGACTGAGAAAGATGGGAACGTTTTTGAGTTGCATTTAAAAGGAATTCAAGATGCAATATCATTGTTCCTGACACTGAATCTGGAAGAAGAAGTGACAAATTAAAACGACAGTAATAATTCTGCTCCCAAGGAATATTCCTTTGACACCCTCACTGAAAAACTCAAAAAGAAAGCATTTGAAAATGATTGCTATGACTAACTCACTGGATCACTTCAGAAACTGCTACTTCTACCAAATGATAGGGAGAAAGTCAATAAAGTATTTATCTCCCTTGATAAGGCGCTCTCGAAAATATTTGCTTCACCACTTGGGGGTAAGTTAAAGAGCGAAAGTTTGTGGTTTTGTAATTAAGGTATGGTTTGTTTATGCGTTTAAAAGTTATCAGTGACAAGGAGTTGGATTCGCTCATAGAAGATTAGTAAAACTTTGAGGCAATGCATAAGCGACTTGAAGAAGCCGAGGAATTGAATCATAATAAGGATTCGGAAATCTAAGGGATTTTGAAGGACAAAGATGAAATTCTTGTGAAACTTTCGTAGATGAAGCATTCTGGAAATCTAATGGAAGATTAGATTAAGTCTCTGCTCTCAGAGATATAAAAGCTAAAGGAGGTAGCTTCGAAGATTGTAATTGTTTTTTATTATTGTTTAAGTGTTAATTATTTTTTAAAAAGCCTTTTTTTACTTTTAAGAATTTAATCTCACTTTTTTGTTTAAGTAGCCTCAATAAGTTTCTCCAGTTTAGCAATAGAGCATCCCTAACAACCCAAAGCTTTAAGAGATTCCTGCTGCTCTATAACTTTCAGGTATACCTACAGCGCCATAACTTTCTGGCATACCTGTTGCTCCTTAACTTTCAGGAATTCCAACAGCTCCATAATTACCTGACATTCCTGTTGCTCCTCAGCTTTCTGGTATCCCGACAGCTCCTCAACTATCAGGAATTCCGGTAGCTCCTTAGCTTTCTGGAATTCCGGTAGCTCCTCAGCTTTCTGGCATCCCAGTAGCTCCTTAGTTATCAGGTATCCCAGTTGCTCCTTAGCTTTCAGGGATTCCTGTTGCTCCTCAGCTTTCTGGCATCCCAGTAGCTCCTTAGTTATCAGGTATCCCAGTTGCTCCTCAACTTTCAGGAATTCCTGCTGCTCCATAACTTTCGGGTATTCCAATGGCCCCTTAAATTTCTGGAATCCCTATTGCTCCTTAGTTATCAGGAATTCCAGTTGCACCTCAGCTTTCAGGAATTCCTACTGCCCCTCAACTTTCGGGCATTCCAATGGCTCCTCAGCTTTCGGGTATTCCAATGGCTCCTCAACTTTCGGGCATACCCGCTGCTCCTTCTCTTTCTGGCATTCCCGTTGCTCCTTCTCTTTCTGGCATTCCCACTGCTCCTTCTCTTTCAGGAATTCCAGCACCTCCACAGTTTTCTGGAATACCTATGGTAATTAAAAATAACTTTTATTTTTTTCGTTTTGAATAATTTTCTGCAAATATCAACCAATCCTTCTTCTAATTTATGTTTTTTTTTACAAGCCACCTTCTTTTTCAGGAATTCCACAAGTAAGCTAATAAATTACTTTATATTTTTGGTTAACTAAACTTTTTTTAAATAAAATAGGCTCCATCGTTTCAAGGCGTCCCTCAAGTAAAATCTTTTATGATTATTTCAAAATTTATTAACTTTTCTTATCTTTATTCAGGCACCATCTTTCCTTGGAAGCGCTCCTGTAAGAAAATACCTTTCTTTCCAATTATCAGTTTTAATAGACTAACATTTTTGTTACATATTTAGATTCCACCTCCTTTCATCTCTAGCGGGGGAATGGCTCCACCTGTAAGAATAATATTTTTTTTACAAAGTTCTTATCCAAAACGCTAATATTTGTTTTGTGTCATTAGCCTCCCATCTTCGGAATGCCTTCTGTAAGGAATATCTTTTCACTTTCATTCTCTCTTCTTTGAGAACTCCTAATCATAATTAGTAAATAATCTTAATTTCTACTTACCGATTTCACTTTATTTAACTCAATTATTTGTTGGTTTTTTTATTAGATTTTTTAATAGATGCCGATAGCCGCTGCTGGACCTCCTTAGAAGTAAAAACGCAAACCAAATGTTGCATTGAAGCCTTTCATGTGGAACTCTATTTCCGCTATCAATATTAAAGATACAATATGGGAAAAACTAAATGACGAGAAAGTCTAGCTTGATACATAATTCTTAGAAAGTTAGTTTGAAAAACCTGCACCTGTAGTTAAAGCTCCTGCAGGAAGTACAGCTGCCACAGCAACTACAACTACAGCCGCAGCAGCAACAGTTAAACCAATTGTTACGTTAACATCTTTATTAACTCCAGATAGAACAAAAACAATTGAAATTGTTCTTCACAAGTTAAAAATGTCTCCACAACTGTTGAGCAATGCTCTAATAACCATTGATGAAAAAATATTAACTACTAATAATCTCCAGTCACTGTTAAACATCATGCCCAAGCCCGAAGAAGTTGATCTAGTTATGGGCTTCATAGATGGAGGTGGAAAGGCAGATACTCTAGCTTCCCCAGAAAAATTCATAATCGAGATTTAAAAAGTCAACGGATATTCTGAGAGAATCAAAGCCTTGTATTTTGTTCGTAATAACGCTGAACTATTCTCCGATCTAGAACCTAAAGTCAACAAGCTGAAAAAAGCTATTTTTTTCATTCGAGACAATAAAATTATCCCTGAAATGTTGGAGTACGTTTTGGCAGTTGGAAATTATCTCAATGGAGAATCTGCGAGAGGAGGATAATGGGGTTTTAAATTTGATTCATTAGTAAAAATCAGTGATATCAAAATGAAAGACAATAAGACTACTCTTATGATGTATGTAATTGAAGTATTCGAAAAGAAATACACTGAATTGATCTCCTAAGAAGATGAAGATGCACTGTATCTATTAGAATAATTGCCGATTACTTAGCTAAACGCTGATCTCAGTGAAATCAAAAAGAATGCAAAATTCATGATGAAAGCTATTCAATCTTAAACATCCGCTCCATAGGATTGCATTAAAGAAAAAATTGAACCTTTCGTTACAGCAATAGACCAGCATATTGCACAAATCGAAACAGATATTAAAACTATAGAAGAAACATACAAGCAAGTTTCAGCTTTGTATTGTGAAAAACCAACAGATCCTTCAGATAGATTTGCTGAGAAGTTTGGATCACTTTTCAGAAAAATCAAGAAAGAAAAGGCTGACAAATCTAGGATCGATGAAGCAATAAAAAAAGAAGAGCAGAAGAAATAAAAAGAAGAAGAAAAAAGACTTAAAGAAGCTGATAAAAAGCCAAAATAATCTTCAACTGCAAGCCCAACTAAACCCTTAGGATAAGCTCCAGCACTTTTGGGACTTGGAGCGATTATTGCTGGAACTCTTGCAGCTAAAAAAATACATTCTGATCAATTAGGTGAAGCAATAAGAGGTACATTCTTAGGTATGCAAAATGTTAAAGTTGCTGGTGATGCCAGAATGTCAAAATGTTATCAAAATGTCCGTGAGACACTTTTAATGGCAAAGAACAAAACAGACATGATCGATGCCCTGAAAGAAATGAAGATGAGTAAGTTTAAGTTTATAACTTTAGTTTAAGCAATATTTTCATGACAAAATAAGAATTCATTTTTATATATTTTTACGATTTTAAACAGAAAAACAAACTGACAATCTCGGAGCAGGATCAGAAAAAGGTGAGGATCTCGATTCAGCTATTTCGAAACTCGATTTTTTAAAGAAATGAATATGAGAAAAATGTATTTTTTGTTGTTGTTGTTGAATAATATTGAATATTATAATATCATAATATACTTCCATTTTAACAAAAATAATCAATTTAATAAGAAAATTGTAAAGGTAATTCAAATCATGAAGCAAAAGCTTGTAATATTATAGGTTGGATGAAGTGGAAAGAAAAAGAATAAATCAAGGAAAATTTTTATGTTTACAACATTATACTTTTTCACTTTATTTTCAAATGAGCGAATCTGTCTTCTTTTAGTCCTTAAAAGGCTGTAAATACATGGAAGCTTTCCTCTTTCTATTTAGATCTTCTTGATCAGAGGAAGGAATGTAATTTTGGAGCATTTATTTAAAAAAAGATGATATTAGAATAATAGTTTTGAGAGCTAATTAAGTACAAAGATAAGGATTGATCTTTTTTTAAGGAAAAGAAAATCAAATGTGATGATTCGGATTTTTATGAAAGATTTATTGATAAAACCTAAGTATTTCTAATTACAAAAAACAAAAATTGCGAAACTTCATTGTTATGATTATCATCTTAATACTTCTATGAAAATACACTAAAATAAGAAAAAATAATGGTTACATTTTCTAATTCTTTTCTTTTGCTTTTTCAAATGAACAATAATCTAGTGGAGGCATATTTCGAAAGAGAAAAAGTAATATTCTTTATCTCTGTTGGTCATCCACTCGCTACTGGCTTTCTGATTCATATTTTGGTAATTTAAGTCTGGGGTAGGAGATTGTCTCTAGTTTCGTTTGTCGGAAATCGCTAGTTTCAAATCAAAAATTGATGTCCACAAAAAGAACTCTATCAAGAGGGAAATTTCAGAATCAAGAGATTTCTCAGGGAAACACAAAGCTCAGAGAAGAATATGGGCTCCCAATCTTTAGAAGCCCACCGATCGCTAGGAACATGCTAACTAAAGATCAAATGAACACTACCTATGGGAAGAAAGACATTCAAGAGATCTACAATTAGTCAGAATAATTTGGTTCATTTTTTAGATGATTTCATCAATATTTGTATGTTGTGATGTTTGCAAAGAACAGAAAAGACAGCACTGAAAAAAGAGACACCAGAATAACAAAAGAATAGAGGGATATTGTCATATTATTACAGGGGTAATCTCCTAAATGAAGACAAGCTAAAAGATACTGGAAATGTTTAAAAGGAGGTAGAATCAGTCTAAAGGAAAACTTTAAAACAATTTGAAGAACAAAGCAATACAGGAAAACAAAACCTGATTCCTAATAAGAAATCCCTCACAAGAACTTTCTCTGAGTGGGTATCTGTGAGAGAAAAATAACAACAGTAATTCCAGAAATAAATTGACTTGCATTTGAAATACCAAGAATTATATGGTTAGAAACAACTTGATAAGGATAACTTTTACTAGAATAATTGTAAATTCTAGCAATTAGATGAAAAGAACTTCAAGATTAGCACAAAACAAATAAATACTCTACTACCTTCAGCAGTTTAAATACATAAAACACTGGGTACTTCTTTATCAGTTTCTGAATAAAAAATTACTGTCTCTGATAACCTCTCGAAGTAAATGTTGCAAACAAAATGTAAGAATCGGATATACTCTTCCTATTAAAAGCAATAAGAATCTCAGAAAGAATATTCTCTGCTACACAAATCATCTGTAGAGCTAAATAATCTTGCAAATAGCCACACTTCTAACTGTGATAATTTTAAACAACGAATGTCTGTGCACCAAACAGATAAATCTACTCATAAAGCAATTATTTGTCAATCTTCCTCTTTACAAAACTCCTAAGCATATTTCTAGCCAATATTACCTCCTTCTAAGTAAAAAATAGAGAAGAAAATGATTCCATCGTAATTAGCTCTTCCGTAAAGTAAAAAGATAACTTTCATCCATAAAATTGTACAAATAACTGAATAATATGTTATTGCCACCTTGAATTAGTCAAAACAGTTGCGAAAAAGAAAGTAATTTTGACAGCAGAAGAGAAGATTAAGTATTCTGATCGAGCACCTAAGGGTTATCAGAAAATAGAGCTTATTGGAAAGTAAAAGCAGATTTTAAATAGAATTATAAAAAGTCTTTGAAAACACTGATTTATAATATCAATAATTCCTTATTTTGTTGTAGGGGAGGCTTTTCTCTTGTTTGGTTGTGCAAGGATCTCACATCAGCTAAAAATGTTGCAGTTAAATAGATTTGCAAGTGTGACAGTGAGAGCAGTGAGCGTGAACTTTGGTTTTTAAGTATTTTCCGTAGTATTCATGAAAACGACAATATCAGCATCACTAGCAATAGAAATAGTCTTTATCCTAAATTTTAAAATGATCCACGAATGGAAAGACTTATTTCTGTTGTAGAGATCATTTAAGATTCAAAAGATACATGGATAGTGTATGAGTTAGGTGGTGAAACTTTGAGTAACGTTTTAATGGAAATGAAGGGAGATTTCATTGAAGGAAGTAGAGTCTACACAGTTAATTTTAGTGAAGCATATTACTAATTATTCGCAGATGAATAGAAATAGCTTCGAAATCTAATAAAACACGCTGCAGAATCCTTATAGCTACTGTCTGAAAATGAGATAGTTCACTTTGACATCAAACCTGATAATATTCTCTTCGATAGAAACTCTTCGTAACCATTTAAATTAATTGACTTTGGGTCAGCAACTTCCTTCAAGAAGCAAGCAGGATAATTAACCATGCTGACTGTTGAATACATGCCGCCTGAAGTTATCAAGTTACTTCTTTCAGGGTAATCTCTTAAGAAAACTCCACTTGAAATTCTTACAGCGAAAAAGCAAATGCATGCTATTGATGTATGGTCACTAGGAGCTACTCTCCTTGAAATAATGACTGGACTACCACATTGGTTAAATTACAAGTGCGCAGTTCATTACTAGTAAGTTACTCTTTTTAGAAATAGCATTCTGGCAACAAATAACTAAAATATTAAAAAGTTATTATTAAAGTAGCAGACACTGAATAGAGAAACATTAAATAAGTAGTTTGTGCCTATTTTGCATCTCTTTTAGTCATCAATCGATGCTGATAATTTTGTCGATTTAATTGCATAGATGCTGCAATTTTATCCATCAAATAGGATAACTCCTTCAAATATTCTTCTCCATCCATATTTATCATAATCTAAAGTTAACTAGGAACAAAATAATAGATCAAGTGAAGAAATGAAGTTGGAAATGCCAGAAATAAAAAATAATTATGGAAATGATAAAAAAGATAAAAATACTGACTGTCAAAGGTTTAGATCTTCTGCCACTTTTCATAGTGAATAATAAACCATCCCTAGCTAATTTCCACTTGATATTCACAGGAGTCCATAGAGTGTTCATATAACTTGAGTTTACTGGATCTTTGAATCTTCGTATTAAATTTCATTAAGGTCACACAGCACATAAGAAGATTATTTTCAATTCTTTTCAAGATATTCTGAAATGAAATGAAAATAATTGAAAAAAACAAGAAAAAATAATCGAATATTACATTCTGTTTTGTTTTAATAACTGTTTGGTTGGATGAGCTTATCTTTAGTTTAGTTTATTCATAATATAAATAAACCCTTTATCCACTCAGCAGAGTGGTGAGGTTCGTAACAGATAAACGTTGGGATTTTTGTTTTTCCCCCCAGGGATAGTAAGATCAAATTTAAAATTACACACCGAATTTAATTTCAATTATTTTTCGAAAAATCTTCTGTATCTTTATGTTATATCCACAAGACAGTTTGTGTGGTTCTGCTGAGATATGTCTCGAAATTAACGGTCGATGTATCACTTGATCTTTCATTTTACAAGTTGAAATGGCTGCTATCTTTGAAATAAAAATATTCATTGAATTAGCAGTAAAAAACAGATAGAAAGAAAGATTAAACAAGACTTCAAAAAATACAAATCAGATAAAGAGAGGGAGCGATTCTGAAAAATCAAAGGAAAGAGATGATTAAAACCTCAAATTATTGATATAAATCAAGCAGATTGGAAATAGTATTTCTTGTTAGTAATAGATAGATAGAGTCATCTAAACCAAGAACAAAGAGAGAGAGTTTCTAAACATCCTAATAATCAGCTTATCTGACCATAATTATTTTCAACGTTTAAGACCCCTAAAGATATTTAGAAAGTAATAACCATTAATATCTTTTCAATTGTATTCTTTCTTTGAATCTCCCTTCTCTAAATGTAACTTTGAAAATAATCTCAAGGATAGAAATGGCGAGTGTTGCAGAATAGTAGTCACACAAGGAAAAATTAGATAATGCACGTGCAACTAGAGGACACAGAAGAACCCAATCGAATTCTCAATATGAATTCACTTAATTGAAGGTATCAACACCATCTCCAGTTGAGGAACTAACAGAGGAAGCAAAACGTAATAAAGAAGAGTTCAACAAGATTGTCGAACAGAATCGCATAATCGGAGCAAACTTAACACAATAAGCCTTAGAAGCATAAAAGAATAGCAAAGAAGAGAAACGCACTATTATCGATTGCATCGAGGAAGATTTAGTAGGAGTAAATTCAGCTGATAAATCAACTTTCGCTTTCGGTAAAAAGTTATGTCACGGTTAGAAAAAAAGACACAACAGTGATGTTGTTGGAGCATTATATAGATAATCTCCGCTGGAATCAGGAAACGGCTACAAAAATGGCATTGCCAGCTGTGGAATCTAAAAAGAAGAAGATGACGATGAAAGTGAAGATGATTTTGATAGTCTGTTCTTTGCTAAATACAAAAAGTTCGGAGGTGCTGGCAGATTGACATTGCCTGTAGGTTCTGGTGATGGATTATCTATTATCCCTGAGCTTGCAACAGATTTAGTAACTTCCACAGAATTTGGCACTTCCATGTTTAAAGATAATAATTTGGCTAACCATAATAGCAATTCGAATAGTCTGCCAACGAATAATAGCAACAAATCACTGCCAAATAATATGGATAAGGCACTCACGAGCAATAGCAATAATAGCAGTAATTAGCTTGGAGGAAAGCAGAGTTCAACTCCTTAACCTGCTGTTGGCGTGGAACATCTACCTTAAATAAACAATTTAACACAAATGAATGGTACTAATAAAGGTGAAGGTAATCATAATTTTTAGCATAAAAGTGACAAGAACAATAAGTGTGATGCTCCACACAATCTTTCTGAAGATTTGCATGAAATCCCGCAAAGAACTCTTTCAACATATGATAACATCTCTATTTATAGCTCCACCCAGAATCCATCTTAATCTGCTAATCCTTCAGCGGAAAACGAAGGTTTTAGTCATCCTCCTAAGAAAATAAAAGACTCATCTGCATCTGCTGCACTCTCTTCTCTCGTGGCAAGCTTGAAAAACAGCTAAGCACTGAATTCAAACTCTAATAATAGCTCAAATACCTGTCAGAATCAAATTATCCAGAAAACCACTTAACCCACTGAATTAGACACCGCAGAAACATAAGTTTCTGCTCCTTCTCGTTCTCCAACTGTCGGTCAAAGTGCAACTCGTCCTTAGCATTAACGAGGTGAATCGTCTTTGTAATTTGGTCAAAATCATGTGCAATCTTTCCTATCTTCAAATGAAGGATCACAGTACAATCGAGCTAACAAACGCAACTCGATTCATGAAATTCTTGGTGCTTCCAATAATTTACCTTCAAATGCTAACAACATGGGTAATGTCGTAGCTGCAAAGAATTACTCAGGTAATTAACTGCAATAGTAACCGCTTGAACATCACTTAAACCAGTAGAAAAATGTCTCATAGCCCAAATACACCACTCAAAATAGCCAGCATCCATCTGAACTGCATTCGATTGTTGAAATTCTGCCTTCCCCGAAAGACTAAACTAGACTGACAGGAAATACTACCTCAACTTTAGTACATCCTTAGCTTAAGAGTGAAAAGATGTTAGATTCCAAGGAGAATCAACTCCCATAAAATCATAACCCTCCTTAAATCTACTCTAACAATAGCAAGAAAACTTAAAATCCTAACTTTGATAATAAAATCTAGCAAGATTCCAGTGTCTAGCCTCTTTCAGCTAAGCATCCAAGCAACAAAAGTGGTACATCTTCTTCACTGCAAGTATCAGCAGCTCCCTAAATTATATCTACATCTACAGCTGCAGCTAATCGAAACACGAACAATAAAAGTAATAATTAATTTTAGAATGCAGTTACTTGGTTGTAGCACTCATCAATCCTACCTCTTGCCTCCGATAAATCAATCAAGCATGATATCCAAGAATAATAGCAGCAACCATAACAGCACCAGCATTCACGCACTGGCAGCTCAAGTATTGTGAATGTATCTAATCTTGTGAGTAGTTCAACTTTTTCAGCTCATAACTATTCTAACAATCATGGAGCTAGTAATAACAATTTAGTTGCCAGCACCATTCTTGGAAGTGGATATGAAACCAATAATAATAATAATAATAATAATTGTTCGAATTTCAATCATGCAAATTACTCTTAGAATACTAATAATAACAACAACCAAAGAAACTTGAATAACACAAGCAGCTCGAATAGCGGGTCGAGTAGTTCATCTGTGCTTTCTCCAGGGATCGGTGATATGGATACCTAATCGAAGACATATTCTTAAATAATTAAAGATTTTTTATATAAAAGCAATAATAGTACCACAAATAGTCAATATTAGTAGATGCATCAGGAACAGTTACAGTAGCAAGCATAATATTAATAATATTCAATATGCACAAACAACAATAATAAACCTACAAGTTCTTCAAAGAAAATATCTTCTTTAGCTTCAAAAGAAACGAAAAAACCATCGCCTACTGCTGGGATAAAGCAATCCACAGCATCTACGCTGTCTACAAACGGAAATAATAGTCTGGAAGGACGCATTTTCATGCTAGAATCGAAGGTGCTATCACTTAAATGTAAGACAGAGACACTGGAGAAATAGAATCTCAACTTGACTCAAGAAGTTATGAAAATATCAGATGAAAAAGAAGTGTGTCTCAAAGTAAGAATTTTGAGATTGTTTATCAGAAATAACTATGATAGCTAATCAACTTTGGAACTAACCCTTATTTTCTCTTTATCAGGAGAATGCAGAGAGCAAGCAGAGACTACTCGAGTTGGAGGGAATAACTCGCAGAAACGAAGAGAGCATTCAACTTATTTATAAAATGCTGTGTAAATCACAGAGTGACTACGAGTTACTAAGAGCGCAGAAGACTTAGTAGTAGTACCAAGAGGCTTCCACTAACGTCTTCACGTATTTACCATATTATTTAAAGTTTTACAAGGACTAACATATAAATTCTTAATTCTTTTGAAATCTTCAGGGATTTGTCTTGCATTGAATCTCCAAATGAAGTGAGAGCTGGTTAGAAGTAGATCCTTCTTCCGAAAAACATGAACTAGATAGTAGAGCAGCAATTATCCGATTGCAATCCGTATAAGAATAGCCACTCAGCTCACAGCTCCAACAGAGAAAAGGATGGAATGATGAAGAATAATAATAATTCCAATCTTAAGATGGTTTCTCCCTAGACATACACTCAAAATTCAATGAAGTTTCATAATGAAAATTCCTCCTTCAATAGCCTTCTTCAGCAGAGAAAGCACTAATCATATAAACCTTAATAAGGGTAATAATTCTCATAATACTCTCCTTATCAGTAGTAAGTTTTGAGTAACGGAAATAATGCATCAAATGGTGTTAATAACTATCAGAACACTAATGATGGATTCAAATAAGGAATCGTCAGTCATAGTCAGTATTAGCCTCATCGTCTGATGTGAAAAATAGTTGCTATTTTTGTTGTGGATATATTTTTTGGAAAGATCTTACATTTTTGTTAATTGTTTGTGTTAAGTTCTTCCAACTCAAATTTTGAACAGATATTATGGCTAAACAATATTGATTTTAATTATTTTTAATGCTTGAGATTAAGATGAGTGATCGAAGAATGCAACAATTCAATTCGTTTTCATGAAATTTTAATTGTCAGCTAAAACAACATTGTTTCTTTCCTTTTTTTTTAGAGAAACAAAAGCAGTTTTCAATCCATAGAATTTCTAACAATCTCAATTATTTATCAAAATATGAGAAGGAGAATATGAGGAAAAATTATGATTGGGAGTCTTGTAATTAGTTTCCCTTTCCATTCTCTTTCTCTCACATACTTGCTCACACAAATGGAAGAGATTTACATAGCTACTTCGATATACGATGTTTTCTACAAGAGGAATGTTTAGGTAGATTAAAAGCATATGATTATTAAAATTACGGTATCTATTTTAATAATAATCTAAACAAACATTTTTTTGTTATTTAATTATCTTAACAGAACTAAAAGAACAATAATAGAAATAATAATAAAATGAAAAATAGAGAAACCAAATCATAAATCTAAACAAAGGCGATTTCTAAAACATAAGAAAAAAAGGAAGAGACAATTCAGTATAAAATATAAATATTTCTGCACTGATAAAGAGAGAGAGGAGAAATTAAGGTTTGACAAAAGAAAAGAGTAAAATATTGGGAGGGAGTGAGAGAGAGACGAAAATCTCAGAGAGATAAAGATATTTTTATACAAACAAGCTTAAATATATAATTCAAAATAACATTGAAAAAATGTCCTACTAGTTGATATAGCTGACATAGTTCGATAACCTCGAGAGATTCGCTAACTCCATTGAATAGACACTTTCCAAAGCTGGAAAATTAGGCGAGGAAGAAGAAGAGTATCTCGAAACTTTCAGAGATTAATCTAACACTTTTTTAGCTGACAAGGACTATGTAGCATTACTTGGTTTGCTCTTCGAAACCCGCAGAGTTCTAAGACTAGATTAAAAATGTAAAATTATAATTTATTCCAATGCTATAATTTCAACTTAGCCAATAATTGCAAACGTTTCACAGATTTAAATAGCGTTTCAGCTATGACATCACATATGGTATAACTCACATAAAATAAAGATGCCGTGATTAACTAATTCAAGACACTTCTAGAGTCTGAAGAGAATCTCACTGTGAGCATCAAGCTTACATAGTAAATAGCAAATTTTTTTAATTTGGAATATTTATAATGATTTTGACGTTTTTGTCTTCAAAAAAAGATTGGGGATCCTCTTCAATGGACTCGAAGGTCTAGCTAAGATTCAATATAGCTTACTATTGTACATCATTGAATTCAGTTTGAAAAATGAACGTCTTGGTGTGCTCAATTCAACTTTTGCTGATATTGATTCCATCACTAAGAATTGGAATTTACCTCCCAAATAGCATAGAATTCTTCTAGCCCGCATCATCGATGTTCTTGAAAAATCTACTAAGTACAAATTTGACAAAATGTGGGTTTGGTTGATTGAAGTATTGCTTTTGTTGGCATCGAATTGACTGCTAAATAAAATATTTTTGTATTGTAAAACAGACAAGATTTCCGCTGTTAGATAGTTCTAAAGTATCTAGCCAAGTTCGAAGGCGCAGGAAAAGAAGAAGAAGAGACTTTGAAGAAGTACATCCTTCT
>Ga0302285_10000880_pt1 | contig 16515 bp, 10 predicted proteins | sample III_Fen_E2_2_FD_200455 | JGI IMG/M metagenome (GOLD analysis project Ga0302285, IMG submission 200455) | Peat permafrost microbial communities from Stordalen Mire near Abisko, Sweden - III_Fen_E2_2 | ecosystem: Environmental > Terrestrial > Soil > Wetlands > Permafrost | place: Sweden: Abisko... | reverse complement strand
TAAGTTTCTTACTTACGGCATATGTTTGATTGCTGTTTGTTTATTTTCAAATCCCCCCCCCCTTCTTTTTTTATCCAGTAATTTTCTTAGTTTGAATATCACTCTTTTCTACTCATTACACTTGGATGAATTCAAATTTCATTTGTTTGTTTTTCATAAGCTACGGTTTTAATTTAAACATGCATTCAACATTTGAAATATTATGCTATTATCTTGTTCTTCCCATATTCTTCTTAATATTTGAATTATGTTTGAAGGGATGATATTTTTTTTCAAGATTAATTGTTTCATTAATCTAACTTTCAAATCAATATTTCTTTTGCCAGGTCTAAGAGAGAGAGAGAGATCATTTAGCTTGATTGGAACAAATAATAACTACCTCTTCATCTTCATCTTCATCTTCAACTAAAGCACATTTTCATATTAGCTCTACTGTTTGAAATAAAAAATTATTGTGAAATAGATATTGAGTTACTTGCGCTATTAAGAGCATCAAAGAGAATGAGAGCAACCACAGAATTCTCTCTTCAAGGTAAAATTAAGCACTTCCTTTGAGTTTAATTATCCTCAGTCAAGGAATTGGAATGAATAGTTGATTAAGACCTCAAGAAAAATAATGAAAATCAATAAAATTAATAAAAAACTCGGAATTGAAATGAAATTCTCATTTCAAAGGATATTTTGAAAGCTATTCTCCTTCAAAAAAGTTGTTGAAGTCATTTTTTTTGTTCTTGTAGAGTTAAAAGTCATTTTAAACAAACAATTAGAACATTCAAATAACTGTCATACATATCAATTTACTGCAGTAGGTAATGCTTGTTTCAAGGCATGAGAATGCTCCTTGTTCTAAAAGATTGAAAAAGGAAAACTTCAGGTGTGATATTTTTTGTACTTCACTTGAAATGAAGATTTATTAGACTTCCTGAGCGTTTTATTGGAAAAGGTTTTATGTAACTAAATAATATGAAAGAGAAAAGATAATGGGAAGAAGAAGATAATTGGTTGATATTTTATTTTTCTTGACAGTCTAAAACTGGTTTAGTGTATAACAACAATTTTGATGCTTTATTTCTTAAAACTATTCTTAAATTAAAAATAAATAAAAGAAGTTAAAACTCAAAGAACGAATTCTATTTAAGTTTGATAATAAATAGCTTATGGAGTGTCCTTTCTTGATAAAATGTGCATTTATTTAATTGATTCGCAGAAATAATAAAATGGATGGTTCCAAAATTGCTTCTGATGTATCACAAGTAGGAGAAAAAGGAACAAAATAAATTCGTTTTGGTATAGGCTCAAACTAAATGTCCAAGGAGCAATAATTCTTGCTTTGAAGCTCTATAAACTGGCTATGTTTGATTGTTTTCTTATGGGATTTACAAGGAGGGTTAGTAATTCATACAAAGCAAGGAGATAAACACTTAGAGGTTGAAAATCAAAAATTAATTAACAAAAAAACTTCAGAAAAAAAACTAATTAAGAACCTACAAAATGGTGAAAGATTTCAAAGCAGCAGCCGCAGCAAGTGGCCCCAGAGATTTCAAACAAGGTGCTCCAGGTGGTGGATTCAAGAAGAGTTTCGGTGGCAACGCCGGTGGCAACAGAGATGGTCCTCGTGGAAATTTCGGTGGAAGAGGAGGATACAATTAAGGCCCTCCTGATAGAGTTGAATAAGTCTGCGAGTTCTCACATACCTGCGGAAACTAGATTATCGTTAAAGCAACTAATACTTAGAAGGTGCCTAAGTTCAACAGAGCTATCTATCTTGAGAATAAAACTAAAGTTGGAACTGTTGACGAGATCTTCGGACCTATCGATGGTTTTTACTACTCTGTGAATCTCGTTGAAGGAATCACTGCTGATTCATATTCTGCTGGTGATAAATTCTACTAAGGCTGGGAGGATACTCTCCCTATTGATAGATTCCTCCCTAAGCCAAAGGGAGCACCTGGAAGTGGACCCAAAAGAGCCCCTGGTGGTTTTAACAAGGGTGGACCAGGTGGTTTCAACAAAGGAGGATTCAACAAGGGTGGTCCAGGTGGGTTCAACAAAGGAGGTCCTGGTGGATTCAACAAAGGAGGTCCTGGTGGATTCAACAAAGGTGGTGCTGGTGGTTTCAACAAAGGAGTGGCAGGTGGCTTCAAAAAGAGATTCTGAGAATTATTAGTCTAAAGAGAAACAAGGATATTCATAAGTCTGCTACAACAATCACATAGACAGCATTAACATTCAGAAATAAATAAATGTTTTTTTAAAAATGTATTTATGTTAGTTATTTCGATGTTGGCAATAAGAAGATATCATTGTTTCAGATGCAAATTATTTAGAAAATTCAATGTAATTGTGTTATAAAAAGGAAATGGATAAGTTAATTCACATTTTTTAATGACTGAAAATCAACTAAATGAATTGTTTATTTAAAATAAAAATCATCCATTTTCCCTCTTTTTTCATATTCTGGATGCTTTTTGGATTGATTGCGATTGTTTTTAAGTGATATTTAAGGATGCTGCAGCCAATTGTTGTTTGAGTGAACAACATCGTAGTTTTTAATGAAAAAGAGAATGTAAAAATGAAAAATATTAACTCAAAATATTTTGCACAAAAATAAGCACTATTTCAACTTTTAATTTCAATTTGTGAATATTTTTCTACTCCCCTATTTTGTTAGCCTTTTTGCATATGTTTTCAGACAAAAGGACTAATATGAATTGTAATAACTAGATAGTAATGAATATGATTTTTTGTTAAACTGACAAAAGTATTCAAGCTGAAAGAGTTATCTAAAAAACATACATTATCTGACTTTAAACAACTTAGAAATATGTTAGTTTTTTTCTCATCAGAGTTGATCGATGTCGGTGAGATAAGCAACACCGGGGAGAACCTTGCCTTCGAGGAGCTCGAGGGAAGCACCGCCACCAGTAGAGACGTGGCTAACTTTCTCGCTGTATTTCTCTTGTTGAACGAGATTAACAGTGTCACCACCTCCGATGATGGAAGTTGCACCAGCTGCAGTTCTAGCAGCAACTTATTTAAGGAGCACAGCTGAACCATTTCTGAATTTCTCAACTTCGAATCTTCCTTGAGGACCGTTCCAGACGATGGTGTTAGCACGGGCAACAGCTTCAGCGTTGAGAAGAATTGTCTTGGGACCGGCATCAAGTCCAATCAAACCCTTGGGGATACCAGAGGCAAGATCATGGAGACTGACATTAGCGTTAGCCTCAATAGTATCTCCGCAGACGAAATCAACTGGGAGATGAATCTTGACACCCTTAGCCTTGGCCTTTTCAATGAGAGCTTCGACGATCTTGTAACCATCTTCATCGAAGAGGGAGTTACCAATTTCGAGGTTGTTTAGTTTCTTAAGGAAAGTGAAAGCCATGCCACCACCGATGATCATTTCATCTACCTTGTCGAGCATACTCTCGATGAGTTGAATTTTATCCTTAACTTTAGCACCTCCGAGAATGACTAGGAAGGGTCTAGTAGGTGATTCAAGAGCCTTGCTGAAGTACTCAAGTTCTTTCTTCATGAGATCACCAGCAGCTCTGATCTTGTGGTCAACACCGACCATAGAGCTGTGAGCTCTGTGAGCAGTTCCGAAAGCATCATTGACGAATAGGTCTCCGAGGCTGGTAAGAGATTTTCTGAACTCAGCGACTTTTTTCTTGTCAGCCTTGACCTATTGAAAAACAATCAAAATAGACATTAATATTAGAATTCTCCATGTATTTGTTGAGTTAAATTTTGATTAGAAATATGAAATTTGATCCTTTTTAAATCTCCTTCTTGAATTCTATTCTATTCGATATCATTGTCCTTTCCAATCGACTAAATATTCATCACTTTTTGGAATTTTGAGCATAAAGAGTATTGTTGGATATGCTATTTTCTTAAAATGCTGTGCTCAATTCTTTGATAAAAATACCCTCTAAAAAATCCAAAATAGTCTACCTTGTTGCCTTAAGCATCAACAGACTTGCCTTCCTCTTCAGGGTGGAATCTAAGATTCTCGAGAAGAATAATCTCTCCGTTTCTGCTGGACTTGACAGCATCTTCAACATCTTTACCAACGCAGTCATTAAGGAAAGTAACCTTTTCATGAGAAAAAAACAACATCAAAACACCAATCTCAAATCTCAAATAATAATATATCTCATACCTTAGTGCCAAGTAGCTCCTCAAGCTTAGGAACAACAGGCTTAAGAGAGTGCTTAGCGACCTTGTTGCCATCGGGACGGCCAAGATGGGACATAAGAACAAGTCCCTTGGGGTTAGCACCAAGGATTTTCTTGATGGATGGGACAGCACCTTTAATACGGGTCAAATCCTTAATGGCACCTTCCTTAATAGGGACATTGAAGTCGACTCTCATGAGAACACGGTGGTTCTCAATCTGTTTAAGAATATGGTCGATACCGATCTTCTTTGAAAGCATTTCTTTTTTTCGTTTTTTCTTTTTCCTTTTTATTTGTTAATTTATTTTATTACACAAGATATCTCTTTCATCAGATTCTCTCTCTTTCTCTATTAAACTCACTTACCTTCTCAAACAACAGACAACCTTCTATCTTGTTTACCTCAAATACCTAAAAATATTAATTATTTATCTTCAAGTGACATCATCATGGCTGATGTTCATTTTGCAACAAGATCTTTCATTTTTTGTTTTATACACGTTAATAACACTGTTAGTATCAACTCTTTATCCATTTCCTAATCAGCTTATCCATGTTTTACATATCCGTTGTATACCATGATGGTATTCTTATGAAACTTCAGAGCATGATCTACCTCACAGGTCTGACTAAAAATAAAAATTAAAAAATATCCTCTAAACACATATCTGTTAACAAATCTTCTCCATTCTGAAGATCTCTTTTCTTAAATCTTTAATCACTTCTTATCTTGATGCATTCACCAGAAGAAATCTCTCAGGCAATTGAAAAACTAAGTACAAGTTAAAATAAATAAAGAATAATGCTAAATAAGAATTCATTTTTACAAATCTCTTTCAAATATTTATTGAAATCTCCTAGCTAATATCCACTAAAAAGTTCAATTTATCTCCCATCAAATGGTAAAGGATTCTACCTAATCAAACAGGAGGCAATTACCACCTTTAAAACAAACTATTTTTCCACTAATTCCAAAAACTATAAATGGAAAAACTACGCTAATTTACAATCATTTTCACTCTTGACTTAATTAACTTCATAACAAAATATCCTTCACCCCTTCCCCAACCATCTTAGATAAAATCCAAACAGATGCGCTTATCATCTTCCTTCAATGAATAAATCATTTTCTTTATTTATTTTTTCTTTCCAAACTTAATTTCCAAGATAATCATAACTTTGCTTGGGAAGTCCAAGCAAAAACTGATCTGTCTGATCGCAAAAAATAGCAAAAAAATCACTATCTAACGGATTAATCAATTTTTTCTGCAATGCATTTCCACTTATTTTATCTCATTTCGTTTGAATTTGTGTAGCAGTGGATGTTTTTAAATTGCTGCGACGAAAAGACATATTGCATTCATATTATTGTGTGATTATATTTTCTAAAGCAATTTCTCTCTCTCTCTCAACATTCATCTGCTTTTGATTTAATATGAATTACAGAAACATACAATGAACCGGTGTACATTTTGTGGATCTTTATGGATGAAACCAGAGTATTTCTTCCTTCAGTGTGAATTTTAATATACTTTCTAAAAACTTCTCGCAACCACATAGATTAGCAATTTTTTGGCGAAATCAAAAACGTTTTTCCACAATGCAGGCATGAACATTATTAGCTCTGTTCATTTTAGGATTTATCATGCTGTAATAGATCTTAAAAACTTCAGCAAATCCTTTATTTTTTTCTTTTCTTGTTGAATTAAATTTTGTTTCCAAAGGAACTTTTGCTACAAAATAGATCTATGATGATCTGCCAAACCTAAATCAACTTATCTTGGCCGTTGGAAAAATTAATTACAAAATTTATTGAGATTGAAAAAACAAAAGGAAAATTATTAATTAGTCAGGGGGAGAAATGGGAAGTTTAAAGGAAGTGAGATGAAGAAACTAAGTCATAAATTGATTAAAAAAAAAAGAATTCCCTTTCGAAATACATGGGGATTTTCATAATCTGAATCAATTTGTTTGAAAAGATAAGAAACTTAAATATTCGATAAAGATAAAAAACAAAAAAACAAATTTAATAATAGTTTCTTTCAACTTGTTTATCGCGAGAAAGGGGAAGAGAAAGTGCAAGATAAATGTGTTTTTCAACTGAGCGGGTGAATGAAACTAAGAGCACACACTGATTTCCTCCGTCACTTTAAAATAGTAAAGGATCAGATAGTCTCTCCATTCATTTCACTAGTATTCCCTCAGCAAACAGCGCCCCCACCCCAGCCATATTCGCATTCTGCTGCATAGCAGTCTAAGCAATATCCCCCCGCACTCTCTTCTATACCTCAATACAATTACACATATCTCAAAGCACATACTATTTTGTATTCTTTGAGATAGGGTTTGATACATTATGCCCTCATAAAATGTATTATTGTCAAGAAAACATAATGGATTTTTCCGCATATTTCCAGAGCAAAAGAAAGCAATAAAACCGCACGTATGAAATTTTTTAAAATTAACTCATTTCAATATCAATTATTATATTATTTAGAAGATGATCGATCTTATTCACAGAAAGATAAAAGCAAAAAGATTATACAATAAACAATTAAATTCCAAAAAATAAATAACTTTTAGAAATAAAAATTAAAATAACATGAAAACACCCAAAAAAAAATGAAAAACAAAAAATTGTCCAAGTGAATATGCATGCGTATGCGTATTTGAAATTTGATTTTTCTTAGAATCTCTGGGGGGATTTGATGATGAAGGATGACCAACAAGAGAGTGAAATTTTAATTTTTGTGAGGAGATAATTTTACTGGATTTCCATCAGAAAATAATTAAAGAATTTCAACAATTATTAGCATAATTTTCAAACAGAACTATTATGGAAAACAGAGGGATAGAACTGATTTACTTAAAATCTCATCTAAATTAGCTACAAAATATTTAGTTCAGATCTGTAAAAAAATGAGTAATGTTTGCAGAAAATGAAAATACAATTATTTTTAAAATATAAAGTAGCTAATCACTTGATTTTAGTTTCTAAAGTAGCTTATAAATTCATTGATTCTATTTTGGAGAGCAAATGCTCATTTCTCGTTTTGTCTATCTCAGAACCTATGGACTACTTATCCAGTAGATAACTTTGCTATCCCTGAGAGTGCTCTTCTAAAATATATTCTTCTAGCATCATCTCCATCAATAATCTGTGAGTTATTCACAGAGCATTTCGCTAAAATTTCATACGCCAGAAGCTTAAGGAAATTTGTCCTTTTGAGCTCAATTTCTGGAACTGGTGACTATTAGATATCAAGATTGAAAACTTTCTTATGAATTTCTATATCTTTACTTGATTTTCTGAGATGAATTATTGTATAATTGTCAAGTAACAAAAACAGCCCATTGTAATGCGAATGCGTGTAGAAATCAGTCTTGAATTATCCATTGCATGTTTATCTCGCATGATGTTTGATGTTCTTGCAGATAGTCTCAAGAGACTATGAAATCACCTATGGTAGACACAATGTCTTAGATAGAGTCTCATTATTGAACAGTTAGACAATGTTATACATCAGCAATCTAGTGAGATTATGAAATCGAGTCATATACAAAGCGTTTGGATTCCTTTTGTCTTTGCTCTACCTGGCTTTCATGGAATTCACAAATTTATTCTCAAAATTCGTGAGTTCATCAGCATTTGGGTGCATGGTGGATAGCACGCAATTCAACGCTTTTCTCAATGGCATGCTCTCCAAGAAATGATTATTCTCCAAGAGCATATTGCATTGTTGATGCAATTCTGATTAAGTTAATGAAGATACTTCTCTTTAGCCAATCTAGCAGTCTTCCCCATTAGCTTATCCATTAATACCTCCACTTTAATATTCATCTTTGCTTCTGAATCTACGCTCTGAACTGTATTTTATGTCACTACATTCTTCTTTCGTTTTGAGTTAAGTCTGTTTTTCAAATCGATTGTGAAATTCTTGTTAATTTTTCTTTCTCTTTTTTATTAATCTACTATCATTCTCTTCATCCCATTCACTCTCTTCTTGTCCTTCTTCATCGTAATCATATTCACTTTCTTCATTGCTCTTTTTTGATGTCTTCCTCTCATAATTTGACATCTAACTAGCAGTATTATTGTTGCTATTGTGACTTTAATAAATTTGATTGTGTTTACCATCTTCATTTCCATAATTCTAACTTGTATTTTCTTTATTTTTCTAAATTCTTTCTCCTTCTCGTTTGTCAATTTCTTCTCGTTTCTGCTCTAGACATTGTTATTACTAAGGGAACTACTTATTATTTGAGAGAATAATAGTCTTTTCTGAACCACCTCCACCAATTAAACCAGAGCTCTTGCTATTTTATTGGGAATTAGGATAAAAAGTGGCTTGCTCATATGTTTCTAATTTTTGAGAGGAAACATATGGTGGAAGGGTAGTTTTCAAGGATAGCATCCCTTAGATGTTGGTTAAATTTTCTAATTTTGCCTCGGGATAGGTAAGAGTTTCTTATTTTGGGTCAATTCTTGCTTAGTTAGGATCGTTAGTGATTCCTAGCTGCAGGAGCTTAGCATGAAGAGATTATGTCTCCGTTGAGGAAAGTAGAAAACCAGATGATCCAAAGTTTTAAGATTATTATTATTATTGCTGTTGTTGTTGAGTTTGCTTTCTGAGAATATTATTGCCATTGATCAGATCGTTAGTTCCTTGAGAGGGTAGACTTAATTCAGGGTTCGTTGGCATGAGAGAATTCTTGAGAAGGAGAAGAGAGTTTTCATCGAAATGAAGGGAAGGATTCTAAACACCAAGATTATTCAAAAATGATGGATTCAACAGTAGCTAAGGGATAGATTAGTCTTGAGACAGTTATTGATGGGATGAGGGAATATTGAATTATTATTATTATTATTAAAATTATTGATTTTGGAGTTGTTATTACTACAAGATTTATTGAAATTGCAAGCTCATTTGAAAAAGCTAGAGCATGTCAACTGCAGAATTAGCAGTCGAGTTAGGTGGCAACAAAGGAATTTAGTATGGATTCGATAAGGAATTGAAAAGCTAAGGAAGACATCCAGAGAACTAGGAAGATTAAGAAGAAGGACAAAAACCTTCTAATTATGGTATTTACTATTACTACACATTAGAAGTCACTTGCTAATTAATCCCAGGTGATTAAGCTAGGAATTAAGACAGAGATTGCTACTGTGAAGATTGCAGAAGAGATTAAGGTAACATTGATTAAGATTATTATTAAAAAAATGTGTTTTAAGGTAGCAAGTTAAAATTAGAATTTTCATTATTATTATGAGCAGCGACGTTATTACTGTTGTTGTTATTACAAATACCAGAAAGTTATGGATTCTAGTTAATTGCTTACAGAAGCTACTAGTATGCTTAGGGATTGAGCGAAACAGAGCTGTTTGAAGAGATAGAAGTACCATTATTGCCAGGTACATTCGGCCCAATATGATTAATATTATGAGAGAAATTACTAAATGGCTAAAGCGAATTAGGATTATTGGTAGATGGGACCATGAGTAGAAGAAGAGCAGAGATTTCAAAAAGAGTTTCTTGATTGTTTCACAGCAGCAGTCAGGTATAAAATTCAGTGATTAGATTTTATTTTTGAGCGTATTTTCACAAGATTTGATGAAATAATTTATTATGATCCTTGACTGATACCTGTGAAGTAGTCGCATAAGTATCCTATAGAATGAGTCCATCTCTTCTTCTTCCTGAACTGGACTGATAATGCTCTGAAACATCATCTAGAACCGATTATTAATTAAGGAAAACCTCTCCTTTCACAAATTCCCCCCTTCGCTCATCCCAAGTTAATTTCTTTCAAAGTATGTAATCCTCCTCCTCTATCTTGAAAATCTTAACCTACCCCGAAGTAAGTACTCTTTCTTCGCTGAGAGAATTCCTATGGTCTCTTTTTCTTCTTTCCAGTAAGCGGAATACATACCCTTTAAATTATTTTTTATATACTACCATGTTGCTGTTAGGTTTTTGATTTTTTTAGCCTTTCCAAACTCTCAGATACTCTCTTTTCAAGGTATGTGTATCATCGATGAAAATTTTCCACCTTTTACTCTTGATTTGATGACGCTTTGGTTAGTAGAACGAGAGCATTTCATATTTCCGTTCTAAATGTCATTTGACATAAGAGATATGTTCCCAAAACAAAAACCTTGATTTTTGGAACATTCTTTCGTTCATTCAAGCTAAATAAACACATTTGATCGTCATAGTCAAATTGAGTAGCTTTCATTCAGATTTTTATTTATTCTTGTTTATTGTATAATTTCTGTTTTTGAAATGGCTTTAAGATTCTATTTTTAGTGCATTGATCTTTAAGGCAATAAATAATAATAAAAAAACAAAGATAAAACTATTCTAAAAATGGGCGCTTTTCTACTATTATCTTTCAAAGCAGTGAAAATCACTTTGCTTTAATGTTTAAACAAGAAGACAGACCGCTCAAAGTATAACATTGCCATATCACTTATCTGAATTACGCTCAATCTAGGCTCCTTTTTCTTTCTTCTTTTCTTATTACTGGAGCAATATAAAACATTTTAATCTGAAAAAGGAAAAAGCAGATCAAAGAGACAATTTGCTTTTTTTATTATTTTGGCTTATGAAAGCTACTTTGAAAGTTAAAGTATTGTTTTCTTATGAGACCCAGTGTATTCATTTATGGTCTACCTTAAATAAATTTTATAAAAGAGACTCAATTCTCAAAGATTGTTTAAATCTGTAATCACAAAGAAAAAAAAGATACAATTTTGAGTTTTTATTTCTTCTAATTTTAGAAGAAGGTTGGGTTTTGTTTAAGATTGATAATACTTAATATGCTCCATTTTGATACTTCAAATAGGTGCACATATTAATCTGTAAAACCCATCAGCTGGGGAAGAAGAATCAAAAGGAATTATTTGATTTCAAAATTGTATTTATCAACCCCTCTCTCTCTCTATTCTTAAATTAATTAATTTGGTAGTGATAGTAGTATCTTGAAAATTTATTTATGTTTTTGCTTCATTTTTAAATTATCGCTATCACTTTTCTCATAATTAAAACCTAACTTTATGTCTGCTTTTCATGAAATTCCTCTTTGAATTTGAGTGATTTAAACGGTTCGATAGAAGAAAAATTTTCATTTTTTTTTAAATAAAATTATCTCAATCCCCTAGGATTTTAACTTTTTCTATGTTTGTGTTCCCCTTACCATTATTTTAAACAGCCTCTCAATTGAATCTGCTTGACTTTCTGGAAGGAGGAAAAAGACCAAAGTGATCCTATGGATCAAATACAGATTGATATGTCAAGCAAAAATAATATTCGGTTGCCATTAAAATATGATAATAAAAAACAAATAAAATAATCTAATTTTTTACTTTAGAAGAAAATGTATTTGTAATAGTAAAATCAATTAGGTTAGGTGATAATTCTACCTGAATGTGTGATGAGCTCTTACATTTGGATTTGTCGTTTGATTAATGGGAACGAAACAACATTTTTATTGAAGATCATTTCAGTTCAATTAACATTTTTAGAGTAGTTTTTTTCTCCGAAAAGTATCATCCACATTCATAAAATGACTTCAGCTATGAAAAATTGTGAGATAAACATAGAAAAGATATGCGATTCGATATGGTAATACTACCTGATTAGAAATATCCTTGAAGATTCAATGCATAATCTTTGATCCTTCAAATAATACTGGGTAGTACTGTTATTTTAGTAATTTCATAAGTATCTACTCTTTTTCTGTATTGCTTTGATAAATTGTATCATTTGGAAGGGGGGAAAGATATTTACCTTTTCTAATTATTTCTTCTACTCATCATTTGGAAATATTACCAAACAAAAAGAATGTCAAAATTTCTCTCTGCGCTTGGTTTAGTAGGAGGTGCATACTATTTCAACTCACGCAACAAATGGGTTGATTTTGATCTTGATCTGTATGCTAAGTTCTACGATGCAGCTGTTTCAAATGATGTACAATAAAAAAGATATTTTTCTGACAATTTGCAACTTCAAATCATTAGTTTTATCTTCTTATTTGTTTTCACATTTTAGAGAAGCTCTTTAGCTGAGAAAATAACCAAAAAGTTAATGGGTCTAGGGTTATTTTACACTATCGACAGAGACACTTACATTCCAAGCTTATGTGGTGAGCTAGGCGGTGTATTTCTTCCAAATATCATCGGTCTAGAAGAAGGCATTGATCCACTTGGAAAATCTCTAGAAAGTCTTTTTGGAATCGGTTTTGGGTTTGTTGAAGTCGGCCCCGTGAGTTAGAATGTAGTCTACAACAACGCTGAGATAAAAGAAGAAGATGATGGGAACATTCTTCAAAGCAAAGCGATTATTGGAAGTTTCAAAAGCAGATATTTCACTGAATCATTTAAGTATCCAATTGGTATGAATATCTAAGCCAGCAAGGAAGTCAAAGACATGACACCTTATCTAGCAGATAAAGAGTTTATTGAAGGGGTAGCTGAACTTTCAACTCTCACGGATTATCTCGTGGTGAATTTTACAAAAGGATAGAGTATTAACCATTTGCTTAAGTAACCGAAGTTAACGGAATTGATTTCATAGCTGAAATAGAAAAGAATCTATGATATGGCTGTTGTAGCATTATTGTAACATGAAAAGTATGAAAGAGAATAGCTTAAAGGGGCGAGGTTAGAGTAATAACAGCAACAATAATTACAAAAATAATAGTCAAAAGAAGATAAAAGTAGTACAATTCCAGCTGCTGGTGCTGCTGTTGGTGAGTCTAACTAGTAGTCAGAAGGATAATAATAAGGAATTTATGCCTCTGAAGTATTTGGTATTCAATCTGAAAAAACAGAAGCTTTTGTTCCTAGAATTTACCTAAAACTCGATGAAGAAGAGCATACTCTGCAAACTATTCTTTAAATAGCTAAGAACTACAAAATAATTGGTTTTGAAGGCCTTATTATTCGTTCTAATAATCAAACTTCAATCTCTAAGATTGCTGCAGCTACTCAAGGTAATGCCTACTAAATCATTTTCATTCTTGATTTATTTTGCTAAAATCCAAAATAATAGGTGAAATTCCATTAATCGTAGCAGGATAATTCACCAGTCCTTAAGATGTAATTTCTAAGGTGAAAAGTGGTGCATGGGCAATTTAACTTGGATAAGACTACAGAGAAAAGGTACAAAAATTCATTGAAAAAAAGAGATAATAATATTATTAGGTAAAAACAGTATAATGTGAATATTTTATAATGATTTTTTGAAAAAGGGTCCAAAAGTGGTTGAAAATTTGCTTTCAGGAATTCAAGTCGAACTTCAGAAAATGAATATCAAAAACATAACAGAATTGCGTGGAATCGATGTTAATTGAGCTGTAGAAAGAGATACTTTGAAAATAATTTTGTTAATTTTAAATTTAATTTCTTCAATTTCATATTGTCAGCTCATGTTGTGTTCCATCCATTCAAAGAATAAGAAAAAACTAATAATATTTTTATAGCCGTTTGAGAAAATTAACAAAATCTAAATTTTTGATTATAATCACATGAAATAATCTATTTGATTAGCATAATTATCATAAATTCATAGCAGAGCTTGTAGTAGTTCGTTGAAATCAAATTTCTAAGATTAATAACTCCTCTTTTAATCTAAAAAAGAGGTTAAGTTAATAATAATATTACAATATTTTGATATTCTGTGTTAGCTTCGGCTTAATTATTATTCCAAAACTACAAACTGAGTGAAGATGATGAAGAATAATAATAAGAAACTGCAGAAATCATGCAGTAGCCATGAAATAATTGACTTTTAAGATAAAAGAAGAATCATTGGATTCTTGCTGTCGATAAGTTTTACAGGGAGAGACCTTTCGATTCTTGAAAGATCAGATCTGTTCCATGGAATCTTAGAGTAAGAAGACAATAAGATTGATATTGACTGGCAATGATGTTGAGTAATTTGTTTGTTTCTTGTTGTTTAACAACTCTAGAGTGCTCGATTGGTCTTGGAAATAGAAAGTCACTGAGAATGAGTTGGAAATCTTGTATTCCGAATGGCAGAAAACTAAAAATATCCAGCATGAGCAGTCTACATATTAATATATTGATTTGCTGATACCCATCGATGATTGTCTCAGATACTTCTCAAGGAGCTTCCCTATTTAGGATGAGATAGCAGCTAGAGTAATAAAGATTATAAGCTAAAAAGAGATAGTCTCTCTTAAATAATTATACATGATAGAGAAAATACTGAATTACTGCGGGATTTTGATCATTTTAAATCGTATTTCTTTGTGAATAACAGGTGCAGAGGTATTAAGAAAAAGTGAATGAAATGTACAACTAGAATATACTGCAGTAAGGAGTGTTTTCAAGAGCGTAGGTAAGTTAAATAAGCTGTTTGGGCAAGTACAACATTTATCCTGCTGTTGTTGTTATTAAAAGAATTTATTACTTGCTTTGAAAAGATGGTTTTATGCGAGTAGATTTATGTCATGCTTGATGATGAAGGTGTTGGGTATATTCATTATTACTAGTTACGGCTGTTGTATGCTGCTATTTTCCATTATTCTGGGATATCCAGGCATTCTAAACCAAGTGATTCAACCTCAACTACTCTTTTGTTCACATAGAGTTCCAAAGCAATATGCAGTTTCAACTCATTTGCTGCAGAATTCATTACACATAAACATAAAGTAATTCTAAAAACCATTAATTCCTTATATATGAATTCATTATTATCTGTTAGATCCCATTGAAATCATTGAAGAATATGCTAGTCAATTGGAATTACAGTGAAAGCGAGTTAGCTTCGATCAAGCTCGCATTGGTTGGTATGCTGGAGAGGGCGAACTAATCTATTAAATAATTGTACTAAGGAGATTTTTAACTTGAATCCTTCAATCTCCATGATGCTATTGTCGATCATTAAGCTCTTTTTCATCAGAATTGTATGCTGTCAAGATTTTTTACAAGTATTCAAAATTGTATTTATCTTTTTTTTTCTTCATCTTTCACAGCGATAATGAATGGAATCTCGGATTGGATAAGTTAAGAGCAGTGGCTGCTTGGAGATTGCTTTGAGGACATTGTCTCGTTTCGTACAGAAACAAGGAATACAAAACTAACTCACTTTCAAGATCTCTTTTTAACTTGCTTTTAAGCTATGTTACAAGATCCCAAAGCAAACAATAACTAAATTAGCCGTTCTTCTTCAATTTCTAATCCTATCTAAGCTCAAAATTCACAAAATCTAGTTCTTCCTTCTCAGAACCGTAGAAAAAATAGTATTACCGATCCATGTAGTTATCCTGTATCTCCAAGTGTAATTGCATCTTTGGAACGTGCACAGACTTAGAAAATAACTACTGAATCTTCTTCTCCTAAGTATTCTCTTCATTTCCATTTAGATGACTCTATGCTTTAGAACCCACCAAGCTAACGATCCATATAATAAAGAAAGTCTTTCAAAAAATCTAAATCACCTGATATGAAATCATCTACATTAAATAAATTCTTCACATAATCTAAGTTAGAATAATCGTAGAAGAAGTATTCAAAGTAACTCTAAGAATCAGTTTTAGAAACATAAAAGCACATGTAAACTCATAGCTTAAAAGATCTCAAATAAAATCACAGTAAAAATAAGAATTCTAGTAGTGGGTTTGAGCAGAATATATCACCAGTTTGCTCTTCTGATAAAATAAATTAATCTTCATCGCAACTGTCGTTTCACTCTTAAATACTGAGCCAACCTAAATCGCCTTATTCACAGAATCAAAACAAATCTCCTCGATGGTAATAACAATCACAGCAACACCAACAAACTTAACCAATGAAAACAAGAAAAAATATTCCTCATCTTGATAATTCTCCCAACAAATACAATAGGAATTACAGTCCAAACAACACTACTTCTAATTATTCTAAGACACCTTCAGCAAAACAGGATAAACTCATTTATCAATAAGGGAAATAATCATTGAATTCACATTCTAAGAGTCCTCCATCTGTTCGAAGTCATGCGGATATCTTGAAAACAAAGAGAATAGAATCGTATGAGAACGTTATGAAAAATTTAAATAATCTGCAGCACCTCGATCTAACACCTAGGAAGATCAGCAAGCCATTCATGTGAAATTCAGAAAGAAGATAATATGAAAGCTTATTGGTGTTTGTATGTCCTGCGTAATTGTATTTATGTATTTTTAATTAACAAAATGAAAATAAATATGATTCTTATTATTTGAAGTATTTTCTTTTGCAAATTAATTGTTGGATATGTAATAAATTCTAAAAAAATTATTAGGATTGTGCTTTAATTCATGTGGAAGAGAGATAGTGGGGTTG
>Ga0302285_10000878_pt1 | contig 16518 bp, 6 predicted proteins | sample III_Fen_E2_2_FD_200455 | JGI IMG/M metagenome (GOLD analysis project Ga0302285, IMG submission 200455) | Peat permafrost microbial communities from Stordalen Mire near Abisko, Sweden - III_Fen_E2_2 | ecosystem: Environmental > Terrestrial > Soil > Wetlands > Permafrost | place: Sweden: Abisko... | reverse complement strand
CCAAAATTTGAAATCTGTCGATCAAAAGTGTAAGTTAGAATTAACTTGAGGAAATTAATAAAAGGAATTGTAATAACAATAATTTATTTCCTAATTTTAAAGTGTAAGAAGTAATAAAAATGATCTAATTATCATTGTAGAGAATATCCAATTGTTAAAATTTCTCAAGAGACAACAGCAAGTCCTTTTAAACCTTATTACATAATTCATCAGTTGACTCCTGCATGATTGTAGGCTTGATTTTCTAAACAGATACTCCATGAGTACAAGTGTTCATAGATTCTTGATAAAGAGTTGGATATTTTTTTGGGAATAATTTCCGCATAAAAAAAAAATTAAGGAAGCTAGCCTTCACCCAAAAAGAGTAATGTCATCCCTTCATCCGTCAATTTCATTGGAAAATCTTGATTACCAAGACTTAACTGCTTCTAAAAGATTAATTGCTTGATTTTAAGCATAAGTTATTTCTGCAGGAAATTCCTTAATATGGATTTTTTGGTTATTCTTCAAGAACTATGTAAGATCTTCATTGGGGAATTCATCAGTGATCTTCCTTCCAATAGCTTCAAATTTTCTTAGATCTTGAATGCCAAAAGCAGTTAATAACTTGTTTTATTAAGTTTCTTGCTCCCTTAAATCATGTAGAGGAACATTATCCGAGAAGAAATTGTACCTGGAATAAAATAAGTGGCAGCAAAACAATCCATTTGTGAGATTATGACATTTCAGTAATCTTTAATATATTTTATGCAACATAACGACAAGTGAACTTGATTTTTTATTTGCACCTTAGCACCGAGTTTGAACAAATCACCTATTTTAAAATGCAAGTTACTTTATTTGAAAACTTTTGAGGATTTTTCATCAAAACAAAAATGGATTCTAGGTAAAAGAGCTAAAGTAGGAGGAACAACGATGAAGGAGTTTGGGTAACTTGCATAGACCTTTATTTCCTTTTAAAAAACATGATTTTGGTATTATTTTCTTCTATTTATTCGAACTGATATTCATTAAAATATTGAGAAATCATAGAGTTGTTTTGCATATTTGATATTATCTAGATATTGTTATTTCCCTGTGCTACAAATGACAAATGTAGATTATTTTTTAATCTCAGTATTACAGACAATAATATTTTCCGTTTCTTTCAATCCAATCCATTCTTTGCTGCTCTCAAACACTTTTAAAAATAAATAATTTTTTTCATTTTAGTTTTTGAAGCTTCTTTTATTACTTTCTCAATTTAATCTCAAATTAAGATTAATCCGTGAGTGCTTGTCTGCTCTTTGTAGAATACTTCAAAGAAATATGGCTCACCTTCGAAAAAAATTTAAATTGTAAGTTAAATGCTATTTCATAGTAAAAATAATTATGATTTACATGTTTCTTCTGATTTGCTGGAGAGATTTAGCAAATCATTTTTTAAGAAGTTTCTTTGCTTACTTGAGAGTACCATTCTTTCTTCTAAAATTATTTCTTGAATCAACTCTAAGGCTTCAAGCACATCTAAAGGATCAAAATATCTACTCGACTATTTCGAATAATAGCAATAGAGACTCCTATCATTTTGAGGAATTTGTTTTTATGAAGAATAGCCAATCATTTAAAGAAGGTTTTTGAGGGCTTTAGGGATGGATTATTCTTCAATTCGTAGCTTGGCTTTCAGGAGATAGTACTTGGCTATGAGTAGATCTTAATGAAGTAAAACTGAAGTTTACTCTCCAAATTTATTAGTTCTATCTTTAATATCTTCTTTAGCTGAAATTAATAGCTGCCTTGCCATGTGAGTCCGAGAGCCAAGAAGTAAATTACATTAAATAAGCTTAAGAGTGTTAAGTGTGGCCAAGTTAAAGTTCTCGTAAGCTTCTTTGGTATCTTTGGAATAACTTCCAAGTTTCTCGAATACACATTTTGAATCAAAGAATAAATCAACTGCCTGCATTAAATAACTGTATTTCTTTCCATATTTTTCATTCCAAGCATAATAATCCAACTTTCTTTGCATTATTGCCTTCTTTTGATTTGATTCAATATTCTTTTTTTCCTTTTTTGTCTTGGAAAATTTCTCTTTGTTCATGTTTATTTCCTCTATATTTTTAATGTAATCCTTATTTAGAAGACCTCTAGTAGTAGTTAGAGTTTCTTTCTATTAGTCATCTGTTTCTGATTCTAAGTCAGAATCTGAGAAAGTACAAATCTAATCTCCACACAATGGAATAAATTATCCAGGAATCGAAATACCGATCTTGTGACTGTCTTATTCTCTTTATTTTTATTAACCAACAGGATCAGCAGATGTTGAATTCTGCTCTTCAGACTATTGAATCACTGATTTGATTAGAGCGCATCCTATTTGATATTTTCGACTTGCATAAATTCTCATAAAATTCCTCTTTGTATTATCTGAACAAAGAACTTCAATTTAATCAGCATCAGATTCTTTCTTCCTTCCAAGTTCTTCAAAGAATTCCTCTTGAGACAGCTGAAATGCTTGTTTGTATATATCAAGTGCTCTTTGAAAATCCATTTTTCTCATAAATATGTTTCCTATATTATTAAAACTTTTAACTACATTAGCTCTTTTTTATATTCCTGAAAATTGTAAATTACTTACCATAATCCCATACCAATCTTATGCTCAACTGTCACAAATGTCGCAAGAGCTTCTTGAAAAATACTTATTTAGTTCTCTTGGTTATCTATTTTAGATTGATTCTTTTAATTTTTTTAATCAAGATCATCCTAAACTTTTGTTTAAACTCCAATGACAACGGAGTCTATTGCAAAAAGGAGATTTTTAAGCTCAAGTTGCATGTTTATCTTTCCTTATTCGATAGATGTACTTAGTTTATGGACTCTAAACAAGAAAAATAACAGTTTCAAATAAATTAAGCTAAATTAATCTTCTTTTTTTACTCTTAAGGTCCTGCATCTTTGATCACAGCTGTTAGTATTTAGATTGGCTCTTCGAAATTATAAAAAAGGAACTTTTGCAAGCAAGAAAAGAGACAAATGAAGCAAAGTAAAAAGCAGCAAAATAGTGTGAATATGATCGCAAGTTGCATGTGGTTGAGATTATTTTTTAAATCCTAGATTAATGAGGCCTTTTTTTATTCAGATAAAGAAATAGCTAGAAATCCTACTTTGATATTGTTTTGCTGCTGGAAGTTACCATAACAAGCAGATATTTCAGTGAAAATAGTGTAGAATTCTGTATTATTTTTTATTATCGATCGAGTGTACTGCTAACCTAAAGAGGAAAAGCCAAATAGACTGCACCCTCTTGAACGAATAGCAGTATCCTGCATGAAACTCGTTTTTTCTTTGAATTCCAGGATTTCCTTAGCCGAATTCACAGAATCCTAAAATTCGAGAGTTAAAATGCTTTATTTAGATGTACCTTTAATCAAAAAATAACATAAACAACTATTAATCTCAATCTATTATGATTATTTTGTTAAAGAAATGTTGAAACATATCTTTACCACTTAGAGAAGGATGAGCTAATGCAGAATATTGGTAGTATGTTTCATTTTAAGCTTCAAACATTTCAGTTGAAGGAGCTACTAAATAAGTGTATTCTGAAGTTACATTCCCTGTTCCATAAAGGCTTTACAGTTTACTTATGTAGAAGTTAATGCTCTAAATAGCAAAGGGAGTAACATTTGCCTCTTCTTCTAGTGTGTTCAACAAACTTGAGTCGACTATTTTGAAGCTCATTGTCTATCTTAAAATCCCTGTGTTTTCCTCATCAGGTTCTGGATCTGAGAATATTCTTTTTTACACAAAAGTTGATTAATTGTCAAGCTTTTTTTAAACTTTTTTACACTTATTCATGTTATGCACTTCCTAAATACCATGATTTACATCGCTAGACTATTGGGAAAACTCTATTTTATGAATAATAACTACATAAGCAATCTCCATAGGAATTCTTTGGACACGCTTTATTTTAGTCATTCTTTTAATAGAAGTAATCTACTGATGGTAAGGTAAATTCTTTGTATGATCCATTAGATTGGAGATCACATGTAAAAGGACCACCAAAGGTAGCTGAGTCCCAATATTCGTCTGTGTTTATTAACCTTTCACTTCAAAAAAAAAAGATTTAAATTATGAAAGTATTGAGTTGTTCTTAGATTCTTTCTTTTTAAGTTTAAAGTATTCGAATATATCTATTCATGTCATTACATTGGAGGAAAGCTGTACCAAGTATCATCAGAAGATTTAGCACTAAAGAAGCTGTGCTTCTGCAAAATCTAATTATCTTATTGAGAATACATGCTTTTCGATGCTGACTATGCAATATCGTTCTTTATTAAATATTCTCTTTGTTCTTCTGAAAGCTAGTCCCATTTATTCTGCTGCCAGTTTGACCAACCAAAATATTAGTCTTTTTCTAAATCACAAAAAACAAAAACATTCTTAAGCAAAAGATTCATAAAATACAAAATAATTCTCTTACGATAATTTTCTAAATTATCACTTCCACTACTAGCTCCATAGTAAGCCTAAAACGGGCATATATCGGCAGCAGAGAATTCATTTAAATTTCTAAAGTTTGGGGAAATTCCACCAGTTGAAACTGTTCGATAATCATAGCTCCCAGAAGAATCTGGTAACCAAGTAACTAAAGAAGAAAAAAAAACAATCTCAATCTACTCAAATATTCAACTAAAATCATAATGACCTTACCAATGTCAGATAACAAGATGCCATCTAGCATGATTTCCTTCATAAAATTGGCTATCACTGATATCGAAGTTACTAGATTTTAAAATGAAAGGCAAAGTGTAATTTTGTTCGCAAAGCTCAGTGATTTGACATACAATTTATAATTATTCCATATGACTGCATCTATATTTTTGCTCCTAACCAAACAAATCAAGTGAGTTTCAGGAAAGTTAAGGAAAAAAAGAATTATTTTTAAGCTTCAGGAGGCAATTATTTCACGTTTGTGAAGTAATATTTTCACATTTTATCTTTATTCTGAAAATTGTTTTACAATGGATTGAGATAGATGTATTTAATAGCGATGGAGTAAGTTAGCACTACAATAAATAGCGCAACGCAGTAAGGAAAAAATATATTAAGGACTCTTCTTCTCTATTCAGATAAGACAGTGCAATTTCTCTTGGATTATGATTTCTTTTGTTCAAAGCGTCTTGTTAGATTCTTGCTTTAGAAAGGCAATGTGAATCGCTTCATTTATTTGGAGAGTAATTCAGATTATTGATGACTTTAACCCTTATCCAAAAAAGATTTGGATAATAATTTCTTCTTCTTGTTTTTTCTTATTTATTGTAGGTATTTTCATGGGTGTTTCTAATTAATATCTTAATTATTACATTACTGATATGCCTATTTTTAAACTGATCTCAATATCTAGTTTCTCGATTTTGTTTTAAAATCAATAATAGATATTCTTGAATTGCTAAATTTACTGCTTGACAATTACTTTTATTTTTTGTCTTAATAAAAAGATGAAAGCACTTCCATTCATTTTCCTAAAACAAAATACGCATCAGAATAATTTCACAAAAAAAACAACTTCACATTGAAGTAATACAGACAAAATTGGAGGGAGGGGGAGGGGATAATAATAACAAAATTTCAAATATTTTTAAGTAGCTCCTCAAAATTTTCGCTATGAAACCAACATTTTACTACCCATTCCTTCTCATGTGGAAAGGGCTTTAATGTGTAGCAATCTTGTTCAAATGAAGAAATTTTGTATCATAGTTTGATTCTATTGCTCTCTGAAAAAAACCTCGAAGAAGTATGGATCACCTTTTTAAAAAGAAAAAGAAATTCTTTATAATAAAGCTAATGGAACCATCTACTTTTCTTACTTATCTATTGAGCTAATGATTAAAGTTGATTGATGTCTTTATCTAGGTATTGTTGATGTTGATCCGTTAGAGGTATGGAAACCTTTTTAACAATTTTACTTACAAGTCTTAAAGCCTCAAGAGTGTTCAAAGGATCAAACTAATGGGTGGTTTATTTGCTTCTGAAATAATACAGACTTTTATGATTATCTGAATCACTATCATCATCTCGGTCTTTTTATTTCTTATTCAGCTGTTTCTACTCTTCATCAGGTGTGAAGCCGATACACAGAAGAAGATTCTTGAGGGCTTAGGGATACAGCTCCTCTTTAAGTCTCAATTTAGCTTTCAGAAGATAGTATTTTGCTATCAGCAGATCGAAGTGGAGACCTGATGAATAAGTATTTTTGAACAGATTCAATTTTCGTTTGATTCCACTTTTTAAATTCCGGAGCAGATCATAGGCAATAAGATTCTGAGAGCCTATTAGAACGTGGCATTGGATTACCTTGAGATCATTTAAAATCGAGTGACTGTAATTCTCGTAGGCTTCCTCAAGTTACTGGCTTCTGGAATTGCTCGCTAACAGATCAAAGATGTCTTTGGCTTCAAAAAAGAAATCCTTTGCTTCTATCAGATAGTTGTCCTTGAATTTTAGAGTTTCTAAGATAAATTCATTCAGCTTGATCTGAGATTAAAGAGAGTATTTAAGTTAGTTTTATGTGTTTTCTTTAGTATTTTCTTGTTACTTTTAAACATTAACCTCTGGATTTATTTATACATCTGGGTTACTGAATTCTTTCCTGTTGAACTTCTCAAGATACTGACCCTAAGCTTGTAATTAAATTGTTGTTTTTTATTTCTCCTTAAGATAATCAAGCTTAACAGAATTGACATCTTCAATACTATTGATCTTTTTGTTTTTAGTACAATTTTCATTAAAGGAGAAAATATCTTGGACACCAATGGTATTTTGTAGTTCTTTTTGTTGAAGGAATAAGTTATCCTCTGAAGAATGTCCTTCATCGTTCTCTGTTTCTGTATTCATTTTTCTAAAGGTAGCTTTAAGCTTTTTTGTATGCTTGTCTTCCAAGTTTTTTTCTTTAAATACTGTAAGTTATTAAATTTTTAACTGTCTTGCTGAATTATCATTAATTGTAAGTTTATTTGGGGAGGTTGGTTCACTGTAATTCTAAAAAAATGTTTCATTATATTTTTTTTGAGAAAACAAGACTTAGCAAAGCAAGGCATTACCAATTTAATACTTTCGACTTGCATAAATGCTCGCGATTCCTCTTTTCTCATAATCTTTGCACAAAGCCTCTATGAGCTCAAAATAAGATTGCCCCTTCTTTCCTATCTCTTCGACTATTTATTCTTAAGATAATATGAATGCCTGCTTGTAAAAACTCAGAGCAGTTGCAAAGTCATTCCGACTCATGAATATATTCCCTAAATTGTTTAAACTTTAAAAACAAAAAGGATCTTGTATCACAAGAGCAAATAATCTTAGCAATAATGAGTAATCTTACCATAGACCCATGCCGATTTTATGCTAAACGGTGACAAATGTGGAGAGTGCTGAGCTGAATATCTGGATCTGATTGTAGAAAGAATTGGAGACGGTCTTTTTGCAGAACTAAGTATCGAAATCTTCTTGAACTTTCGTTTGCACCCCAATAACAACGGAATCTATTGCTTTCAAGAGATTTCTCAGCTCCATTTGCATGCTGATCTTTCCTTATTCGATGAACTGACTCAATTTGTGAACCCTGTGATTGAAACAAAAACAAAAGAGATAATAGAAGATCAACAACAACCGCATTCTTCATTTTGTCTTTAGTTCTTTTACTCTTAAGGCACAGCGAATTGTATGACTGAACTGAAAATCGAGATTGGCTCCTCGAAATTATACAAAAGCAACTGTTTGAGACAGAAATACAGTCCAATAAAGCAGCAGAAAAAGCATCCAACCAGCGTTAAGATCACAGTCAACTGCATCCTGCTCAGCTGATCGCTTAGATCTGTGATCAAATCTATTTTTTTCTACTCTGAAATGGCATGAGCCAAGTAGCCGACTGTGACTTTCTTCTGCTCATAGTGATTTCCATAGCAAGCGTTTAATTCTGTAAATATCGTGTAGTAATTTGTGCCGTTCTTCATGATCTACTCCACATATTGATTTGAGTCTGATTGCTTCCCAAAGAGATTGCAATTCTTGGACCGTATCGTCGAGTTTAAAAAGAATTAAGTTTTGTTTTTATACTCGAGAATTTCTTGGTCTGCGTTTGTTGAGTTGGCGAATTCCAGCTCTAAGATAGTCTGCTTGACCTTCCCTGTTTTTGTATTTCATATGAATTCAATTGACTTGAAAATAACCATAAAATACAATACCACTCAGATTGGGATGAACAAAAGAAGTGTATTGAAAATAAGACCCATTGTTGACGTCATAATTGTAAGTTGATGGAGACACCAAGTAAGCGTATTCTGATATTACATTTCCCTGTCCGTAAATAGTCTGCAGTATCTTGACATTCATGTCAATAGATATGATCGACTAAGTGGGAGCTGCTGCTTCTTCCTCAATTGAACTCAGCGAACTCGAGTCCACCACTTTGAAGGTAACTGTGGAAGTCAACAATCCTGTTGTGATGTCTGTATAGATGTCACTGTAAGTTCTGTTCATAAAAAATGAGAAAAAAATGCTTTTTCGTAATACTTGCAAAACTTTTTTGTTATACACTAATTCATTTTTTAGGCTTGCAATATACCAAGGTCGACATCGCCAGACAATTGGATACACTCTGCTTTCTGACAAGTAACTGCATTAACAATGGCCACTAGAGTCCTTATCGCAGGATTGGTTTTAATCGTTTTTTTCAACTAGATAATTCTTATTCGGGATGGTGTACTTTTTATAAGTTCCATCTGATTAAAGTGTGCAATCGAAAGGCCCTCCAAATAATGCCGAATTCCAAAACTTTGAAGCTGCTGTTAGTCTATCTCTACAAAGGATGAAGTGTTTAAACGTGGGTGAATTAAGAAAAAAACCTAATCTTTTTGAGTTACTTGACAGGATATTGATAAAAAATATCATCCAATGACTTCGTATTGTACTATTAAGACCCTGGTATGTACTGATTGCCTTGAAAGCTATGCATGACCTTTACAGGGAAATTAGTAATATCGCTTTTAATGACAAATACTCTCTGCTCTTCTTCAATATCGCCCCAAACATTCTTCTGCCAGTGGTACCATCCATAATATTGCATTTTTTCTGTGAAACAATAAATAAATAGTTTTATTCCAAATCTAAATATCAAGAAATAAAGATATAATTCATGTTTACTGTAATGATTAGCTGAGGTTGTCCCTTCTGTGTCTGCAAAGTTGAATGGAACAAGACAAATTTCTTGAGAATTGAATTGGTTTATTGTACCTTAACCATTGAGTGCTATGCTTGATTTTAAAGTATAACTACCTGAAGAGTCAGCTCCCCAAGTAACTAAAAAGGCAAGTGGAAAAAAAAGATTAGTGAATTATTTATGGCAACTAAGAGATTATTTCTGGTTAACCTATGTCAGATAGAGGTGTATTTTCAGTCATGATTGCTTTATAAAAATTAGAATAGATTTGAATTTCAGTTGTGATACTCTGGTAAGATAGGTTAAGGGTTAATTTATCCAGATAACTAAGTGACTTCGTGTATGCTTTGTAGTTTTCCCAAATAGTTGTTTCGATGTGATTCTTCCTTTGGTTTTTTAATTAAAAAAAATTTTTGCTTACTCTTGTTCAATTGTTAATAATAAATGATGGGCTTGTTTAGTTTGAGGGACTTAAATTCTCTTTCTTATTTTATTATTGCAAAGTGAGAGTTGAAATAAAGTCAAATTTTACAGTTCATATTTGGTTTGCCAAGATAATTCAAAAAAAAAATGTTACATTGGATCGAGGTATAAAAACTTCATTAGAAGAGACTCCAGGATAATGAGTATGATAAGTGCAATGCCGAATGGATAGAAGGCTTGAAGTTATCTACGAGTGGACTCTGAAAAAGAAAAGAAAGAGCATTTTCTGCTGACAAAGCCTTTGTTTATCTTTTGGTTTTGGGAATACTTTTTCAATTTTTTTTTAAGACTGAGAATAGAATGATTTTTCCACATTCTTAGTTTTTGTTTTTGGATTATGAATCACTTTGTGCAAATGCCACAAAGTGTCAATTCTTCTGATTTTTTTTTTTGAATCGAGTTATGATTTTTTGTTTGAAGAAAGGATAATTTTTGAAAACAATAAATAGTTCTAAGCTCTCAATAGCAGATTTAAAGGAAATGAAATGAAATAAATCCCTTATTTGGGGATTAAACATTGAAAAATAATGTAATTGAAATCATTTACTCATTTATGTAATTCTGTCACTATTATTACAAATATATTTAGTCAATATCAGAAGAGGTTCAACTCATTATTCAAAAGATATATTGACATCCATTTTAAAAAAGTATGCAAATTATCAGCAAGATAATACTCATTATTTTTTAAACATTAACTGAATTAAATTTCACGTCAAAGAATATTTTTTTGTTTTTTTGGAAGCGAGTAGGGAGGAGAATCTCTGAAAAAAATTAATTTTTTTATCTTTATGATGTTCCAAAATAATTGTAGAATCTTTTTCAACTGTAAGAGTAAGCTGATTAATTACAAAAGAGCTTAGCGCATTAAGAATAATCATTAATTTCAAATTATTGGTATTGACTGACTGATTAAATATGTTCTATTTTGAACAGATTCAAATTTCATTCTTTAACAAATTATGACCCAGGATTTAAATATTTTTACAAGTTTTCTTAGCAGTTTTATCTCCAATGATGAATGATTACTATTTTAGCTAAAATATCATAATTTGTTCATAATTTTCACCCTTTTTAACTGCTTTCCCACATTAGTTGTTTTTTCTAAGTAAAAACTCCACAAGATTAAAAAACTTCATTCCCGAAATCTTATTTTTTCTTTAAAATACATGCTTTCTGTTTTCTATAATATTTGTATTATTAAATAAATTTTCCGTCTCATTTCTGAATATTTCCCATAATATCTTTCAATTAACCTCATATTGAAGCTTCAAATTCCTTTTTTATTTTAATCTAACTGTCATTTTATTATTGAAATCTAAATTGCATGATTTGAGAAATCATAATCAAAACTAAAATATTTATTACGACTCATTTTAATCCCAAAAATATCATCTCATGAACATTTCTAAATTCATCTTTCATAATAACACATATTTCAACTTAAAACATCTCAAAATTCTTATGAATCTCTGAAAAACATTTCCACAAAGCACGGTTTACCTAATTTTCATCAAAAATCAAAAAAAATATTAACTCACTCAAACTAAACAATAATCTATTTAATATTAAACTACCTATCAAAGTAGACTACTTCTTAAGAGCCTCAACATCAGCTAATAATTATTTGCGTTCTTTTTCTGGAAACACAATCTATTACATTTCTGATATTTTCAAGATCAATTCTACACATATTAGTGTATCATTTGGATCGAAGTCACACTTCTATTATAATTACTGTTTATTTTACTAATAATTATGTATTGATGCTGTTTTCAAGATATTCTATGAAATCAGTAATGTATCCTCAATAGTCTACTAAAGCATACCAGTTCTTCTCAAAACAGCAGCATTTGGGGAAAATACATTTAAACCTTTCAAAATGTTTTTAAGAGCACTTCTAGTTTTCTATTCAGCTACAAGGATAGCTGCCTTACATGTATAGTATTTTGAAAGTAATATATCCGAGTTTAAGAGGTTTTTAGTGACATCTTAAGCATTGCAATCTTCTTCAATTTTTTATTTTTCTAACATTTGTGACTATTTTTTTTTAGATTTTTTCTCTAAACTGCCTAATTAAGAAAAATGTGATGATCCTGATGATTATTATTACTTCTATTGTTGCTATTTTTATTATTAGAGTCTAGATAGTTCAAGAGTTCTTTATTTAATCAACTGTGATCTCTCCGTCGATGATCCTCCGATGCTCAACTTCTTCGATTTATTCATAGGAAAGCTGATTTATTTTTTTAAATGCTAATTTCTAGCTGGAGAATTTCCAAATGTTGTTATCCTCTTTTACCCAATAGTTTTCTCTATTATTACACAACTTTTACTGGACATACCATTGTCGAGATTCAAATGATTGGTTTGAACATTATTGTTACAAGAAAACAACTGATTCTCATGCTAGTTACCAAGATGAGATGGTTTTTCAGGTAAAAATTATATCTACGAAAGTTATGAAAAATGATGACGCATTTAGTTCGCAAAAGGAAGAAATTCAGCAAAATTAGCTGTCGTATCAAGAGGTGGATCAGTAGTTGTTAGCTTCGTTTCTTGTTAGTTGTTGATTGTAGTTAGAGTTGTAGTCATAATCTGCGGCAATTGATTTATTGAAGTTGATTTAATATTGTTATTGCTGGTATTATTACTAACATTATTGTTGTTAAAACTATTATTATTGCTTATAGACTACACGTTGTAGGTATTTTCTTAAATCAAAGCTATTTTACTGACATCTATGGGCACTTACAAGACATTGATTGCTTAATAACTCTAGGTATTTACATTAATTTTGTAGTTACTACTCAGATTACTGGCATTTTCATTGTTTTCTTAGGAGTTATGATCTTCATCATCGATTGGTGCTGCTCCTTGGAAATTCTCTTCAACTAAAGTAGTGGCATTGCTGTTAGTATTGTTGTTATGAGTTGATTTGTTTTTGTTTATGTTACTTTAAAATAATATTTCTGCTGGTAAAATGTACGAGAAAATTAGATTCTTAGCTTGCTTTAAGATTAGAGATATTGAACCTTAAGGATAGCCAAGAAAAGCGTATATATCAGCTATGTTGAGCAATGCTAGTGCGGCACAGGTGTAATTGTAGTGTAAATCTTAGATTTAAGCAATCTATGAATAACTAGCTAAAGTTACAAACCAAGAGAAGCTTTCTCGCAAAAGCTCAGCAGCTTGGATCAGATAAGCAGTTTTACTGTGTAAATAATTTGTGCTTCGATACTTTAATGACTACCCCTCTTATTTGAACTATTCTTTTTATTTGAATTACTCTTTTTTAGCGAATTCTTCTGAAAACAAGTGAGGGCAATTCTCCAATTACAATTCGAACAGCATTTGCTGCTGGCGAGATTCAATACACTATTCGCTGTCTTAACAATCTTGCTGCTAATTACTATTTGTATTGATAATTCCCCCTTCTTATTCATTGTTCTTCTCAACATTGGAAGAGCGAAAACTCTTGTCGTTGGAAAGATATGAAGGATTTTGAATCTATTTCTTTCTGCTGCCAGAATATGATTTATCATCAGTATTACCTGATTTCTTTTCTTCTTAAGTTATTTTGTCTTTTTTAGATTATTAAAAGTGATTAGTGAGAATACTAACTAAGTCTCTCTTTTGGTTTTTAGGCTAATGATGATTAAACCCAGTTTAATGCTGGAATAGGTTACTCTGACTGCATCTTTGAGACGAAACCAAGAAATCATCTACAGCTGTGTTGTAAAAATTGTTCATGGAGGAATTTTACACATCACTGTGTCTCTTATTCCTATCAGTTTCTAATTTAAAATTACTGCTATTATTTCTATTGCTTGCAGTTTCATTATTGAGGTGGAAAAGATGGTTTCCATGAGAATGGTCTTCTATTCCATCATCTTTCTAATGCCTTAAATGACCAAATCCTTAGCTTTAAGTCATGTCCGAGAAAGTATCATCTTTGTAATTTCTCAAAAGTTTCTTTTGCTTGGGTATTCCAGCGTGATTTAATGCCTTTAGTTCCTGTAGAGTATGTAATTTTGCAAGGGTTTGTTGACTTACTGTTGTTTGAATTCTTGTGCTCACTGAGAGTTTATGAATGTGGTGCGCTTGATTACCGCTACTGCTGCTTTTGTGCTGCTAGAAAATATTTTGAATTCTATTGAATATTTAGAAATGTTTTATTGCTTTTGGACTTTCAAGATTTGTGCAGGATGATTATTAATCTTGATATACTGAAGATTTACGTTAGGGCGATATTAATTTCGCTTTAGCTTTGGCAGCTTAATGCTGATTTAATTGCTAAAATTTACTTATTTTTTAATCTTCCACTTTGATTTGTACATCAGCTGTTTCGTTTATGTCTGATTAGAATTACTTGCCCTCTTTAACATAATACAAAATAGCAGATCCTAGTTAAAACAGTCTGCTTGCATGAATCCGCATGAAACGACGTTAAGAGAACTCGCTAGATAAGGATCTATTACCTGAAATCTGATCATATTTAAAGTCAATGGGCAGTTTCATCTCTTCATTGAGTTAATCCTATGAAATAACCGCTGCTTTCTTGAAGCATTAAAGGGCTAATCTAAACTCTTGTCTCTCCATATGGATGTTCCCGATGTTATTCAAGCTGGTTAATAAGAATAATCAGTAAATTAAATAGAAGTTCTTGTTGAAAAATAAACCATTTTACCAAAGCCCTATGCCTGTTTAATGATCTACACTTTGAAAAGTTGCAAGTGCTGAGAGATAATTGCTCATGTTTGAGCTGATAGATTTGTCAACAGGGTTAGATGTTTGATTGTGCTCTCCAAATGAATCTTTGCGAACTTGATAGTCCACCAAAGTTATTATTTAGTTGATTGCTGAAATAAGATTTTTCAATTCGTTTGGAATTTTTAATGAGTTTTTCTCGATTTCTTGATGAAATACTCGTATTCTAAAACACCAAAAGCCATTTCAAAGCAAGCAAGTAAAGTATATATAAAATTGAATAAATTTACTATTGTGGATCAGCAGAGTTGATCACTTAGGAAATAATGGAGAGAGGCTCTTCGAAATTTGCTTTAAGAAACCCAGACAAGAGGAAGCAGAAAATTAAAAGGCACACAAAGAACGAGAAGAGCAATGCAAGAACAATTGTCGTCTACATCGAATCAAGAGTAGATTATATATTAGAATAAATGAATTCTTGCTTTTTCTAGGAAATGTTTGTCACATAATATCCAACCTTTATCATTCTTTGCTGTTCTAAATTCCCATAGCATACTTGCAGGTTAGAAAGCACTGAATAGAATGTCTCTCCATCTCGAACAACTTCAAACTATTTTGGTCTGTCTCTTTGTAGCTGACAGCCATTTTCTCGAGTTGTTTAGTTCAGCAGATAGACTCCAATTGTGCTCATATAATCTTAAATCTCATTCAAATTGTTTTCCTAGAACTCCAGTTCAAGTATGCTCTAAACTGAGGAAGCTAATTTCAAATGTAAAAAAACAATTCAAGACTATATTATCAGTGTTGATGTGGTCTTTAAATTAAATAATTTTGTACAGTTATTTATTCCTGGATGAATAATCGCAGTGAGAATCTATTTGTTTTGAAAATCATTATCGAATCTAATATTATTTGGAGCAACTAAATAAGAATAAATCTCAGGTTTCTAGAAGTCTTTGAGAAATAAATTGACTCTATCAAGAGTTAAATCCATCGAAAACACGGCTTCAGGAGTAGCATTCTTTTAATCCATAACATTGCTGTATTAGGATGAATTCACAATCTTAAACATGCAGCTCAACGTTAAATTTTAGCTGTACAAATCTCTATAAACGTATGAGAAGCTGCTGTTAAAAATAATCAAGATAAGCTGAAAATACTTTTTTAAAAAGATTCGGAGTTATTATTTTTTACACATATTCGTTGAGGATTGCTTGTTGAAACCAAGGTCTGCATTAGAAAACAAGAGGATAAAGTCGCTTTTAGTTGTAATATGGACATTTGCATTGGGTTTTATTTTTAGAACAGGTTCCACCGGTATTGTTCAGCTAGTAAAACCCATCGAATTGGCTAGTATCAGAGTATTTGTATTCCTTAGCCTAGCCTGTTTTTGAATCGATCTGAGAACAGCCGAAAGGACCTCCATATTCTTCGTTTTCCCAAAAACCATCAGGCTTCATTAACCAGCCCCTAAAAGAATTTTAAACTTTGATTATTCATTGTTGCGATTAAATTCAAATGTTAGAATAAATGAAATGATTGCATACTTTGGTATTGATTCTAGCATGAGCTCTTCGGATGCACTCGAGAGATAGCTATTCTCTGTGTAGAAAGTATTTGACTCTTCATGCACATAGATTGCTCTGAGTAGAGACAAAGCAAAGCTTGTACGAATTGAAAACTCTTTCGTTTTTTGTTCCAATTTCTTCCAGGAAATGCCTTATTAGCTGTACCACCCAAAGTTCTAGTTTTCTAAAATGCAAAAAGTTTCAAAAAACCACAAAAATTATTAACAAAAATGCAAGAACAATTCATGTGTGCGTGATTAGCCTTCAATCCAAAAAAAACAGAATTTGATTTAATTAAAACCATAATTTTCAAGCTACAATTAACTCTCCCATTACACAACTTGGTTTCAAATACGATTTTGTTAAACAACAATTTTTGAATTCAATTAAAACTCGATAATTAATTATCTCGACGCGAGCCTATTATCTTAAAGAGTGCTAAATAAATTTACATTAATAGGTTGATAGTTCTGAGAAAGGTTTTGATGATTAGTAAAAATCGCATATCTCTGCTGCTGAAAATGTGCTTAGCATTTTGTAATTATATTTTCCTTGCTG
>Ga0302285_10000876_pt1 | contig 16530 bp, 13 predicted proteins | sample III_Fen_E2_2_FD_200455 | JGI IMG/M metagenome (GOLD analysis project Ga0302285, IMG submission 200455) | Peat permafrost microbial communities from Stordalen Mire near Abisko, Sweden - III_Fen_E2_2 | ecosystem: Environmental > Terrestrial > Soil > Wetlands > Permafrost | place: Sweden: Abisko... | reverse complement strand
TGAAATGGAGTTTTTAAATTCAATGCTTCAAACACCCAGACGTTACACAGACATTATCTCTTTGTAATATTTTCGTTTATATTCCAATGGCGATATTCCCGTAATTTTCCTGAACACTTCCCGAAACGCTTTCACATCGGAATAACCCACTTCAAACATAACCTCATTAATCGTTTTGCGGTTTGTTTCAAACGCTTTCTTGGCCGATTCTATTTTAACCCTTTGGGCATATTCAATGGGTGTATTTCCGGTGGCTTTAATAAACCTTCTATCGAAATTTCGTCGTCCCACATTGAAATTGAAAGATAAATCTTCGATTGAAATCTTCTTGTCCAAATTCTTTTCAATGTATTCCTGTGCGTGTTGCACCATCTCATCATCGTGCTGTTTCTGTCCGGAGAATATCAAAAATTCCGACTGCGTATTCCTGTCGATTTCAATCTGAAAAACCTTGGAACAATAAATGGCAGTCTGACGATCGTAATATTTTTCAATCAGATAAAGCATCAAATTCAGAAAGGAATATGCTCCACCATTGGTATAAATTCCCTTTTCATCGGTAATTAATCTGTCAATTTGCAGATTCACTTTCGGGAACATTATCCTGAAGTTTTCGGTTACCGACCAGTGTGTCGAACAACTTTTCCCGTCGAGCAATCCGGTTGCGGCAAGCATAAAAGCCCCTGTGCAAATAGTGGCTATTTCTGCCCCGTTTTTATATTGTTTTTCAATCCACCCGATCATCAATTCGTTTCCTTCCAACGCAAGTTTATAATTATGGTTCAGTGAAGGAATGATAATGAGATCTGTTTTGCCAATGTCAGAAATAAACGTGTGTGGTTTAACCGTGAACAACCCCTGATTAAAATCTACTTGTTCTGAAATACCAGCCAGCTGAATGGTAAACAATTCCGTTCTGCCATTCTCTTTCCAAAATGAATTGGCTTTAGTAAATATTTCAAAAGCGCCAGTTATGCTGCTCAAGTTATTTTCTCCATTCGGAACGATAATCGTGAGATGTTTCATTTCTTTTTTGAGCAAAGGTAATCATTGCATTTGTCCAAATCAACCCATTACAAAGTCTATTTCGCACAACTAAAAGGTAGAATATAGACAATACATTTGTATTCCAGTATTTATAATTAAAAAATAAGTCTATGAAAACATCAGATTATAAAACAGCAATCGTAGTGGAAAATTCTCCAACCGAAGTATTCAACGCCATTAACAATGTTCGCGGATGGTGGAGTGAGGAAGTTGAAGGGAGCACTGACAACCTCAATGCCGAGTGGATCTATCACTATCAGGATGTCCACCGCTGCAAAATGAAAATAGTTGAATTCATTCCAAATCAAAAGGTAGTTTGGTTAGTGATGGACAACTATTTTAGTTTTACGACCGATAAAAGCGAATGGAAAGGCAATAAGATCGTTTTTGAAATAACCCAAAAGGGAAGCAAAACGCAGCTCCGATTTACCCATTTGGGTCTGGTTCCTGAGTATGAGTGTTACGATATTTGTGAAAATGCCTGGGGTACTTACATTCAAAAAAGTTTATACAGTTTGATTACAACGGGCGAAGGACAACCAAATTCAGAAGACAAAGCTCAAACCGAAGACGAAATGAAACTGGGCAAATCTAATTTCACAACAACTTTTTTTGTCAATCAAACTCCTCAGGAAGTATTTCGCACAATCAACAATGTTCGTGGTTGGTGGCAGGGAGAAATTAAAGGCAAAACCGACAATCCCGATGATGAGTTTGTTTACCGGATGAAAGAAATCCATTACTCACAACAAAAAGTAATTGAATTCATTCCGAATAAAAAAGTAGTATGGCTTGTCACCGACAGCAAATTGAATTTTATAGAAAACAAAAACGAATGGACGGGTACCAAAATTAAATTTGAAATCGCTGAAATAAATAACAAAACCCAGGTCCGGTTTACTCACCAGGGTTTAGTTCCTGAAATTGAATGTTTCGACAGTTGCTCAAATGCCTGGAGCATGCTTATTCAGGATAGCCTGTTTAGCCTGATAACAACAGGCAAAGGCAAGAACGTTTTTTAGCAGGAATGGAATCTTTCAGAATAAAAAAAACTTATTCCCATTTTTTCAAGCGGCATATTTAATTCTTTCAATTTAGGGGAATCATCTTTCTGAAGGTAGTTTCTCATAAATCATCAAACAATTGGATAATTCATTGATATCTGGTATGCATTAATTTATTTTCTGCCTAATAATCTGAATTTAATGCCCGCCGAACAACTCTTGTTTGGCGTTGCCGGCCAGATTGCTCTTAGACGGTTGAAATGGAGTTTTTGATTTTTAAAAATTATGTTTTATCTTGCATAAGCAATCATAAAACGACGCGGCATGAAAGATTTCTTAATGCTAATTATTTTCCCCTCGAAAACATTCGATAAACTAAACGATAAAAAATCAAGATCTATAACACTGTATTTAATGGTGACTTTTGCCATAGCAGGATCAATGCTACCCAAATACATTGCAGCTTCAATCAACAATCCCAAAGGATTGGAAGCTCTGACAATTCAACTTATGGCTCTACCGTTTGTATATTTCCTGTTAGTATATGCTATAGGATATTGCTACTGGATTGTCAGTATAGGATTTAAAGGTTTATCTAGTTTTACTGAAATGAGAACATTAATTGCTTGTTCAATGTTGCCCTTTGTTTTGCAATTTATTATAAATGTTCCTTTTGTTGCAGTTGGACTTATTAAAAACGATGTGAGCATAATTACACACTACAATTATCTTACAAGTCTGATTTTATGGCTATTAAGCTTTAGAATCACTATGGTTGGGATCGCAAAATTCAACAAGTTTAACTGGATGATTACTTTGATTACTTATCTGATTTCAACATCGATTTTGGGAGGATTCGCATATCTTTTTCTTCAAATAAAGAGATAGCAAATAAAAGACACTCTTATATAAAATTTGGCGACATTGGCCAGATTGCGGTTGGAAGATTGAAGCAGAGTTTTTTGATGAAATTAGAAGTACTTCGCTTTTGTTCCAGTTTTTTCCACAGCGAAAATCATCGGCTGTCTTCAACCTTTCCCTACTCCGTCTGTTTTAGCTTTAAAACCAAACCGATGAGTTACACACTGATTGACAACGAATTCAAAAAGCAAAACAAGTTTCATTTTGGCGGAGATCTTGGTGGGATCAAATACATCAAGGCGCTAGTAAAAATCTTTTAATTCGCATTGAGGGTTCGGCAAAATTCGAGTTGTAAATATTTCAGAATTTACCTGCAATCCTCCAAATAATCTCAAACAAACTAAATCGATGAACCATGAAATTGAAATTAATACTCCTGATAAGTTTTTCCGGGTATTTTCTGTTTTCATTCGTAAGTATGTCGTCTAATCAGGCATTTGGTCAGGAGAAAATCATAGTTGGTCCGGAATATCAAATTGATACCGAATTGACTGACAAAGGCAATCCGAAGGGAAATTACTTCGAGTTCACCATGCGACTGGCTGACAGCAAAGCCTTCCGGGGCGACGATTCGACGCTCGACCCCAATAAGCCGGTTCGGGAAGTGCGCAAAGTTTTTGTTTATATACCAGCCGCCTACAAAGATGGCACTAAAGCACCCATCCTGGTTTCATTTGATGGACCTAGCCGACTGGATCTGATACGCAATGCCCTCGACAACCTGACCATTTCCAAGGAAAAGGATCGCAAATTACCGGCCTTCATTGCAATTGCTGTGGAGAATGGTGGCAACGACAGCAAGGGTAGCGAGCGTGGCCTCGAATACGATACGATGTCTGACCGGTTTGCCCGGTTTATCAACAATGAAGTATTGCCAGCTGTATTAAACAACGCCGAGATCAAAGCTTCGTATCCAAACATCGCATTTACAGATGACCCGTGGGGAAAAGCGGTAATGGGTTGCAGTTCGGGCGGGGCGGCTGCATTCACAATTGGCTGGTTTCGGCCTGATTTATTTCGTCGAATTATTTCATATTCGGGAACCTTAGTCGATCAGCAGGATGACGATGCGCCTGAGGAATTGAAGTATCCGCTTGGTGCATGGGAATACCATTCTGGTATGAAGTTGATTGAAAACAGTGAAAAAAAGCCACTTCGCATTTTTATGCATGTTTCAGAGAACGATCTTCGCGCTAATGATCCCGAAGAAACTTATCACAACTGGGTAATGGCGAATGAACGAACAGCAGCAGCACTAAAAGACAAAGGATATGACTACCAATATGTTTTTAGTCTGGCAACTGGTCATTGCGACTCTAAAGTTTTTGAGCTAACCCTGGCAAACACACTTTTGTGGATTTGGAACGGCTATCAGGCAAAATAGAGTATCAACAAGCCCCAACTAGCTGGGTGAAAGTTTCTCAGCAACAAAACACCAGAAGTTTTGTTAGTAATGGACACCTCAAATTCAAAATTATGGCAACATTTATTAAACCTTCAGCGCTTGAATATCAAAGTAATCCATCAATCCCAACACAATTCGACCTGCTAACATTATCTCCCCGTTTGTCGAAAATAACCAATTCAAAACAACTGATTTTTGATATGCGTCAGTTGAATGCGGGTAAGTATTCATTTCCATATCATTATCACCATAACTCTGAAGAACTCATGTATGTGATTTCAGGAGAAATGACGGTACGCACTCCCGAAGGACTGAAAATCATAAAACAGGGAGAAATGGTGTTTTTCGAGCTGGGTGAAACCAGCGCCCATCAGTTTTTCAATCACACCAATGCACCTTGCATATATTTGGATATTCGCACAAATATGGGTTTTGATGTGACAGAATACCCGGACTCTGATAAAGTCAATATTTCTCCACTCATGCTAATTTTCGAAAAAGACAAAAAAGTGAATTATCACAAGGGCGAAGAAAACGTTGAATCTATTTGGGAAAAGCTAAGAAAAGATGGTATAGCAAACCAAAAATAAACTTTCGCTTAACATTACATCAAGGTTGGGGCTTTGTGTTATATTTACATTATATCACAAACAATTCTATCTATTTGCCTGTTGTTTCGTTATATTCGTATCATTATGAAAGGCAATTATTGTTTTTAATGACACGAATATGGTTAAAACCAAAATCAAAAACACCCTAGGATATGAAACAGCAAACGAATGGCAGGATACTGGATTCCTATGCCTATGGAAATACTCATTACGATGAGGTTTTCAAGGAAACCAAAGAGCCAAAAGAGCATTATCAATCTATCGTTGAACGATTTAACCAGCTAAGTCTTTCCGATTTCGAGCGTATCAACAATGAGGTAAAAACTGCTTTTTTCAACCAGGGCATTACTTTCGCTGTTTATTCTGATGATAAAAAACCCGATGAACGGATTTTCCCGTTTGACCTTTTTCCTCGAATCATTCCCAATGACGAATGGATGAAACTTGAAACTGGTGTTATCCAACGCAATAAGGCCATCAATCTATTTCTGGACGATATCTATCACAAGAAATTGATCCTGAAAGACAAAGTTGTTCCTGCCGACCTGATTTTTTCATCGAAAAACTACCTGAAAGAAATGGTCGATTTTACGCCGCAAGGTGGAATTTATACCCATGTTTCGGGAACAGACCTGATCAAACACATTGACGGTGAATATTACATTCTTGAAGATAATCTAAGATGTCCTTCAGGTGTAAGTTATGTATTGTCAAACCGGATGGCGCTGAAAAAATCGTTGTTCGAGCTGTTCGATAAACTCAAAACCAAAACAGTATATCAATATCCGGAGCAATTGCTGGAGATTTTAAAAACAGTGAAGCCCAAAAATGTAGATATTCCAACTGTAGTAGTGGTTACGCCCGGAATGTACAATTCTGCCTATTTCGAGCATTCATTTCTGGCTCAAAAAATGGGTGTTCCGCTGGTTGAAGGACGCGATTTATTTGTGGAGAAAGATTTCGTTTATATGAAAACCATGTACGGACCCAAAAAGGTAGATGTGATTTACCGAAGAGTGGATGACGAATTTATTGACCCGCTAGTGTTTAGAAAAGATTCGATGCTCGGAGTTCCCGGCTTGATGAATGCCTACCGGGCCGGAAATGTGACCCTTGCTAATGCTCCCGGAACGGGTGTTGCGGATGATAAAGCTGTTTATCACTATGTTCCTGATATTATCAAATATTACCTCAACGAAGAGCCTATACTGAACAACGTAAAAACCTACCATTGCGAGAAGGAATCGGAGATGAAATATGTTCTGGAAAATATTGCGAATCTGGTGGTTAAACCTGTCGATGAGTCCGGTGGTTATGGAATTACAATTGGGACAACCCTTACTAATGATCAGATTGAAGAAGTGAAAATCAGGATAAAATCAAACCCTCGGAAATACATTGCCCAACCCATCATGAGTCTTTCGGTACATGCCACGTTTATCGAAGAAACCAAGGAATTTGAGCCCCGCCATATCGATCTGCGTACCTTCTGCCTAATGGGCAAAAATACAGAATACATTCTGAAAGGTGGATTAACACGTGTAGCCCTGAAAAGAGGAAACCTGATCGTTAATTCCTCGCAAGGAGGCGGTTCGAAAGACACTTGGGTGTTGGATTAGAGATTCATTTGTAACGAAAATCAACGAAACTATGTTATCACGAGTAGCAAACAATTTATACTGGATGGGTCGTTACATCGAAAGAGCCGACCATCTGGCCCGTTACAGCAAAGCCAATTATTTTTCGTCGCTCGACGCACCAATTGTAAAAACGTACGATCGGAGCTTTGTTTTGGAGTCGATGCTTTATATGGCAGGTATTTTCGATATGGAAGAAATAAACGAGCGAGATGTTTTGTTTCGGATAGGGACGGATACCCAAAACTCCAATTCAATCATCAGTAACATTACATTCGCACGTGAGAATGCCCGTGGCGCCCGAAATGCCATTTCAACTGACCTATGGGAAGCCATCAATACCTATTATCATCTGGTGAATAATTACCCACAGGAAACTTATCTGACAACCGGACTTTACGATTTCAATCAGATGATTCTAGATCAGACATCGATTGTAAGCGGCAAGATATACGGAACTTTGCTTCACGATGAAGAATGGGCCATTATCCTGATCGGGATGCACATCGAACGAGCCATACAGATTATCCGAATTATTAACTCCAAGTTACACGACATTTACAAAATTGAACAGGCCGGACACCCAATTGCAGAAATGAGTTTTGAATGGTCAAATCTGTTGCGTTGTGTCGAATCGTTTGACACACATCGGAAATTTTACCACAATATTCCTAATCGTGAAGAGGTATTGGAATTTTTAATGCTAAACCAAAATTGTCCCCGATCGATCAGTTATTCGTTAAAAGGAATCAGAAGATACGAGGAGAAAATAAGCCAGAATGAAAATTCAAATTCGAATGCCATCAGCTTTAAAATCAGGAAACTATCTGAGCAATACAAATACCTTTCGTTCGACGAATTTAAAGATGATATTTACGGACTTTTAAATAACACACAGGCGAAGATCATCGAAATTGCTGACGAGCTTGAGAAAAAATACCTTTCGTTCTGATGGAAGAGTTTTATATTGAATATTTTATCGAAAACACATACGAGTCTCCGGTCCGCAAGGCTAATTTTCAGTTGCTGGTCATTCCTGAGTCAAATTCGAAGCAGAATGTGTCGGAATTGAAATTCTACTGTTCAGAAGTTCAGGAGGCTCACCTTTCAAAAAATATATTTGGGTTCGAAATTATCTCCTATTACATCAATAAACCTTTTTCCAACTTTTGGTTTAAGCTGTCGGCCAAAATTCAAAAAGGGGAAATTAACCCGTTCTATGTTAGTCCACTCCTGCCAACTGACGAATTTGAATTGATTCATTCGCTCGATTTTCAAATCGACAACCACCTGTATCTTTCATCAACGCCGCTCACTCAAATGCCAACGATTGTCAAATCTATTTTTCCTGAATTTACAGGTGAAATTCAGGTATTTGATTATTTATTAAAACTGAATAGCTATCTATTTGAAATGTTGGAATATTCGCCTGAAAGCACCGATGTAAATACGCCCATTGAGGAGATTTTGCGAATTCAAAAAGGAGTCTGTCAGGACTTTGCTCACCTGTTCATTTCGATTTGCCGCCAAAACAAAATACCAGCCCGGTATGTTAGTGGTTATTTGAATCAGGGTGCCGATTTTGTTGGATCGAGCCAATTGCATGCCTGGGTTGAAGCATTGATTCCGGAGTTGGGTTGGGTTGGGTTCGATGCAACAAATAATTTGGTTGCCGACCATCATTATATTAAAATTGTACATGGAACCGATTATCGCGATTGTAGTCCGATAATTGGCATTTTAGAAACAACCGGAACACAAAAAAGTACTCATTCAGTAATTGTATCATCTAACCAATAACTATGACATTTTGTATCGCCATTAAAAGTAAAACCGGAGTCGTGGCCCTTTCTGACACCCGAATTAGCAGCGGATTGGGAGTTTCAACTTCAAAAAAAATACAGACTTATCAGGAAAATGGAAATTCGTTTTTCATCATGTCATCCGGATTGCGATCTATTCGCGATAAAGTAATCCATTTTTTTGAAGACGAAATACCTGATGTCCCTTGCGATAAGCTATACAAAGTAGCCAATGTGATTGGAAATGCAGTTAAACAGGCTAGGGCCGAGGATCTGTTACAACTGGAACAAAGCAAATTCGTTTTTGATGGACATTTCATAGTCGGCGGACAATGTGCAAATGATAAGCGTTCAACAATTTTTCTGGTTTTTCCTGAAGGAAATTGGGTAGAAGTTTCAGACGAATCGCCATATACAATCATTGGCAACACCGCTTTTGGCAAACCCATTTTACGGAGGCTTTTACACGAAAATATTACTTTCGATCTGGCCATTAAAGCTGCCTACCTTTCGTTTGATGCCACCTTTAAAAATGCCAGCGATGTTGATTTTCCGCTCGATTTTGCCCTGTACCGAAACGGCACATTCGACATTCAGGAATTACGCAAAACAGAAGAAGAGTTGAAAGAAACCTCTATGCGCTGGAACACGATGCTGCTTAATGCTGCCAACGATCTTCCAGATTTTTTGCATTTTGAGGATTGATTTCAACAACTAATTCATGCTGAACTTGTTTCGGCATCTCCTCTCAGATGAGACCCTGAAACAAGTTCAGGGTGACGGGATTTATTTCTTCAATTTGTACTTCCTTAAATCGAAAGTGTGCGGGTACTCCGGATCGGGTTCAATGATTTTTGGGGTAATTACCACCCGCTCATTGGTATCCATTTCTTTTTCAAGAATATATCTGCGGATTTCGGTGCTGATTTCCTCTTTTGGTGTGTAAACGCCCTGTGTATGATTTTCATTGTAGAACCTGGAAACCCGTCGCCCTTCGGCTTCAAAACTGTTGACAGGGAAGGTGTCGTAAGCCCTTCCTCCCGGATGGAACACATGGTAGGTGCAGCCTGCCACTGATTTGCCTGTCCACAAATCAAAGATATCGAATACCAAAGGAGTATCAATTCCCAGGTTTGGATGCAGTGCTGATGGTGGTTGCCAGGCCCGGTATCTTACTGAAGCCACATACTCGCCCTTTGTTCCGGTGTTGGTCATCGGAATGCGCATTCCATTGCATAAAACAGCATAGCGTTCTCGGGTTAAACCAATGGCTTTTACCTCGATCCGTTCAACTGACGAATCAACAAAACGGGCAGTTCCTGAACTCGACATTTCTTCACCCAATACATTCCAAGGTTCTATCGCGGTGCGCAAACTCAGTTCCACATCTTTAAATTTTACTCGTCCGATATGTGGAAAACGAAACTCAAAAAACGGTTCCAGCCAATTGACATCAAATGCATAACTAGCTTCGTTCAACTGACTGACCACATCTTTCAAATCTTCACGCACAAAATGATGGGTCAGAAATTTATCGTGCAGTTCAGTTCCCCAGCGCACCAACTTGCCTTTGTATGGTTTTTCCCAGAACCAAGATACCAGTGCGCGGATGAGCAGCAACTGAACCAGGCACATTTGCCGGTTAGGCGGCATGTCGAAACCACGTAATTCCAGAATTCCCAATCGTCCGGTTGACGAATCAGGAGAATAAAGTTTATCAATGCAGAATTCGGCTCGGTGTGTGTTTCCGGTCAGGTCAATCAAAATGTTCCTGAATAATCGATCGACCAGCCAGAACGGGACTTCGCCTTCACCCGGATTGGGAATCTGGTCAAAAGCAATCTCCAATTCATAAAGCATTTCGGGGCGGCCTTCATCAACGCGCGGTGCCTGACTGGTTGGACCAATAAAGGCTGTCGAGAACAGATATGACAATCCGGGATGGTGTTGCCAGAAAGCCAGCATACTTCGCAACAAATCGGGTCGGCGCAGCAAAGGCGAATCTGATGGAGAAACACCGCCCAGCGTGATATGGTTTCCGCCACCGGTTCCGGTATGTTTTCCGTCGAGCATAAATTTCTCAGAACCCAAACGGCTTTCAAGAGCTGCTTCAAACAAAATATTGTAGTTGGTCACCACTTCCTGCCACGATTTGGCCGGATGAATATTTACCTCGATAACTCCGGGATCGGGAGTCACCATCAGTTTTTCAATCCGGTTGTCTTTTGGCGGCGTATAACCCTCAATAATTACAGGTATCTGAAGTTCCTCGCAAGTCAACTCAATGGCTGCCAACAAATCGAGGTAATGCTCAATCAATTCAACTGGAGGCAAAAACAGATGAATCTTGCCATCGCGTATTTCTGAAACTAGTGCAGTTCTTATTGTGAACGCATCGTACAGCGGTTTGTACTCACTTTTTTCTTCCTTTTTCTCCTGAAAAGGCAAGTGTTTTCCCTTGTTCTTTTTATCGTCTTCCTCTTCCTCCTCTTTGTAATCTTTCGGGAACAACATTTCTTCAGGAATGGAATAGTCTGGAACCTCACCCGATCGTTTTTCAACACTTCCGTGAAAATCTTCCAGTGCTTCCGATTCTTCGAAAGGACTACGCTCTGCGGGTTTTGGACGTTTCGATTCAGGCACAACCGGAAGTGAATCGAGTGGCAAACGATAGCCCATCTGCGAATTTCCGGGAATCAGAAACATTTTTCCACCTCGAAATTCCCATTTACAACTGATCCAGCCACTTTTTTGGTAAGCCCATTGCAGCGGCAAAATAAATCCGGTCGGATCATTCAGCCCGCGCTCCAGTTGCTCCATCATGGTTTTGCGTTCGAGCGAATCTTTCAAGTCAATATTTAGTGGATCAATATTTACCGGCAGTTTGCGTTCTGTCCACAAATAATAAAACGCGTCTTCGTAGCCTGAAACAACATTTTCGGGGGCCACTCCCATTTTGCGGGTCAGCGAAGTCATAAACTGCTCCGCGTCTTTAAAAGTATATCCGTAGTTTTTGCTGAAATCGGCCAGCCATTTTTTATCTTTCCAGATGGGGAATCCATCTTTCCGCCAATAGAGCGCCATTTGCCAGCGCGGCGTAGGTTCGCCCGGATACCATTTGCCTTGTCCATAGTGAAACAAACCGCCCTTGCCAAAACTTTCACTGAGTTTATGAATCAATTTATTCGATAAAACTTTTTTCGCATCTCCATCCGCAGCCGTGTTCCATTGCTCCGATTCCATATCGTCGATCGATACAAAAGTTGGTTCACCACCCATGGTCAGCCGAACATCACCTTCCTCAAATTTATGATCAACCTGATCGCCCAAAGCCATAACTCCAGCCCATTGCTCATCACTGTAGGGTTTGGTTACGCGAGGATCTTCGTGAATACGGATCACTTCGTTCGAGTGAAAAAACTCCACTTCGCAGGGATCAATAGCTCCTGAAATGGGCGCAGCGCTCGAAGGTGCCGGGGTGCAGCACAACGGGATATGACCTTCGCCAGCAAGCAAACCGGATGTCGCGTCGAGGCCAATCCATCCGGCACCGGGAACATAAACTTCGCACCAGGCATGTAAATCGGTAAAGTCTTTTTCTGTTCCTGAAGGGCCGTCAATCGATTTCTGGTCGGCTTTCAATTGAACCAGATATCCGGAGACAAAACGGGCGGCTAAACCCAGATGACGCATGGTTTGTACCAACAGCCAGGCCGAATCGCGGCACGAACCCAGTTTTTTCTGCAAAGATTCCTCGCAGGTGAAAACGCCGGGTTCCATGCGAACAGTGTATTCAATTTCCTGATTGACTTCGCGATTAATGGCCACCAGAAAGTCAACGATATTTATATTTTTATAGACGGCCAACTTTTTAACCCATTCAGTTAAACGTGGACCATTTTCAACAATCTCAAAATAGGGCGCTAATTCCTTTGTATCCTGAATTTCGTACTGAAAGGGGAATTTTTCGGCATACTCTTCCACGAAAAAATCGAAAGGATTGATGACCGTCATTTCTGCCACAACTTCTACTTCAACCTTAAATTCTTTCACCTTGTCGTGCATCACCACACGCGCCAGATAGTTCCCAAATGAATCTTGCTGCCAGTTGATAAAATGCTCTTTCGGCTCAATATTCAGTGAATAGGAATGAATTTTAGTCCGGCTGTGCGGCGCAGGTTTCAGACGAATAACATGAGCGCCCATGTTGATCAGGCGATCGTATTGGTAGTATGTATTGTGCTTAATAGCTACGATAATTGCCATATTCTAATTTTACAACAATGAATGAGAAGAAATACCAGGAATGTTCCCGCAATTAAAAGATCACTGGTCTAATTTAAGATATTACTTAAACAGTCTGACATTGTGATAAGTTTAATAACGATTAATTGACAGATCGGTTTTATAAGTACAAAATAATTAACAAACAGATATTGGTGTTTTATTAGCTAAAACAATCGTTTCATTTATTTTCAACGATATCTGTCCAACTAATAATTGCATATTTGAATTGCAATATCAAGTCAATAGTACCTGCATTTTATTGGGATTATACTGTCTCAATGGGGTCTATTTCAACTTCGTGCTTTCCATCTTCTTTCTTTCACTTTTGCTCAGTTCTTTCGTAATAATCTCTTTGTTAAGATCTGCTGTATAAGATTGATTCGATTTTAAGCAAACATCTCCATCGGTTGTGTGAAATACCGGATCGATGTATGAGAAATAATTCTTATTTGTCTTCATCGTTTTGTGGCCCGAATTATCTAACTTGTCCTCAATTAAGTAGCATACCGTAAAACTCACCTGGCTATTTGTACCTAAATTGTATGTTCCGGCTATAGCTATTGGCGTATGCGCATACACTGTTTGTCCCGGCTCAACTTTTATACTGCCTTTCTTCAGCACGTTATATCTGGCTAATGTACCATCTTGATGCTCAATCATTATTGAATTCGATTTATTCGAATAAAACAGAGTCGAATCAGGTTCGAACCCATCTTTAACCTCAACAACAACTCCTTTCCTTGCCGAAAAGACGGTATCTCCTTCAGAAACTTTAAATAAAAATGCTTTCCAATTTCGAGGGTTCTCTGCCCCAAAATAATGATTGTAATCATAGCCCTGATTAAACACCAATGCCTTCTTCCCTTTCGATAAGGGTAACAAATAAGTAAAAGTTGTATCAACCCTGGCTTGCAATTTACCTCGTATCCAGTTATAATCGTACGAAAAACCGATACCCCGGCTTATATCACTTGGCTTAAGTGTAAAAAGCGTTCCGCTCCGACCATCGATATTCCCCCTAAATCCAGCGAAAATAGAATTTTCGAGGTACTTAAAGTTCACCTGCAAATAGTATGTGCCGTAAACATTCTTTTCGTAGGTGAATTTCACAGACTGGTCCTTTGCAATTTCATACTTAACCACAATATCATTTGGTTGCGATCTAATTTGTTCTCTGAATAAAAACAAAAAAGCTAATACGAAGTAAATAGTCAGGCGCGCCATTCGTTTGATAATAATAAAATTTCATCATCAAATTTAATACATAATATTATGAATACAATACCTTTTTGCTGCTTTTTTAATCCAAGCTCACATGGAATTAAACTCCAAATCAAAAAAGACTCGATCTCCAATCTTTCTACAGTTAATATCCTAAATTTGTGTTTACAAATAAGCGACCCGATCTTTATGCTTCAAAAAAAGAAAGAACATCCCAAAGAAAAATCAAAATTGCATCCGCGGAACAAAAACCGGGAACGCTACGATTTCAAAAAGTTGATTGAAAGTACTCCTGAATTGGAGCCTTTTGTCAAGTTGAATTTGTATGGCGATGAGTCGGTCGATTTTGCGAATCCGGAGGCAGTTAAGATGCTGAATAAAGCTATTCTTAAACATCATTACAAGATTGAAGACTGGGATGTGCCCCAAGGTTATTTGTGCCCGCCCATTCCCGGAAGAGCAGACTATATTCATCATATTGCCGACTTCTTATGCCGGAACAACTACGGAAAAATTCCGACTGGTCCGAAGATCAGATGCATGGATATTGGCATAGGCGCCAGCTGCATATACCCGATCATTGGAGTTCAGGAATACGGCTGGTCGTTTATCGGGTCGGATATCGATCCGGTTGCCATTGAATCGGCCAACCAAATTATTGCATCCAATCCCGTACTGCAAGGAAAAGTAGAATGTAAACTTCAAACCAATCAGAAAGACTTTTTCTACGGAATAATCCGGAAAGACGAACACATCGATTTGTCCATCTGTAATCCACCATTCCATGCTTCGGAAAAAGAAGCGCTCGCAGGCTCACTCCGCAAAATCCATAATTTGCATCTGGATAAAAAAGCGGAACCAATTCTGAATTTTGGTGGTCAGAATCATGAACTTTGGTGCGACGGAGGCGAAGAAAAATTTGTACACAGTATGATTCAGCAAAGCAAAAAATTCGCCGGAAACTGTTTTTGCTTTTCTACTATGATTTCTAAAGAATCGAACCTGCGAAGCGTTTACAAAGCACTAGAAAAGGCCGAAGTTTTTGGGACAGAAACCATTCCGATGGGTCAGGGAAATAAAATCAGCCGGATTGTTGCCTGGACATTTCTAAATACCGAAGAACAGAATAAATGGAAGAATAGCAGGTGGAAAGCGGAGAAATAAATCATTCAGGCGTGCAGAATAATTGTCCCTGCGGCTCCGGCCACCTTATAGTGAATTGCTGTGAGCCAATTATCTCTGGAAGAAAAGAAGCAATTACTGCAGAAGCGCTGATGCGATCTCGTTATACCGCATTCACCCGAGCCAATGTCGACTATCTGCTTCTTACCCATTCTGTAAAAACACGACCGGGAAAAGAACGAAAAAACATCGAACTATGGGCGAAATCGGTTACTTGGATGGGATTAGCCATTTTGAATACTGAAGCCGGCGAAGAAAACGATGAAACCGGTTATGTGGAGTTCAAAGCGCTTTTCCTCGAAAACGGGACGCCGGATCAAATTCATGAGAAATCACTTTTTCGCCGCGAAAATGGGAAATGGATGTATGTTTCAGGAATACATTTATAAAACCATTTTACAACCAGTATGAAAGTAAATTGTTAATTCAGAATATGCGACAGCGTATTATTTATTAAATCGATAGAAAAAACGATACTTTTGTGTCGCAAATTAGTACATTATTTAAAACGAATCTAAATTATGGCAACTCATAAAAAAGCTCTTTTAATGATACTCGATGGTTGGGGAATTGGCGATGGAACCGAAAGGGATATTATTGCTACCGCTCCAACACCATTTATGGATTACCTAAATGCCAATTATCCTCACTCACAATTGATGGCTTGTGGCGAATACGTAGGCTTGCCCGATGGACAAATGGGAAATTCGGAAGTTGGACACCTCAATATTGGTGCCGGTCGGGTAATTTATCAGGACATGGTGAAAATAACCAAAGCCATCCGCGAAAAAACATTGTGGACTGAACCTCAAATTGTTAAAGCTTTTACCTACGCAAAGAAAAACAATAAAAATGTACACCTGATTGGTTTAATTGGACCTGGCGGAGTTCACGCGTTAAGCGCTCATATGGTTGCCCTTTGCCAGATCGGAACCGACTTCGGATTAAAAAATACATTTATTCACGGATTGACTGACGGACGCGATACTGATCCACGTTCAGGATTGGGATTTTTGGAAGAAGATCTGAAAAAACTCGAAGGAACCAATGGTAAATTTGCCTCGCTGATTGGTCGCTATTTTGGCATGGATCGCGATAAAAATTACGATCGTTTTAAATTGGCCTACGATTTATACACCGAAGGAAAGGGAACACCTTCGACTGACCTTCTGAAAACGGTAAAAGAATCATATGAAGCTGGTGTTACCGACGAATTCCTGCAACCGATCGTAATGGTTGACGAAAACGGAAAACCATTGGCTACTATTCAGGAAAACGATGTGGTGATTTGTTTCAATTTCCGTACTGACCGTTTGCGACAGACAACCATTGCCTTTACTCAGCAAGATCTTCCTGAATTTGGGATGAAAACCATTCCTTTGCAGTGGTACACCATGACCAACTACAAAGCTG
>Ga0302285_10000874_pt1 | contig 16532 bp, 19 predicted proteins | sample III_Fen_E2_2_FD_200455 | JGI IMG/M metagenome (GOLD analysis project Ga0302285, IMG submission 200455) | Peat permafrost microbial communities from Stordalen Mire near Abisko, Sweden - III_Fen_E2_2 | ecosystem: Environmental > Terrestrial > Soil > Wetlands > Permafrost | place: Sweden: Abisko... | reverse complement strand
ATCTTCAGATTTGAACCGCACGTAGTTACTTTGCATCAGCTTGCGCTTTTTTGTAAGTTCATCGCCGATACTCTTACCGTTGGTATTTGTAGATTATGCACCTGTTGCTGGCTTGATGTTCTATGCTATGATAATAGGAATTTCAACTTTTTTCTAACCTTCTTTGTCACTTTTTTCATTGCCCACCCCAGCGATAGTAGTTGGATCTGTTGAGGCTGCTGTTTATTAAGTATTTTCGCTTTGGCTTGTTGGGATATTTGTTCCTTGAGGTACTGCATCATTGTCAAAGCTATTGAACTCCTCCCAGGTGTTTATCCGAGTCAGAGTACGAAAGAAATCAATCTAACGTGGTCTCTTGATCATATTATGATATCGCACCCACTAAACTGCAAATTCTTTTCAATAAGCCTTTCAGCTGGTATCTAGTTTTAACTCTTGGGTAATTGGAATCTGCCCTTCTATCGTCGTCTGAATGGGGCTACGCTATGAGAGTTCGTTTCTCTGCCTAATTCTTCGATGGCTGTGGAAAGTTAGATTAGCCGAATAGGTCTCTGTGGAATGCTTTTTTTTCCTTGGAGGACGAAAATTTATTAATTTTATTTTTTAAATATTTGATTATACGAATTCCATGAGCTGAAAAGAGAAAAAATAAGCGAATAAAGATGATTTCATCTCAGTTTTTCTCATTTTTTTCCCAGCTTCTAAAATGCTATGCTTACTCAGTCAGTCACATGATGCTTAAATTAAGATTGTTGTTGTCGCATTCTCAAAAAGAGAAGAAAAGAAGAGAGAGAACTTGAAAAATAATTCTAGGTTTCTTTAATCAAATCAGAAAAGAGCTGATAAAAATAAAATTCTTTGTTTGAGAGCATCGCCAGAATATCAGCAAGACTGCTAAAAATAGAACAAGTATTTAAAGAATAATCAATTTCTTCCTTCAGAAAAAAGGTAGGTTTTTAAAGAAATTGAAGTAAAAGATAAAACAGAAGCATCTTTAAAATTTGTTTTTGTTTTCTTCAGAAATCAACAGGATTTCTTAGATTTGAATAGGTAGTCAGTCTGTGAAGGAAATCTCAAAGAAATTTCAGATTAATAACGAATCATCTCTAGAACAAATTGAAAAAATTACAAAGAGAGAAGAAGACTTTTCATTATCTGATCATCTGGAGATACAAAAAAAAAATAAGCGAGAACCAATATTTCACAGGAATGAATGTGTTTAAGAAACTACAGACTGTTGTAGGGAAGAAGGAGAAAAGCTATTCAGCATTCGATGAGATCATCGGCAAAGATAGAAACATCGAACTCGGTGACATTGATAAGCTGAAAGTAGGAGATCTAGTAGACATTGTGAAGAAGTACGATTAGTTTGTAATAAAGATGCGGAAGGACACAGGTCCAATAGTCGAGCAGCATGAAGAACTCACTGAGAAGGTTAATATATTTGAGACATAGCTGAAAGTGAAGATGCATGAGAATGATGAGATGAATAAGTAATTGGAAGATTTGTAGAGGGTGCTGAATATGGAATTGCAGAAGAACATTTAGTTGCAGGAGAATTATGAGTTTCTGAATAATAAATATGAGCATTTGAAGAGCAAAGCAGAGGAGAAGGGGAGAGATAAAGGGGAAGAAGAGGAAGGATAAGAATTGAATGAAGCTGCAAAAGTAGTTATCAGTGCGGATTCAGAATTGCTGATGTTCACGGATGAGAAGGAATTACAACATTTGAGAAATCTATTTGATTAATTAAAAGGTGACACTGATGCCTTCATAGAGAGTCTACATTAGCTTGGAAAGACAGTTACTGACAAGGAAGCTGAGAAGAGAGAGAAAGAAGCAGAGAAGAAGGGGAAATAAGATGGAAATTAATAAAATGGAGAGGGATAGGATACAGAGGAAAATAATGGTGATGAAGATGAATAAGAGGGAGAGGAGAAGGATGTAAATAATGGAGAAGAAGAGGGAGAAGATGGAGATGATGAATTAACATTAGAGGAGTTATGTGGGAATACATGGGATAGTTTAGCTTAATTTAATGAGCAAATTGATATTTTATTGCAGAGAATGAAAGAGTTCAATGCTCGAAAGGAGAAGAGTGCTAGCAATAACACAAAGCTGATCAGTAATTATGAAGATCAGCTAAAATAGAAGCAAAAGCAAGTTGATTAGATTTATTAAGAGAAAGGTATGAATTTTAAGGGACTTATGTTTCCAAAAGATATTCTAAAGTAATGTTTATTTTGGTGTGGTTAAAGAGAAGGAAAAGGAAGTACGGACTCTATTAGAGAATGACATGTTAAGTTTAACTGGACGACTAAGTGAAGAAAAGGGAAGAAATGCTATGTTAGAAGAGAAAGCAGCGAGTTTAATGAAGTAAATGGGCGATTTATTTAATGACAGAGAGCAAGCAATGGGATAACTAAAAACAGCAATTGAAGAGAGAAATACCTTGAGATAAGAGCTATCTAGGACATAATTGTCTAACACGCAAGAAGACACGAAATTACGAGAAGAATTAGACGATCTGCAGCATGAGTTAGAAGATTGTGAGGAGGAAAACGATATGCTTAAGGATTAACTCAAAAAAGTGTAGGAAGATTTGTATCTGAAAACGAAGGAATTCGATAACAAAGATCGATAGGATAAACTAAAGTCAGCGTAGACTGCGAAGGAAATCTAGAAGCTCGAAGCTAAGGTGCAAGAGTCTTCCAAGGATTTAGAGAAATAGATAGAATCAAGTCATGAGACATTGCAGAGATTGAAATTGCTGGAAGAAAAAAGAGTTGCAGAGAAAAATAAAATGAAGTAATTAAAGGAGAAAATCAAGGAATCGCATGAGGAATTGAGTAGATTGAAGTTAGAAAATGCGAAGGATTTGGAATTAAAGAATAAGCAGCTGAATGAATTGGAGGAAACACTGAATGGGTATAAATCGAAGTCCAATGTGAAGGAAGAGCTTGTGAAATTGACTTTGGAGAGGGATGTGAAGATCAATAATCTTTAGATTTTATTGGAAGACAAAACTGCAGCTTTAAAATAAGCATAGGAAGAGTTAACAGCTGCGAGTGAAGAATTAGAGGATTCAAGGTAGAAAGCTTTGTAACAAGAAAAGTTGATAAAACAACTCTAGGAAAAGAGGGAATTATCTATTCAAGAAATTCAAAAACTGCATGCGTAAATAGACATTTTTAGATCGCACTCGAATCCGCAAACATAAGCAAAAATAGCAGAAATATAAAATCTCCTAGATAGGGCATCAACTTCCACACTCAACTAGAGTTCAAATTCGCTGTAAGACGGGAACCCAAGCCCAGGAGGCTAGAAGTTTAGCTAAAAATTGAATAAAAATTAATCTTTAGATTTTTCAAAATAAGCATAACTTCCACCAAAACCATCGAATCTCTCGTAAGCTTCTTCCTAGCCCTCTTCTCAAACAGCTAAAAACGAAATGAAATATCTTTCAGATATGAAACAAGAAATGGAAGCTGTCTATAAGGAATACATTAACATTGCATTTAGCTATGAGAAAAATACTCCCAAGGAGAATTCTGATAATTTCATGAAACTCGAGAAGAAAATCAATCTTTCCATCAAGAAGGCGTAAGATCTCATGGATGTCATCGAAGATACGTTCTGAGATAATAATGCCAAAAATTGTATTTTCTTAGATATTTTAATAATGTGTAGATACTTCTTTTTTGAGTTTGTTTAATAAAAAAGTTGCATTCTTTTCTTTTGTTTGAGTAAAAAACTGATTTCAAAAGATTTTTTGTCAAAAATACTTATTTAAGCTTAAACAATGATTTGGTACTCACAACATACAATATGAAAGAAAGCAACTTTGTTAAATTAACTAAAATGTGTCTTTATATGTGGGCGTGAGTGAGAGACTCTTAGTTCACCAGAGACAGAACTTGTTAAACCATTTTGAAGATCTTAACAGGAATTTTCTGAATTCCTCCCAGAGAAGCAACATCATCGAGAAAGGGAGCCCAGGGATACCGAATTGCCAGAATTCCAAAGGACGAGAGCCGAAAATACCTTGGACACCTGGTGTGTAGAAGAGGAAGATACAAAGAACAGTCTCAACGATGATACCCAAGAACATGACGGAATTGACAGGTGATGTTGTGAAGGACATCTTTCTGCTCTTGCAAGCGAACACATTGCTCCATTGGACGAGAACAATAGCGACGAAGAAAGATGTTTGAGCGTAGAAGAGGGCTTCGATGGAGAAGCAAACTGGCTCGCCACTCACAGGAGAAAGATTAGTTAAATCGCATTGGAGATTCCAGGGAATGGATGTCTCAAATACTCCTTGAGAGTTGCATCTGATGAGAGACTTTCTAAGATCGTATTTAGCATCATCGTCGACTTACCAATTGATAGTATAGTCCAGAGAGCTGAAATTAATGCCCGTGCAAGATGGTTTATTCGCATTGTAACCTGGTTGAATAATCAAATAGTTATAAATCACAGTATTATAGGTGAATTATTCAGGGAATAATGTGAGTTCATTTCCAGCTAGATTAAGATATTCTTAGAAATCATTAGACTAAGGAGTGTATCCAGAGAAATTAGCCATTCCGTAGAGTGCTCTTGGAGTGAATCCGAAGTTGTTACTGTGTTAATAAAATGAAAAAAAATTAGTTTAAAATGATGAAATATGCTAAATATTATTACAGTGTAGTATAGTAAGCGGTGAAACCAGCTCCTGTGGAGATCAGACCCATGAGGAGATAGGAATGTGTGATCAACTTAGCAGAGACGAGATGGTCTGTTTGTTTTCTAGGCTGTCTGGTCATAATATCGAGTTCAGCTTCTTCGTAAGCGAGAGAGAGTGCGGGCAGGATATCGGTACCGACGCAGATGCAAAGCATGAAAATGTTAGAGAGAGGGAGAGGGATCTAGATGATAATGAAAGCGAGGAAAGGAATGACTTCAGGGATGTTGGATGTAAGTAGATACACGACAGTCTTCTTCAAGTTATCGAAAATCTTTCTGCCTTCTTGCACACCAATGACAATGGAAGCGAAATCGTCATCGAGTAGAATCATATCAGCTGCATCCTTAGTCACATCACTACCAGTAATGTTCATGGAAATACCTGGAAAATAAAAGAAATGATGAGTTTTTATTTCTTTTAGGATTTTTATTTATTTGATTTTTACCAATATCTCCTTGTTTGATAGCAGGGGAATCGTTAACACCATCACCTGTAACGGCACAGACAAATCCTTCAGCTTAGCAGGCTTGCACAATTTAGAGTTTCTGAGCTGGAGTTGTTCTAGCGAAGACGCAGTAAGGTTTCTTGACCCAACGACGTAGATAGTAGAATTAGTCTTTGCCTTCCTCTTCTTCTCTTTCTAAAGAAGCAACGATCTTGTCACCGTGAACGACGATCGCATCACATTTTTCAGCAGCTTCATCCCAAGAAATACCTTCATTTTCAACGATTTCGTCGATTGTCTTGACGCTCATTGGGATAATGTTAACCTATGGAGAGAGGAAAAAGAGATGTTTAGAATTTGCAATTCAATTATAAAATAACTTTTTCTTACTTGACGAGCAATAGAAGCAGCAGTGGGTGGTTGATCACCGGTAACCATGATAACTTTAATACCAGCGGACCTGCATTCGAGAATAGCATTGGGCACACGAGTCTTAGGAGGGTCGATGAGAGAAATAAGACCACAGAAAGAGAAACCAGCGAGTTTGAAGTTGAAATTAGCAGGGCTGGTGACATTGAAGATTGTCGAGTTGAGAGGGTATTCCTCACGGAGAAGATGGAGTTTAGCGAAACCAAGAACTCTCTCACCTTTCTTACCGAAACGGAGATTAACCTTGTCGAATTTGGTGTTCCATTCTTAGTCGATTTCGGGTTTACGATCTCCAACGAGAACATTTGAGCAATATTTCCAGATTCTCTCAGGAGCACCTTTCATGTAAACACAATAGTCACTGTCACTAGTCTTTTGTTCGACAATTGTGAGTGCGAATTTGACTGTAGAGTTGAATGGCATTCTTGCAAGTTGACCTATGTTAAACAATAAAAAAGTTAAGGACAAAATTCAAAAATTATGTATTTTTTACCTTTGCTTTCAGCTACTTTGAAGCGATTTCTGGTGGTTTCAATATCTTCAACGTATTAGAAGAATCTAATAAGACCAGTCTCTGTTGCATCTCCCATAACTGGAACCTTGGTGAAGTCGATGGATTCCTTGTCTTCTTTGTCAGCAACTTCACTGAGGTCAAATATAGCTTCGGAAGAGCACATAGCAGCGTAGTGAAGATTCTAAAAACCTTTATCAGATTCATCATATTCTAACTCAGCAGGAGAAGCTTAAGATTTATTCTTTGCACGGATAACTGTGTCATTGTACCACATGTGCTCAACAGACATCACATTCTGAGTGAGAGTTCCTAAATAATCCAAAAAAAATATTAGAAAAAGATTGATAAATCGTCCAATTTTATAAGATAAGCTTAAAAATAAGTAATTTTTGTTACCTGTTTTGTCAGAGCAAATGCAAGAAGTAGATCCAAGAGTCTCGACAGCTTCTAGATTCTTCACAAGGACGTTCTTTTCAGAGAGAGTCTTAGCAGTAATAGCAAGGGAAATGGTGATGCATCCAAGTAAACCTTCAGGAACATTTGCCACCAAAATACCGATACCGAAAATGAGACATTGAAGAATTCCGTAACCCATGAGAAGCCAGGCAAGCAAGAAGAATGAAACACCAAGACCAAGAGCGATGATTGTAATCATAATGACGAATCTATCGAGTTCTTATCTCAATGGACTCTTGACTTTCTTATCAGCAGTAGACAGATCAGCAATTTATCCAAGGGTTGTATTGTCACCAATTCTGATAACGACACCTTTGCCTTGGCCTTCTTTGCAGAGAGTACCGAAGAAGCATAGATTGGAAGCTTCCAAAGGATTCTCAGGATGAGAGCACTCAATTGTTCTAAGCAAAGGTTCAGTCTCACCAGTTAATGGTGAGTTATCGACCTTCATTTCAATTGAAGACAAAATACGGACATCAGCGGGAATCTTCTCACCTGCTTTCATCATGACGATATCTCCAACAACGACTTTCAAAGCTATGATTTGTGATTGGGCTCCATCTCTGATGACAGTACAGTTTTAAGGCAAGAAATTTTTGAATGATTCCATCAAGGCCTCACTCTTGGCACTTTATTAGAATGTAATGTAACCAGTCAAGAGAATAACACCAATCAGAACGATACCTAGATACATGTTAGAAGGGTCACTTGGTTGCAAAATGTAAGTCAAGATACAGAGGATAGATCCAACCCACAACATGATAGCAAAACCATTGGAGACTTCCTTCACGAATTTCTTCCATAGAGGTTCACGCTCCTTCTCGCTGAGCTTGTTATCACCTGAAATAGAAAAAAAATCATTAATTCATGCTATAAAGGAAGGATTAAAATTACTAATTATCTTATTTTTCAATTCAATTGATCATGCGAAAAAACCATGAAAATTCACTTTAGATTTCTTAAAAATCTAATTCAATCGAGGAGATAAAATTAGCTAAAATCTTCAATTAGTAAAAGTATTATTAATAGTATCCCCCCTTCTCCCCACTTCCCCCCGCTTTATCTATCAAAAAAATGATAATCTTATCAAATAATTAAAATTGTTCTTACCAAACTGCTCATTGAGTTGCTGGGCTTTGGCGGAACTGAGACCCTTTGTGTAGTCAGTTTGATATCTCTCACGTAATTCCTCCAAGGGAATACGATGATCGTCCATCATTCCGAATGCTTCTTTGGTTTGCACTTTGTTTTCCTTTTCGTTTTCTTCAGTGGTAGGCTAAGCAGTAGCAGCCTTGTATTGCGAGTTAGGCTCTTAATACTTCCTTGAAGCATTAATCGACTGACGACCAACTTACTAACCTGCTGGGCTTGCTCTGTTGTTCATGTTACTAGCTCTATTTGACATCTGACTTTGTCTTAGCTCATTAAGCTAATTACCAAGCTGCAGGGATTGTTTCAGTTCTTCGAAAGTACGAATTACTGACCCTCTAGCAGACTCAGCGACCGGCTCTGTGTACTCTTAGTGAGTTTTTTTATAGTTATCCCCTCTCATTTTATCAGGATAATCTGTTTTATCTGCAGCTTTTACCTTTTTTTGCTTTCAGACCGAACTTATTTCTTATTTAGATTTATTATTCTTTTTCCGTGATTTTTTTGTGAAGTCCCACCTATTTTAAAGTACCGCACGCGCAAACACACACACATATTTTGTGGATTTTTAATCCTAATCTTAAAGCCCTAGTTTGTTTTCCACTCATATTTTATCAATCAATCTCTGTCTCACTTTCCACCCATCAATCTACTGAAAGGGCGAAATTAACGAAAAATCCAAGGGAGAGAAAAATGTAAGGAGAATCAAAACCAAAAGAATCTTCTTCAGTTCTCGCAATCCTCTCTCTCGCGAGCGTCAAGAAAAAAAGCTTTTCTTTTATAATAAAAAAATGTTACTGCAGTTCCTAAAGCAGCAGTGTGACCTCAAGCTAATCTAAATTTTTGTATTAAGCCCCTTTTTTTTAACCTTTTTGGAGATCAATTTATATCTTCGTTAGGAGAGTTGTTTTCATGTGAACTGTGTGCTAAAATAAAATCAAGAGACAAAATTATTCTTATTCTTGTAGAGAATCTCCTAAAAATGAGCCTACGCTACTTTTAATTAGCTTTCATATAAATTAGTACTAGAAACAATCATTATGTATTATTTTCAACATAGAAAATGCTAATAAAGTGTTAAAAACCATTGTTATTTTTATTTGTTAAATATTATTCTGTAAATCAATCCTTATGAGCAGAAATGCCCCTAACATCTTTCTTTTTTCAAACTGTCTGACCAGCAAAATCAGCAGGAAAAAATCTTCGTTATTAAAATAGTCCCAGTGTAAGCTGAAGGCAAACACTCCTAGCAAGGTAACAATGAAAGAAATATTTGACTTCAAGGGAATTTTTACATAAGCAGATAAATTTTAAGTTACTTCTAAGTGCTTCTTTTTTTCTTCTTTATGATTTCATTTTGAAGATCTTTAGATTTTTTGCAAATAAAATGATGATCTCTAGTGCTAAATATTAGAAATAAATAGGAAAATAGATGTGAGAAATTTAAATATAATGCATTTTTATTTCTAAAAATAAACCAAGAGAATATTTATTTTTAAGAAAATCTACTCTCTTTTCATCTAAAATTGCTATTATCATTTTTACTAAGATAAAAACTGTTTTTTTAGATCATATTTAAAAACAAATTTTTGTTTCGAAAAATGAATTTGATAGAGCTGCTTAATTTATCAAAGATTCCTTAAAAATGACATAACACTAAAAGATAAAGAAATTTTCATAGAGATCAATAATGACTATCAGTTCTTCTTCTTCTTCTTTTGTGTTTGTTTTTATGATTTTTATTTATCTTTGGAGATATTTTGAATGCAATAAAATAAAGAAATGTTAGGTTTAGCAGGCGAAACAAAGGAAAACAAGAAAAAGTCTCTTCAAATCAACACAGTTTTAATTCTGAAAAATATAAACAAAAAAGGATTATTTACCAAATCAAAATGGATAACAATACTCATTTCTGGGGCAACGGAGATAGAAACGACGTAGCTATTTCCTACGAGGATTACTACAGCATCATGGACTGCCTCCTCGATGAGAAACTTTCTCCTGAAGCTCTTCTTAAATTCAAGAACTTGCATGAAGTTAGCATGTATGGTGTCTCATATGTGCCACTCTTCTGCTTACCTATTGCATTGGGTGTCTCACGAATGCTCACTGGTTAAGTCAAAAGAGGTCACAGTGGATACAGAAATATTTGGACACTCATGAGTATTGTCCTACCATTCACTTGCTGGTACGGATACACCACCCCGATTCCTCGCAGACTCTACACAGAAATCATCTGCTCGAACAATGCTGATGGCGCTTACATCCGCAATCGCATTAAGCAACAAAAACCTGGTATCTGGAGAAAACTTTCATAATAGCTCTTCAGCAAGAACTTCAACTTCCCAGAGTTGAACTAGAACCTCGCTTCAACTGAGTTCCCTCTCGACTACGTTGCTCCTCACAAGTTTTGAGAGTTTTGGAAGATTTTTACTCAAAATATTGTTAGAAAAGATCTTTCAATTAGATCGGTTTTTTTCAGGTGTTTTGTAGTAAAAAATGCACAAACAAAAGCCAAAAAAAGAGATTGCAATCTTGCGGAATTATTAGATTAAAACTAGGTTTTCTTCTTTTTGTTCTTCTCACTCTCTTTATGTGCTTTGTCTTTGTGTCTTACGACGCAATTAATTTCCATATCACATACACAATTTCTCAGCATATTTTTTATTTTCAACGGTACATTCATTTGATATTCCAAAAGATCCTATTTCTCAAAAGCAAGTTTTTAATGAAAATTTTCTAAATGTCACATTCAGTTTCATCTGAGAATATCTCGTTTTATGCAATACTCACTCTAACCTGATCAGCTTGTCATATTCCTCTTGTAGCCTTCCTTTCTAACTTCTCCTTATTTTTTCCTGCTTCTACTTGAAAAGCGAGAACACAAAGAAAATTAATTTATTCTTGAATTGATTGAGAACAAAAAGGGAAATTCTAATAGAAAAGTGTTGTTTCTCATAACTACTTGTTGAGCTCTTCCATGCTCCCTGAATCAAAATCCAATGTATTCTAGATTCAAATACCACTAACGTCATCTGTGCTACCCTCCTCTATCTCTTTATTCCTTAACTCAGCATCTCTTCTCCCAAAAGCAAATTCAAAAGAAAAAATACCCTCTCTTGAAAGAAGTTAAATCAACCACTCAATACCAACCATAACTAATAGAACTCCTTTGAGAGATGTTAAAAGCAGTTCCTTACTTCAAACTATCAATAAACCAAGTATGGAGAGCCTCATTGAAGCTAGGCTTGATAACAGCAGTAGACGATTTGATCATTCTATTGTTTTGAAGCCTGATGCGCTTAAAATTAGAAGAATCATTGCCAATAAGCAAGATTAAGTAGATTTTCAGACTAAACACACACTTCCATCCTTTGCAAGACTCTAAGGAAAAGAAAAAATGGAGGGATAAGTTATTAGCGCTTCAACTGTTGGAGAAGAAACAAGAAAAGATCTTACTTGTGAGAAAAAGAAATGCAACGAATAAAACAAAAGTAAAAGAGAATCACACCATTATTATAGCAGTTTTCTGGGTTAAGGTGATAAGTCAATGTAACATCAAATATTACCTCGTATTTAATAGGATTCCTTGTCTCCCTCACCTCCTCGGAATATTAGAAGTTAAACTAAGATTTTGTCTTAAGAAAGTCATTAAATCTCGTTGTCTTAAGGAAACTAACCCAAAAATCCTAGCCAAGATATCTTAATTCAAGATAATTACCACTTCTCAAAGCCAAACATTCAACCTGCCCCTCCATCTTATCCTTCAATTCCAACTTTTCAATAGAAATTTCAACTCATCTCCTTAAATTCCCCTGCTTTCAGGTCTCCCTCAAATAATCCAACTCCAGTAAAACCTCGATTTAACCAATTTGAGAATAGCACAAACTTCTTTGCACAGATTAGAAACTCTTGTTTGAATGAATTCCGTTTGTTTAACTCTGATAGAACTACTCCTTCGAGGCTAAACAATCGTAGAAAAGAAAGCCACGTCACATAAGTAAATAGTAAAGATAAAAAAGTAACTAGATCCATCTCAAATACTGTCTTACAATCGATAAATGCTGACTCCTTTGGCCAACCAGCACGTAAGACAAGATTAATCTAGTTTTCAATGAAAATATCTGGAGAAAAATAGGCAATTTAATCCAGAAACAATTATGATAAAACGTCTGCTGTCCCTTAGATTTAATAACAAGGAAAAAAATATGAAATTGCAGTTTAAAAGCTAATTCAAGAAAGATAACGATACCCTCCTCCTATCCGAGCTGCAACAAAGGAAAAACCTGAATCTTGGAGGTTACGATCAAGTTCATTATAGTCTCCAAAAGAGCGTTAACTCAGTTAGGTTTTGGGAGGAACAAGAGCAATTCCACTCAAAAAAGTCACGAAATCTCCTGAAATGACAAGTTGCTCTACATAAACTCAAGTATCCTAACCTCAAAGTAAATCCCATCAGACTGGATTAGGTTCCCATGTGTACATAGACGATTTTGATATTTGCTAATATGTCAAAGAAATGACTCCTCCTCACCATCATGCATGAAACAAATGCACATAATTCAATAATTTAATACAAAAATATGTCTAGATTCATGTATTATTTTTCTCATTTAGTGTTAAAATTTGCTTATGAATTGTGTATTATTCTACGGTACCTTTAACGATTTGATGTCAGAAATCTTTCAGTAATTAAAAGCAGTTTTGGTGTGCCTTCTCGAACTCTCTCTCTCTTTTAATATCTTGAAATTAATTTTTTGGATTATTTGTCACACCAAAATAACAAATAAAAATATCAAAATCTGTCTAAGCCATATTCTATGTTCTCAAGAAATACTTTAGTCTTAGCAAAGGCCATATCGAGGACTTTCAAGACATCTCAAAGAATCACCAAGACTACTCCAATGTCTGCTCCTTCGATGTTTAGATTTGCTACATTACAAGATGCTAAAATCATCGATTAGCGTGGGAATATGCCAAAACCAAAACAAGATGAGACCCACCATGCACATGAGACTCATGAACACGCAAAAGAACTGAGCCCATAGGAATAGCTGGTGATGAGTTCAGCTGAAGAATACAAAAAGGGCTTGCAATTTTTTAGCAAAGGGAAGTTTAGAATATCCTAGGAATTTTTCAGGAGAACAATCGAATTTATTATCAAAGCAGGACAGAATGAAAGTTCTGATCACTTGCAGGTTTTGAAGAAAATGGTATCGAATCAAGTGAACCTGAAACTTTATTAAGATGCTGAGGACACTCTTGAGACGATTATCGAGATTTTGTAGAAGAAAAACGCAAATGAAGCACTCATCTATAAGGAATACAATAATTTGTTTCTACATTGTTTGAAATACAATCTCAATAAGGTAATATCAGTTTGTTGTTATTGTCTTAATCACTTCACAAGCTCTGAACAATTGGATTGGCAAAATGCAGGCCTTCTCCTTTTTAAAATCTTATTTCTTACTCATCGGTGTTTGTTTCATAGGCAATCATTCTTGGAAAGGCTCTCTTGAGTGAAAAGGAGAAGAAAAACGTCCCTCCCGCCTACTAAAAGATATTCATTTTCAACCTTGGTGTAAATCAAAATCACACTCAGTTTCTTTAATTTCTTCTTCTTAAACTACTAGATCTTTAGCTCTTTTTTACTGCAAATCTCATCTTCTTCTTCATTTTTAGACAGCATACCTTCTCAAAGGTAATTTTGTGGATGCAAAACAACGACTCAGAGAATGTATTATCCTCGATCCAAACCATCTCCTTAGAGGCTATGCGCTTAATAATCTCGCAGTGGCTTGCTGGTGGCATAAACACCCTAACTTTAGAGACTTAGAAGACATTGAAGAATCGGGAGAAGCTGGACCTTTCCCTTCAGCTAGATCTAAGAAAGACGAACCTGAATATTCATTTTAATAAATCGACGCTGACTTTGAAAATGTCATCCCTCTCTTCAAGAAAGCTATCTGGTACATCGAAAACGTAGATGATATCAAAGAGCTCTCTGCAAGGACATAATTCAAACAACTTCTTGATCAAGAAAAGATAATCCCAGCGGAATACAAGAAATTTGTAAGGAATTCATAAAATCCAAATAATTTCAATTTATTTTACTTAAAACCCTTTATTTTTGATCTAGGATCCTAACATCAATATGCTTCTAACTAAGTAAGAATCAGGCGTTACTCTTATTAACATCTAAGAGTTCATTTTCCATACGAGTCCTCAAAAGCGCATTGTAAAAAATTCAAAAATTATTAAGCAAAGAATAATATAAAACATCCTTTCTCTGACTGAATTTTTTGTTTTTTTACCTAAAAACAACTAGGAAGCTACCTTTTGGTTTAAGTATGCTCTGAAATTCTATGAGACAGTTGATCCCAGCAATATTGAGCGATGCTTGATTACTCTTGGAGTTTTTTGCAGCAATTACAATGATGTAACAAAATAAAAGAATAATTGTAATCCTCTTAAACAAACCTAAATCTCTTTTGTTTAGTTTGAGAAAGCTGAAGGACTGTTCAATCAAGCCCTCGAAATGATAGGAGAAGTAAACAAACCACAAAAAGAACTTTATTTTTTTCGGTTTCATCCGTTAAACACTTCCAAATCACAACATAAGACTAACTTGCTTTATTTTATTTATTCATCAAGGCTGACAACTACAACAAGATCTTGTGCTTGCAAATGTACGGAAACATGCTTCTTAAAAATCAAGCAAGATACAAAGAAGGAGAATGTACAATATTATACTTGATATTGTTTTATTAGCATTGTTTATATTACTTTTTTGCACTTCTTGGTAAATTAATAATTGACACTTTGTTTTGCATAGAATTACTGGCGTAGGCACATCAATTAGCAGAAGTTCTTCCCTTTTGGTTTAATAAACTCAACTACGTTAGCATCCCCAAGCTCGATCTTTCCTGAGGAACTAACTTTGCTTTGAGATTATTCATATCGTTTCTATGTACATTTTAAACTTGGTTTGCTCTCCAAAGAATATTATTGTGCTTCATTTTTCTTAAAATTATCTCTTTCTCCCTCCTTCAAAGTTTCTTCAAGAAACCCACTGAATATGTTAATTTTTAATAGAATCTTAGAAAAGAGTATCTTAAGTAAACAACAACATTTTTTTTCATAATAATCTCTTTTCTATATCTTCACAGTTTTCAAAATCAACTTCATTTTTCTTTAGGATCTTTCCCAAAGTCTTCATCATCTTCGTCATCGTCTTCTTCTTCATCGTCACCACTCTCGAACTCCTCAGCATCGAAATCTTCATCTTCCTCTTCGTCATCTTCTTCTTACGGCAATCCAGACTATCCCTTGACAGCTTTATTAGCTCTCTTTGCACTCTTCCTTTGAGTTCGTTTTCCCTTTAAAAATAGTTGAAATTTCACAAAATTTAACCTCAAAAAAGACAAAAAATTCTTAAAAAATTACTGCAACTTCTTCTTCATCATCTGAAGCTGAATCCGTGAACTCTTCATCATCATCGAAGACTTGTCCTTGAGTACCTTCATCATAAGTGATTTTGATGTTCTTCGACTTAAAGTATTCCAACAAAGTATCTAGTTCTTTTCTCTCAAATCCTATGAATTATTGAGGAGTTGTGTTCTTTGTGAAAATCTTCACATCAAACAGCTTATTCAGAGTAGCATTCCCGACCTAGACAACAAGCCAAAATAACATAAGGATTTTAATCATTTTTTTTTGAGAAACATCACTTCTCTTTCTATCTTATTCTTCTTACTCTATGGAATTCGACTTTCTGAATATCGCCAAGCTAAATATGAATCACTGGTTTGTAGATGAAAATCAAACTCTTTTTCATAGGAAATAGCAAACCTTAATGTGTCTTCAAAGTGCATTTCAAACAATTCTACTTTTCTGAATTCTAAAACCCACCGGGCATGATAATCTGCACATTATTGCAGAGAGTCTTGAAAATCTACCCAGCAATCTCATACAAAGGTCCATCATATTCTTCAACTAACTCCTTAAGTTTATCATCCTTTTTTTCATCTGGATCAATGTTAACTTTGATTATTTCCTTTTGATCTTTTTTGAACTGCATAACAATGAACGAATGCAGAGTATTTCCATATTTCAAAGGCTAATCAAGACCCAGCACAAAAGCGACATTAACTTCATCGGGCATTGGCAATAAGAACCCCTTGATAACATTGGAATACTCGATAGTGTAATTAAATGAAGATCCATGAAATCTAACTGATTTCTTGTACATATCGAGTTGATATTTTCCTCTATTTTTAGGTTTAAAAATAATCAAAAGTTAAAATGGCAAAATTAACTTAAACTAAACTGTGTTTCGAAAGTTATTTTTTAAATGGACTCATTGGGTCTCTTCAAAAATCACAGAAACAAATCTAATAAATCTCCATACCTTGGTATGAGCAGTGTGATGTCTTCAAATTTAACGATGGATTATCCAGAGTATTGACCAATTTAAGCTTTAGAGATGATTTCTTAATTGAGGGTCTCCACATAAGTTGGTTGTCTTGCTTCAGGTTCCTCAGCACTGTTGTTTTCTCTCTCTTCATCCATATTATCGTTGCCTTCGTTTTGACTTGGGACATATAATCTCATCTCACATAATTGATCCTCACTAAAAAAGAAAGAAAAATAATGAAGTTCATCGCAGGAACATCAAAAGGGAACACAAATGAATTATTGGGGTTCAAATAAGCTAAAAAGCAAATAGTTCTTAATTTGTTCATGTTAAGGTTTTAACTTTTCAGCTAGATCTGCAGTGTTGAGATCTATGACAATGTCAGTTTTGTTGA
>Ga0302285_10000873_pt1 | contig 16543 bp, 11 predicted proteins | sample III_Fen_E2_2_FD_200455 | JGI IMG/M metagenome (GOLD analysis project Ga0302285, IMG submission 200455) | Peat permafrost microbial communities from Stordalen Mire near Abisko, Sweden - III_Fen_E2_2 | ecosystem: Environmental > Terrestrial > Soil > Wetlands > Permafrost | place: Sweden: Abisko... | reverse complement strand
TAAGTACCTTAAGAAGCAAGGATTGAAGCTCTTTAAGAGGCTATTGATATTATCTAGAAGATCGTGAATTCTAAAGGTTTTGTTGGATTTTAGCTGGCCAAATCGGGAAACTAAACAGAAAAAAATGAAAATGATGAAACAAATAATACTGCAAATGGTACAGGTATGATAGAGAAAGGTGAAGGAAGTACTCAAATGGAATTGGAAAACAATAATCTTAAATCTAACAATGTTACTAATAAAATTGTTGAGTCATCATGCTTATGCGGGGAAGGAAAAATGGCAGATGAAGGAGAAGAAGAAAAAACATTTACAGTAAATGGACACAACCGTACAGAAGATGACCATCTTGTTTAACCGACTCCTGAAAAAATGGATGTAGAAATTGAAAATGAAGATAATATGAGGAAAAATTCAGCAGGAAGCAGCAATGCTTCCTCGAGAAAACCCTCAGCTCTTATGCAGATCGAAGCAATTGCAGGTGGATTATTGGAGACAGATCAAAATGCAGTAGGGTTTTCTGAAAGAATTCAAATAGAATCTAATCTCAGAGAAGGTGACTATAATTCTTAGAGCTTAGAGAAAACCATGACTAAAGAGACTGAGACATTCTAAGGTAAAAATAATGAAGGCACAGCAGGTCATGAGGAGAGCACAATTCTTTTCGGCAAGATTGATGGTGAGGAACAAAAAGAGTCCTTGATCTGCAAAGAAATTTTTGACTATATCGACAGAGACACAACAAGCAAAAACATCAATACACTCTCAGCTAAGTAATTAGGAGTTCTTGTTTACTGTGAAAAATTATTTATTCTTATTTTTGTTGTTTTGATTTTTGGTGCAAACTAGGCTGGAACTCTATGTGGAAGAGAAGGGATGGAAAAATTCAACTCAAAAGGTTAAGAGCCTGTTGAGTACTTTCATTCTCTATGCTAAAGATGAATTCGAGAAACTTGCTCTTGAAATGATGAACATGCGATTCGCAGTTGTCAGAGAGGGAAGCGAAAAGAGGATCACAGAAGCTCTTTAGAATATTCGATTTATTCAAAATGCCTCCAACAAGCGCAAACCAAATTTTGAAAATTTCGTCAATAAAAAATGGGATTTCTCAGAAAGTGCATTGTCAAAGGTAAGTAATACCGCGAATACTCTGGAAAATGCAAAATAAACAGTGGAAAGTCGTGCCAGTTAAGAAAAACTGTTCATGGAAACAGAGGTTGCAACTATGAGCAAACTTCTTGATAAAGAAGAAAACTATTCAGTGCTGACTAGAGGGGATATGCAAATGCCCTTGTATTACATCGCAACTAGAGACTCCTTTGCTTTCGATCTCATCGAGAAAATATCCACTTGCAACAGGCAAGGGAAGACATTCACGAAAACAGAATTCTTTTTTGATCCTGACAATCATCCGACAAATTACACATCTTTTATCTCAGCTTTCCCGGACTTTAGAGTAGGAGCTACACTCTATACTGGGTTCTTTTCGCATAAAGAGCTGCTAGATATTGAGGATTCCTGCTATCATACTGAAGTCAAAAGCTTCCAGAGTAACTTACAGGCATTTTAATAAACTAATTTAGAATTCTTGTTCATTTCTTTTTTTGTGTATTTTTTAGGGCATTATTTCCCGATGACTGCTTAAATGACATGCACTGCATCGAAGATACGCAGGACAAAGTTCTTCTTTGGATCGCGATACATTTGGACAAGACAGTAATTAAGTGAGCCACATTCTTTTGTTGGAGCTGGAGTTCGTCAAGATGTATCAGAACCTCCTCTTTGGATGAGGAAAAAAGTTGTCAGACCTCTGGAGTAGGCAGGCATTCTTCCTTTGGTAAAAAATCATGATTTAAATGAAATGTATGACAGAGAGTTTAAGATTTAAATATTTGTTTATCTTAGGGCTACATCAACTCCCTAGCTTTGAATGTGTATCATGATGGAAAAGAAGGATTAGCTTAACATTTCGATGATGCAACTAGATTCAGATAGGTAAATTCATAGAATTTTACGAATATTTCCTATCACAATTTTTTAAAATTGTTGACTAATATCTAATAAACTATTTTGTTTTTTTCAGCCTATTTTCACATTCAAGCTATTCTCAGACGCTCGTTTATCATTTGGCAGTCAACTTTATGGGTTCTGTAATTCTGCATTTGTTATTCCAATGCCAAGAGGCTCCGTTCTAAAAATGGAGGAGAATTCTTATGCTGCAAATGGAATCAAACATTGCGTGCGACCTTGCGACATGGCTGGCAAAAACGCAACTATTATCATGAGACAAATGCATCATAAAGTTGTTAATGAAGCGATTCTCTATGATGAGCAAGTTGATCTCCCCACTTGGATTTCTACTTTAAGTTCGAAGGAGTCAGCTATTTCGTATGGAGATCAAAAGAGAATCGAAGCAGATTTCCTTATGAAGAGCAGTAGTTCTTGTTCTTGAGCGAACATAATAACATCAAATTAGTAACTTTATCATCCATCTAAACCAAAATTGGATTCGTTTGTGTTTATCAAACATACACATATTAGAAAAAACAAAACTTTACAGTAAAAAAATACGTATATTTGGCTCATTTTTCCATTTAAGAACAAGCACTTACACACAAGTACATTCCAATAAAAGACAATCATATTCCATGAATGAAAGAAAGCTAAGTTTGTCTTATATTTTCTCTCTAGGTTGTTTCCAGAACATTCCCTAAACAAATCTATTTTCTTCACAATGTTTCTTAAAAATACTTCATTTTGTTTCCACTTTTCCTTGCTCTTCTTTTTGTTCAGTTATCTGTTTTACTTCCCCAATATCTTTCACCATTACCTTCTTCGCTTTGAAGAACATATTGAGCTATGTTTCATTCATGAAATCCTCTGCCCACTCCTAATTTCTCTCATTTACCTCCAAGTAAAATTTAAACAGTGTATCTGCATCACCATTCGAACTGACAATCGGAGGGTAACTTGGTGGTGGAGAATTATATAATTTAACACCTTTGATAACTTTCTTGACCATATGATCTCTTGTGCTACCGAAATGGCTTATCAATGCCTTCGAAGATACCACCCTGTACATTGTCTAAAGTGCTTACGATGGATATTTTTTGAATATCGAATTCAGGAAATAATTGTCAAATGCAGTTGGGAAAGGCAGTGTCGAATCGAAATCATACACATAGCATTTATTACTGCTGAGAACCTTCTGCACGAATATCACATGGTAGTCCCAAATCACAAGATTCTTGCTTTTAGGATCTCCTTTTTGTTAGCATTCAATGTATGTCTATCGCATAGGATTAGTTACAAACACAGCATAGCACTCACTGTCGGCAATACTAGAGAGTAGTTATGCCTCAAATTTTCTACAAAGTAAATAGACATTTTCCTCGCAGTAGCAAGCTGTGTATGTCTCTTCTTTCTTGTTGAAAAGCGGCTTGAAGGCGTCTTTTTAGATAGGTTCCATAAGTAAACAAACTAATAAGATATTCCTTACTTTATTCTTAATTTTTTTATCTGTGACACAGATTTGCCACATGAAATCAAGGGTTATTCAAACCATCTATTACAATTATGAAAAAATCCCATCAATTTTTCCTATTTCTTATTCAGTTTCTCATGCAAACAACATAAAGTCCAGATACTTTAAAATAAATCAAAAATTGACTTTTTATTCACATAGAGAAATTCTCAAATGCTCTTCCATCAACACCAAGATCATCTCCCATTGAAGAGGGAATGTATCTTGTGAAGACGAATAAAAGACATCAAATTAATTTCTTTGAATAAACATCATATGTAGGCATCTGCTTGATGTAATTTCTCTTCGATTTCGCTTTGTCCACCTGCAAGAAGCTCGTTTGCTAGGGCTTTTTTCAATTTGTAAATACAGTACATTGAATAAGCGAATCCCAGAAGTAGCAGCCCACCGATAGAGCAGCCAATATATAAAAGCAAATCTTTAATCATTAATCCATCCTTCAAATCTCCAAGCACATTATTGACCTGTTGGGGAGGGAGAATAAGTAAGGTTAGATACAAGAAATATTAGTAAAAATGAGTGGTCTATTTATTACTTGATCTTATGTGAGATTGCCTGATCTGTAGACGTAGAAGAATGGGATCATGACGGGCTCAGTGATGGAATTGAAGAGTAAATCTGGCTCATAGAGTAGCACTCCTTGTAGGTTTAGCACGATATTAAGAGCAACACCGCTGATTGGTTCGACAAGCATGTATGTCTCATCCCATTAATTTGGCATTTAGACATTTCCATCTACGTTCAGGACAGTGATTCTGTTGTACATTGGTGGATTGGTGTCGAGCATATGGGTCTTAGTGTTGAATACTGGTCCTTGCTAGATGGATGTCAAGTTAATCGCATAGTCGTACACGTAAGAGTAGAACTAATTTTTCAAAAATAGAAGCAAGTTAGCAAATAATTTATTAGGTTGTGTGGTAAAGTGCGTTTATTTGTTGTTTTCTTGTTACTTTTGCGTTTTCTGGGCAGACTTATTGACTTCTTAAGAAGCAGCCACTTGGCTGGAAACGATAGGTATCAAGTCCATAGACGTTTTCGACAATCTTCGAGTTCGCAATAATACCACCTTGATATAGCGTTGTAATGTAGATTCCCAAGCTTGTGTTTTCACCGATATCTGGCTGAGATTGGAAAAAAATAATATGAAAATAACAGAAAACACAATGAATTAGAGAAATAATGCTTTTTTTGTGATTTGTTCTCTCTTTTTTTTACTTGATTAGCTCCAGCATCTGTGCCTACAATTTATACATTGCCTTCCCATGGAGACTGTATATTAGGAGGGTTTGTGGAAGGATCATTAAACCCATCGAAATACGGAACTTCGATGGATGTGTAGGATAACCCTTCTACTTGGGTATATTATCGAACACTATTGACATTACCTGCTCCTGTGTTCATGCCTTGATACTAGAACTAGTTCGCAGTCATGTTCAGATCGTTGAAGGCAAGTACATATCCAGTAGATGGATCACCACCTTCTTGAGGATTTTCCTCAGCTATGTTTTGGAGGAATGTATCTGTATATCCTGAAAGTAAGTCGTTAATCGGACGGGTTTAGGTTAACTGGAGGGCGGTTAAAGCAGATAAAAATCTAGCAAAAGGAGAGAGAAAAACAAAAAACAAAAGGTTAAAATAACTTTTTGCAAAATAATATTTGTGTTTTTTCTAACCTAAGATAATTCTGGAGCTGCAGTGGTTCTGCGAAGAAGAACTTCGTTTAGAAATCAGTTTCGTCGACATATATTGCCGTCGCTAAAGATGAGGAGAACAGCTTATTGTAACTCAAGAGCTAGCTGACTTAGCTATCAGTTAATTACTGCACATCCTACGTGAATGTATCTGCATAGACTGTCTTGTAGTAGCCCCACTCGAAAGGACTTACGAAGTTCTCTGGACTCCAAGCGTTAAGAGTATTAGCTTTCGGGAACTTTCCCGGCACAGCAAGGGCTAACAAATCAGGGGGGTTTAATGTAATCAGAGAATCACTCCATTACTTGTTGGCTAATTCGTAATAGGAACATTTCGTTGCTGCTCCTTCAGTGCATGTGTATGCGTCATGCAGAGTCGTGTCGATGTAAGTGAGCAAAGCAGCAGTATTAGCATTGGAGGTAATCTTAAGAATCATCCCTGCTCCAGTCGCTGTGTTGAAGTCAATGCAAGACGTGAGTGATAATCCATAGATATTGCATTCGTATAAGAACATCCAGGAGAAATTATCCATTTTCGCGAGGGGGGAGTTCTCATACGTGCAGATTGTATCAGGGATGGTAGCATCTTTAGCTTAGACGAAGGCGAGGAATGTCTGGCAGGAAGTTATTCCTTTCGAAGTAGCCAACGCGTATAATGGAATTCCTATTACGATCTACGGGAGATATTCCATGGAACCTTCAATAACACCGAACATCGCCTGAGAAGCAATTCCACCTATTCCAGCTGCTGCTTATCCACCTAAAGGTTGGTCTTTTCTCTCAGCGAAGACTTCCACCATGTACTAGGCGTATTTCCAAAACACAAATGCGACATCTTCGAGCGTGAATGTAGGGAAGTACGCTTGAGTTATGCTAAATCGCTCTGCTATGGCGGTTAAGCATGCAGTAGCTGCATCTACATCAGTAGCGATAAGTGAATCGTATTTGTTGCCTTACTCATAGAGGAACATGAGATTTCCAAGGTTGATGAGTGTATCAGTAGTTTTAATGTAGTCTTTGTAGGTAGCTGGGTTGATTATGTAGTTAAGAACAATCAAGCCTATAACAAAAAAAAAGGAAACAGATCAGGAGAGGCATTAAGGGGGAAAAACAAATCTTTATGGATATTGTTAATATATGTTAGTTACCCCATTTAAGAGGGAAAGTGATGGTCTAGTAGTGGGCTGCATTGGGCACATTTGTTGTGAAATAAGTGGATGACAGAAAATATGATATTTCAGGGAAGCCAGTTGCTGTTTAGTTCAGCGCAGTAATAGAATCTGCGCCAGCTATCTTCGAAATCTTTTATTGTGTCCACTAATATGCCTGCGATTATTATTCAAAAAAAAGCAAATGAAACGCTTATTGTGGCAGGAAAAAATAATAATAATAATGATAATCATAAGCTTTTGGTAAATGAATTTTTTTACAGCAAAGCAAAGGCCTTAATCTGAGCCTGCTGGGCAAGATAAAAGTTTTATTGTCGAAGCTGCTTCTATTATAATAGAATTTAATGCGCCTTTATTATTTGTGAAGTATGCATCCAAATCGGTATAAGAGATCTTGAAGTACATAGCTAGGACTTAGTTTATGGGCCTATTAATAGCAGGCGCTGGTGGTACAGCTGCAGCCACCTTCCATTCTATGAACGCTTCATACCAGATTGCAGCGTTAGCCTTGAACCCATACATAGGATCAGTGTATAACCAAGTGTTGATTGCATTCATGTTTGCTATTTTACTTGTCATTTTATTAAATTAATCCTAGGAATATTTGTTTAAGGTGAAAAAACCGCCATACAAGCTGGATACCATTTACGAGACCATCCCATCGACCAATTAGAAGAAGGCTGTGAAGATGCAAAAATAAAATAATAAATTGAAAAAAAAGAAGGGGAAAATAAGGTGTCAATAACTTACTTTGTATGCCGATTTGTGGTTGTGTTGCAAGCTTCACTTGATACCAGAACCCTAAAGGACCAAGATTCGGCACAGTCTGTAGTTCTAAGGATAAAAAATGCAAAAGCAAATTATTAAAAAAATACAAAAATTTTATAAATATATTTTAGCATGAAAAAAGTTCAAGATTTTTCTACATTTTTTTGTATTCATATTGTTACCTTATCCCGTATTAGAGCCAAGAGGTAGGAACTATTAATTGAATTTGAAATTCACAGTGTCTTTCTCCTTGTCGTACACTGGATCGTTGAAATTTTAATATTCCTAATAAATGAATTTCTAAGATTCTTAAAGAATTGGAGTCTTTCCCCGCACGAAGAATTCCTCAGTATTTGTCCAATCGTAGAACACAAACTATCGCTGCATCACCATACCTGTATCGCCTGGGACTTTCCCCCATTAACCGTAGTTATCAGCTGACATGACGACTTATTGTGCTGCTTGGCTCTTGATGTAGCTATAGAGCACAAACGGCATGACGATACCGATCGTAAGGAACAATACACCGCAGATACCTGTCAACCAGGCATATTTCTTGTATCGAGTGAGTGCTCTTTCAGCCAATTCAATTGACATTTGAGGAGATTTTGAATTTGGAAATTGTGGGTACTGTTTTTGTGTGTGTGTTTTTTTGGAAGGATATTATTATTATTTCTTTAGGGAATAACTGTGTTCCTCGCTGCTGGATTCTGCTGCTGATGATGATTTCTTTAGCCTCTTAGGAATTTTTTGTCTTTTGCGAATTTAATTAAAATACTTGATTTATGAGTCGTCATCGAGCGCATGAAATTTATTTCAACCCGAGTTATTTGGAATTGCGCCACCTTTGCCTTAATTTACCTTGAGGCCAGCTTAAATCTTTTATTATTTATTTGTATTTGTGTTCATACTTCCCATTCTTATTAAACTTGATTTTGTTTCTGTGTCTTGGGTTCTAATTTCAGCTTATTTTGACGTAGTTATTTACAATTATCTTGGGACACGTAGATTGCCATAGATTTAGTATATTTCTCCCCCTTCCAGAATTATAAAATAAGCTTCTTCTGAGACAATTACCTCTTCTTCTCCCAAGTATAAATAGTTTTCTAGCTAATTCTAACACTTACAGACTCCAATTAATCTAAATTGTTTCAAATGGAAAATTCTTTTATTCATAAGGAAGGCCTTGCTTTTCCACCTTGAAGAAACAAAAACAATAAACAATTGTTTTCTCTTTTTTGTGATGAAGGTGATAAGTCAATCTCATCAAGGACAACACAAATAAGAGTGAATCAATAGAAAATTCGTTTAAATGTTTTTGTAAATTTAATACAATCAATATTTAACTCTCCAACCTCTATTTTTCAACTTCTTGCTCATTTCAAAATTTTGGATGTGCTTCCTCTCTATTTGCTTACAGATTTTAATAAGAATGATAAATTGTAATTTATATCATTTTTGATCCTAATAAGCAATTCGATGGTGATTTCTTCCCTCCCACCTCATTTCTAATCATTGTTATGGTAAGTTACTATTAATTCAGCTGGTTACTTTGGGTAAACTGACGAAGAAAGTGTTACACAGCTTTTGTAAAGAACAAATATGAAATGATCAAAAAATACATAAATCAACAATTACAAATGTGAAAATTATCTTTGAAAAAATGAAAAAAAAAATCACAGAGAAAATGAAAGAAGTAGGTCATTAGAGAATCCATAGGGAATAGTATGTCTCCAAGAGAGATATTTCTGCAACCTGCTGCTTGCTATTCAAATGGTATCAATCATGAAAATTATAATAAAATAAAACACTATTTTTTTTTTAAACATTTCCTATTATTGAAGCATTTATCTTTTAAAACACCTCTTCTTTCATTATTTAAATAGTTTTTTAAGATTTTCACAATAAAATCTATTATTATTATCAACGCATCTTATCAACTGCTAATAAAAGTGAGAAGGGAAAGAAAGAGAGAACAAAATAACGATTAGGACAATGACTTCTTAATGAAAGAGTAGAAACAAGAGTGCACTTAATTCCCCAAGTAAAAAAATTAATAATTTGCAGAGATCAAAAATAAACAGAAGGGGAAAGGCAATTATTGTTTTAATTATCACCGAAATATCAACTTAGCAAAGGACATCTAGATGGAGGAATAAGAACAAAACTACAGCGTTAGCGAGGAAGTCATAGTTCGTGTGGCAAACTTATTGCAATCGACATTCAGTGCAACAAGTGGAATTGAATAGAAGCGAGCAGAAGATGAATTGAATACTTTATTAAACAGTTAACTTGATTTCTTAAAGCCATTACTAATCATAGCAGCTCGAAATGACATTTCCGAGTAAATTAGAGTCAGTGCCTGCTCATTTATCGGCACAGGAATCAGACTTAAAATTAATGATACCAGTAAATAGCAGAAAGTAGATTGGAGCAATCTTCTTATGGCTTCTCTCAAAGAGCCTGCGATTACTCTTCAAAATCGATTTAGATTATCGCATTCGCTAAATCTAGTCGCTTCTTCTTCCAAAGGTAAAATCACCATCAACAGCATAATAAACTAAGTTAACTTTAATTTATGGATGCAGCTACTAAATATCTAATTCATTCGTTTATGTATGTGAATTGTTGATTTGTTTGTAGATAACGAGATCAGGATTGCAATATTCACCAAGATCTTAGAACTAATAAATGTGAAAGAACGCTAATTTGTGATAGCGAGTCTCCTTGGTCTTTAGGTTATCGTTTCATCTGTTCAAGAAACACAGTATCTCTACAAGATATTCGATGCGATCGAGTTGGGTTTCTGTGAGACTGCAGAATTCTTAATTGACCCTCTGACATAGCTATTCGCGAATAAAGTTGGCTAAAGTCATCCTCCAGTGATTTCTCAACTAGCACAAGATTCAATTGTCGAAAGGTAAATAAATCAAATACCGAAAATGGTCACCTTTCAAAATCACTTTTATGCTTTAGTCTTCTATTGTTGTACCTTCCTCTGATTCAATTTTTGGTGATATTGTGTTTGCTAGTTTGAATTTACTTGTGCTATGGAGTTAGACGTTGAAAAAGATTGTGGGCTAATTTTTGAGTAAGTCAAATGCATCCCACACAATGCTCGTCCAAAAAGTGCTAACAAGTGAACGAATAGCTAAAACAGTCTATCGTCTCTTAGAATTGAATCCGTATGCAAACACAACAGATGAGTAAACTAATTTCCTCCGTGGATGCATGATAGCGATGAGCGGATGTGAAGCCATCGATGAAGGGCTAAACGAAATGAAGGCTGTGCTTATGTCAGTCACTCGCAATCTCCTCAGCTTTACGTTTGAAAAAAGACCTAAAATAAAAGTAGAAGGCAACTACTTCTTCTCAATGGTGACACCACTGCTGCCTTTAACACTGCAATCGCTACATTTCTTCTGTGGATAGCATAAATACAAATAGACGATGAACTTCCATACTACAATTGATAATTCTTAATTCATCAATAAATTGCTCACATTGATTCTCAAAGTTCTAGCGGAAACAGCTCAATAAATCGATTTCTACAAGACATTTTAGTCAACTTTAGAAACAATCTTAGTCGATATCATTTTCCCTCTTGCATCGACTTCCCCAGAAGAATTGCTCTTGCTCACAGAAAATCCAGATGATTTTGTGGCTATTTAGGAAGATTGTTGCGATAAATAAGTACAGTTTTTTGAATACAAAATTACTAAAAATTTCAATTATTTTTTCTTATTGTTTTCTTGTTTCTAACCAAAAAGACTGGAGATAGTTTTAAATCAGCTGCTTTCAAAATGATGGAATCCATCATTGATTTTATCGATGGTGGATTGAATTTAGTATGCACTTACGCTGTGAATATTGCCTAATTTGCACTAAACTGCTCTTCTCCATTAGAGATTGACAAAAGATTCCCATAAATCGCTCCTTTTAAAGAATCCATTTTTCTCAATACCCTGCCAAAGGAAATCCATCTGGAGACTGCATTACTTATTATTTCAGACATCCAATACAAGTTAACTGAACGAGAGGATCTTGTAGATAGTCTCTAAACGATGCTCAAAGATAACTTCTTAGCTCTTTCTAACCCCTCAATTCCAGGTAAAAATCAAACCCCCAAAAAGTCATGTTTTTTGCGTTGTTTTTACTTTTTTAACAAATATTTTATTTTTCCTTAGATATCGTGAAATGTCGTCTCGCTTGCCTGATGAGTGTGTATTACGATAAACTTTTCTGGAAAGTCGAAGATTAGTAGGTGTTTTAACAAATGGTTATGCTAGTTTTTTCATTCTTAGAGTCCCCCTCAGCATCGGTGTAGATAGCTGCTATTGATTCTCTGGATTCGATGTACTTTGATGAAGAATATTCTTAACGGCTTATTGCAACTATTCACTCTGCTATTTCAATACTAATCAATAATCTTCCTAAAATAGATTAGCCTAAATATTTGGAACTTCTTTACTCTATTACCACGTAAGTTATCAGCACATAGATTTCGTTTAATTTCACGCACTAAATTGAAAATAAATAACCTTAAATTTTAGTCAATTCTTTTTTGTTCTGAATCCAGCCATTTCTCGCATATTATTAAAGAGAATCAAGAAGAGTTAGGAGCAATTTTAGAAGGAATCAGTTAGAAGATATTCTTGGAATATGAGAGAGTCAGAACAGGTCAACAAGAAAGCACATTGTGCTTGAATAAAGGCATGGCAATTATTAAGGGAATTTGCGAAAACAAACATTATGTGCCTGGTTGTTTGGGACTGATTGAACAGAGCTTGAAAGGGATAATTAGTAAAATGGAGCAACCAATAAACTCTTCTTTTGACGACGATTTGCTGCTCATCATTCTATCAATCATCAAGCACTCCAATTCTCTTTCTGATTTGACAAAAGCGACTCTTCCACTGTTCCCAGCTTTTTTCAAAAAGAAAGACGGAATATTATCTAATATGTTCTAAGTGCTGAATTAAGTATTCATACATGGAGCTGAGTACTTGAAGCAAAACGTGAATCTCCTTCATAGTCTTGCTGAGATTTGCATTTTGGCACTGTTCACTCCGAAATCGAAGGATGTTTATTGCACTGATTCAGATCGTGCTTAAGGAGCGACTTTGTTGTAGATACTCATCTAGACTGTCAGCAGTTCCTTCACTTATGAATTCTGGACTGTGCTCCTCAACAAAACCATGGAGAAACTCTCCGAAAAGGAAAATAAATCACACTTTCTCAACATGAGGTAACCCAAACATTAATTTCATAAACAAATCTAACATCTTTCTTATATTTTTCTCTTTGAATAGGCTGGTCGGCATAGTTCTCATGAGTTTAGCTAGTAACTTCTAGCTTGTGTAAGAAATCCTAGTGAAGACTGGTAAGTTCGGTTGGGTACTGCATTAGGCAATAGTACAGGCAGCTGGAATGAATAAACCAGGTTACTAATATGACAGAAAAATCTTTATCATATGTTCCAGCTAGATTCTGACATAAGATCCGCAAACTATGAACGTAGAGTTGATAAATAAAGCGAATTAGTTCATCAAATTGAGTATCCTTTTGCTTTCGACTTCAAAACAAGAAGAAGAGAATCTCATGCGAAAGAGAGTTAAGAAATCAACTAGAATGCAAAAGAAAAGAGTTCAAGGAGGAGAGAGCGATTCATCTGAAGCTGATGAATGGGGAAGTGACAACAGCTCGGAGAATTCTGATGATAAAAATGACAACTCCGATTCATCAGACTTAGAAGGAGGGTTCGGTTAAGATATCACGCCTTAGCAAGAAGATATTCTAGAGGATAAACTCACCATCAAAGCAATGCTGAATCCGTTTAAGTCAATAGACGAATTTAACTACTTTAAGCAGCGAATTTACTCAATTAAATAGCAAAGATAGTATTTCTTTCAATAAATTATCTCCGCACTCCCCAGTGATGCCCTTTAAAGTTTATAGAATCTCTTATCAATGGAGAGAGTCGAAACAAAGCTGATTTCGCAAAGCGGAAAAGAACAAGTTACATAACTCGTTCCAAGAAGAATCATCAAAACAAAACGCAAAGCGTAAAATCTGCAGACATTTGAAGTGGGTAATAGTAATATTGAAGCGGAATAATGATGTATTCCAATCAAGTGCTTGTTTGGTTGGTTAAAGGATTAATTTAAATGTAATTTTTAGATTGTCCTTGTTGTTGTTAAGGCGTTTTGCTGTATTCTGTATTATTTCTTGATTCATCTTCAAATTGAGATCTTAATAAAGTAATTAATCTCTAAATGGAATCAACTCTGAGGAGGGGATGGTAGTTTCATTTGCTAAATAAAAAAACCTCACAAAGTCCTGCAAAAAAGCTACTTTGTGATTTGATAATGTTTTATCGAAAGATAGGCTGACAGTTATTTTGTGGAGATTAATAATAATATGAGATGAGAGGGAAGCATGGGGGTGGCAGAGTAGAAGTTTCACACAGAAAAGTAGAGGTAGAATCAATTATTAAATAACAAGCAAATAATTTGGTGAAATAATCAACTCTGTGGCAAGAATGAGGGAGTCAATAAAGAGCAGAGGGAAATCGAGTGATTCTGTGTTAATCTCTTCTGCTTTTGGAGGTGACTCAACACAAGACTATAAAAACAGACTATTGTAAAACACCCCAGCGATGTATCATGTTATGTCATGATTAAACTAGTTTTTACTTGATAATTAATTTGAGAATGCAAATACCAATATGCATTATTGTAAGATAGTGTACATGAATTGATTTCCAAGAAAGCTAAAAAAGATTTTTAATAAACTGCTTTTCATAACCTCAACATGGATTCTTAGGTTCATCTGATATAAATCCACATTTTTTATAAGGTAACTTCTCTATCTTCTCTAGTTTCTCCTTGTAAAATCTCTCCAAGAAAATCTACGATTCCATAGAATACGAGAAATCCTCGAATGCACAGTTATCAAAGGCACTTCTATTTTGTCTTATTTTTACAATTTACTCCACTGCATCAGGTGGAACTTCATAAAACGCTAATCCAATCATGAATTCATATTTGAATTACGATTCGGGTAATTAATCCTGCCAATATGGGTAAATCTTATCTCTATTAGTGCAGTGCATGCATGTATGCTCAATGAGCACTCGGAGATTGTCAAAGGTCTTCATTCTCGTTAATGATGGCATTATTTCTTTCCCCTTAGAAATCCTCGAAAGTTAATTTATCACGAGATTTATGTTTGATTCTCCGTCAAGATAATGGTAGGCTTATCGCTGTGTGAACTAAAAAGGGTTATCTAAATCAATACCGCGTAATGCCAAGAGTGCTTTGCTTTGGCCTGCTATTTTTGTTTCAAATTCCAGAGTTCGGAAATTGAATTTATGAATTGTAAACGCGAACAGCTAAGTCGTATCCATCTTACGGACTTCTTCGAGTGCCCATTTCTCAAATTATTTGTAATGCTCATCATATGTATCGAATAGGTATTCCTAGGACAGTTAAGACGCTTTAGATTGGCTTACAGCAAGGAATTCAGGGATTTATTTATTGTACATTCTAAGTTGTTCAGCTAAAATATGATACTTTTCGTCATTCAAGCTTTCAGCTCGATTTATGAGGAAATCTAACTCCCTTATAGTTGGTGGATTATCTCCATAGCGGAGCACAATGAGCCCATCTTTTTGAAAGTATTCCATCGAGGAAATGGCTCGTTTCATAAGCTTCATGGATGTGTCTTGATTTAAATGAGTGAAATCCACATAAATCCCACCGAAAATATAGAACTACTCATCGAGGTTCGGCAACTACCAAAATAAGTTCACATGGTCACATTGACGCTGCAGCTCTTGATGTTGTGGATCACTTGTGAAAAATAAGAAAAAGTCAGAAAAAGAACACACACAGCTCAATCTAAAGAAAACTCAAACCTTGACGTTGCTAGATCAGTGCATTTTTCACTGAGTTCTTCATTTGTTCCATTATTTTCATTGTTTTCCTGTACGAAATGCTATTGATCTTAGCATGATAGTGTACCATTCAATTCACTGGAACAGCAACAACCAGCGGCTTATTGAGAATCAGCAGAAACACCAGTCGCAGTGTATTCTAATCCTTAAGCTAAAAACAATGATTTCATGATTTGTTTTGCTTTTTCCAGAAGATCTTCCCCAGGAGCAGCAGCATTCGAGGATGTTAAAGTGTTATTATTGTCATTGTTGATTTCAATATCCATTTGATATGATTCAAGTATGAAGGTATGTGTGTTCTTTTTCCTGCTGTCACTTGTGGATATGTTGATTGTTTCTGATTAGAGAGACAAAAGGATTAGAGAAGTTAATAGTAATAATCTTTTCTTCTGTCTTTTTTCTTTTTTTTTTAGGAATTTCTATTTTTCTAAAAGAATTTGTTGCTATAATATTTTCTATTTTGCCAAATAATTAATCAAAAGAAAAGGCTATTTCTACGACTGAGAAGGGAGTTCAATCTGGGTAATTCTTAGAACACCTGCATAAAAAGCCGTAGAAAACCTTTAAAGCAATTTATACTAAAATGAAGCAAAATTTAAAGGAAAGAAAATCATAATCTCAAGAGACAAGGGATGAGTTTAATTGTCTTTTCAGCTCTTTTCAATATTCGACAACTAATCTGTATTTGTTGCATGTATTCGAGGTGGAATTAAAATTGAAATTTTGATTTTGGCAATACAATGCAAGGAAATTAGCTAAATAAAGGAAGCTAACATAAATATTAAACTGGTTTAATTATTAAAACTCAAATAAAAAAGATTTAATACCTTTCAAAGATAATAATTGTCAAAAATATTTAACAGAAGACACATGTCAAAATGAAAGTAATTATTTGCATGTTTGATTAGCTTAAAACAAGTTAAAAACGTTTATTTACGACTATTTAAAATATAAAATAATTCCTTTTATATTTTCATAGCAAAGATTCAAAAAAAGAAGCACTTTCTTCCTGTGTTAGCGAGCGAAATCCTTCTTTAGAAATTCCAATCTCCTTCGCTTTCATATCTGTAATATTCTTAACTGTAGTCTTAATATCATCTAATTTATTTTGAAAACTCTTAAGATCAAAAGTGCTATCAACCAATAAGCATATTGCGTCATAGCCACCTGCTCCTGGACAAACAGCATAGATAACGCTTTTTGTAGTTTAAATTATCGTATCAAGGATTTAAGTTAACGAATCTGGTTCTGTTTCCACGTTAGCCTTTATTCCAATATCTTTGAATACTTATCTATATTCCTTGTTGACAGCTGCTATTTTGCTGCGATTATTTTGGAGTTTGTCTTCATTTTCAATATCAGCTAAAATACTTTACAACTGCTCAACACAAGAGTTGCTTTAATTGTAGAATAT
>Ga0302285_10000864_pt1 | contig 16595 bp, 7 predicted proteins | sample III_Fen_E2_2_FD_200455 | JGI IMG/M metagenome (GOLD analysis project Ga0302285, IMG submission 200455) | Peat permafrost microbial communities from Stordalen Mire near Abisko, Sweden - III_Fen_E2_2 | ecosystem: Environmental > Terrestrial > Soil > Wetlands > Permafrost | place: Sweden: Abisko... | reverse complement strand
ACAGATGACTCAAAACTGAATAAACTCTTCAATGCTTTCAACGCAAATTACCCAATACATCTTCCCTAACTCATCCATCTTTTAACTTGCACAACTTCTAAAAACCTACCTGTGACATCAGCAATCTACGAGCGATTTATCATCTATCTAACAGAAGAAATCAGCAGAGAAACTCAAAAAATTCCAGAATCTTCATCAAATGGATCGATTTCGACAAAATCAACTCCCCAAATTAGATCAAATTCAATTCCAAAGAGTGAGGAATTACTCAAATATGTAAATGGAAACGAAATCTAAAAGCAACTTGAATTTACCGAAGACGACTAGCTTGATTTGAGTAATCGTGTGGAGTGCTTATGGATCCTCACAAGAAACTATCAAACCTCTGATTAGCAACTCATTGACAGTCTTTTAACCTAAACTCTCAAAGAATTAAATCGTCTACAAATCAGATAATTACTCTCTTTACTTTAATGCCTTGTTGCACTGGATATGCAATAGAATTTAGATTTCTTAGAAAACCCCAGTCTTTTTGAGCTTCTTCAGAACTAATATGCTGATTCATACAAGTAATTACTCTAGCATCTTCTGTAAAGAATCAAAACAAGTTCGATTCCTTTGACTCCAAAGCAAAAATGTTCTTTATTTTTGCACATCAATTATCTGATTTCAGGGAATAGGATCAGTGCTAAACTTTTCAGTGAAGGTTTCTGGAATGATATTTTTAACTGTTATCATCGTTTGACGCTGGGAAAAGAAGGTGGTTCTAAAACAGAATAGATCTTCGAGAGAGCGTTGAGAGATCTTAGTAAGAATAATCTTATTCGTGAATGTGTGATAAAACCAGGTGCATTGATAAATGAGATTTATTATGTTGATTTCTTGATCGAACCTGGGAATTTCATTGTTGAAATCAACGGTGATTTGCATCACAACAAACAAACGAAAGCACTGTTTAGGCATAACTACTTGCTGAAATTATTCTACCTTAAATTTCGCAGATTCTAAGTGTCCGTCATGCATCCGCAAGAATATTTACCGGTTATCAAAGATCAGATGCAATTGTAGAATCTAGTCTTAGAAAAACTCCCATATCTTAAATAGATTTCATGAATAAACAGTGATGAGAAATCTTTAGAAGATTAGTGATATTTGGTGGGGTTAAATATTACTTGTTTTGAGTTTAAAATAACTTACATTTATTAAATTTTCAAGGCTTTATTATCATTAAATAATTGATATTTTTAAATCATAACATAAGTACATGAATTTTATCTCAACTAGCTTTATAATTTCTAAAATATTCAATTCCTTTGATTGTCTGTAAGGGGAATTCAGACTGCCTGATGAACCTTACGATTAGAGCATCGAAAAGTTCCTGTTTTTTTATGTCTTAAATAAAATTGAGTAGTTTCCTTGGATCAACGGTTTAGTTATCCACATAATATTCATGGAAAAGCTATTACTCTAATTTAGATTTATTAAAAAGTTATTAAATGTGGATGATCAGAATTATCAATAGGCAATATTGTTTAAACAATAATGGTTCTGTCGGTTATTTGGACAGATTATTTGACACACCAAAGATCAATTCCAAGATCACCGAGAATTATGTTATTATCTCATTTAGAGTTATTTTTTGATCATAATTCTACTACCCCGCATTCTCACCGATTAGCCTTCTGAGACTTTAATCCTGTATGTCATTCTAAATATCAATACCATTGCGGTAAATGATTAGTTTGTTCTCCCAATTTTTTTTATCAGTGCGAATAAACGACAGAATACTTTAGGATTTTCTTGTTTGTATAAATTTCTTCATGTTATGAGTCAAACTATTATTGTCTATCCCTTCACTTAGGATTTATTCAGTTTGATTAATTAAATGAACAATCATCTTGCTGACAATGAAGAAAAATAAGCATTGAGTGCTGTATCCCATATGAAAATCCTCCATGATTTATTAGATTTCTTCAAGAAATTAGTATTTATAAACTAGTTATCTAATAATCTCAATTTCAGCAGAGTTTTCCTGAGTTTTAGGGAGAAAAAAATATTTAAAATAAAATCACTCTAAATAACATGAAATTTTGCATAATAACTCTTTTATTTTACCTATGATTCTTAATCTGAGATGAAAAGTGAGCTTTTAAGGTGATACGATAGATTGGCAATGTCTTAGTTACTTGACGAAAGATCTCTGTGCTCTCTGTGCTACGGGAAAGGTTAAAAATCGGAGAGCACTCGTGGGTTTAGAATTTCAAGTGTTGAGAATCGTTTTGGAGTAAGAAAATCAAGCATTGTAAGGTCAATGGTGGGTGATTTAGTTTTAACCAAAGCACCACTCGAAGGATTGCTGATTAATGAAGAAGGATTTGCTGGTTGGATAACAAGAATATTTGATGGAATAAATGAAAAAGTATTTGAAGGCAAAACAGCAAATGTTGTATTATCCGTAGGAAATGAAGTTAATTATTTTATGTCATTGCTAGAGAAGTTCTAAGGGTGTAGAATTGCAACTGTTGACACTGGCTAAATGGGTTTAGTTATTGTTCCTTCTCCTCTTCGTTTATTAAAGTTAGTTATATTTTATTATGGATATTTGTCTTTTAGATTAGGAGAATCATCTTCAGGGATGTCTTCGAAGAACGAAGAACTAGTGATTTAGATGACAGGTCGCTGCTAATTTGTTGAAATAGTTGCAGATAAAGATTAAGATTAAGATTAAGAAGGTTAAAGGTAGTTTTAGGAAATTGATGGGATTCCTTTTTTAGTAGGGTTTTCATCGATAGTCTGTTGGTCTTTTTAGGATTTTAAATTTTCTTCTTAAGCTGATTTCTTAGAGTCTACTTGCATAAAAACCTAATCAGATTCATCGTGTAAAGAAGAAGTTAATTGTGTCATCGACATTTGAAATGTTGTTGGGCCTAGCATTTACTAAGACGAATTACCAAGAGATTTCCCATTTTCAACTTGACTAGATCCTTCGTATGCACTTTTTTGATATTCTTAGATTTAATTTAAAACTGGTTATTGTGGAGCAGACGCTGTTGTGAAATCAGGAAAGTTATCAATACTGCTGTAGAATAAATACGATTAGCGATAGTCGATGGCATTAATTTTCTTTTAAATCAATGGAAGATCGTAGAGATCTTTGAAGGATACCCTGTTAATTGGGTTAAATACAATTACACTTGAGAAGAATTCACAGAGATCTTCGGTTATTATTGAAATTTTTGATTAATCAAGAAATTTTAAGACATCAAAGAAAGGATTTGTCCATTTTTCGAGGGTTGCTAGGAGATTGTTTTTACTGTAGAAAGGTAAATGACGAAAAAGCATAAAAAACATGATGATTCCAAGACTCCACAAATCACTTTTGTAAGTAACTTAACGGCGCTACAAGACCTCTGGAGCCATATAGAAACTTGTCCCGCAATAGCTAATGAAAAAAGCAAAAACAAATAGTCTCAAAAAGTGAAAATATTTAAGAAATCCAAATATAAAAATATTTCAAATTCAAGCAGAAAAGTAGATTGTAGATAAAAACAGTAATTTACACCTAAATTACAAATACTTACACAAATTCATCATTAGCGAATTAAGCCAGACCAAAATCAGCGATTTTCAGCACTCCCTCGTGAAGAAATATATTCTCAGGTTTAAGATCCCTGTGCAATATTTTATGCTGATGAATATGCTTAACTCCAGCGAGAATTTAAATAAACAAATCGACACACTAATTCGCATCTGGTTTTTTCTTAGCTACATACGAAAGGAGAGTGCCTTGATTGCAGTATTCCAAGACAAGGAAAATCACACTAGTGGTTTAGAATACATCATAAATCTTTACAATATTGTCGTGCTTGAGTCTTCGCATGAGGTTGATTTCGTTGGAGACAAACTTTTCGATTTTTTTCTCTCTAATCATGTGCAAATCTAGAAGCTTAATGGCATAAACTATTCCATTCTTTTTCGCTTTAAACACCTGTCCAAATGATCCTTTTCCTAGGATTTCGTAGATTTCATATCCATTGATAATAGTTGATAATTGATCTGTTTTTTCGGATTGCTAATAAGTTGAAGACTAAGAATTGGTATCTGACTACTTTTCAGCATCTATTGTAGATCTTGTTATTCCTTATTTCATCACACTATATTCTTGTAAAAAAAATTCTTCAACTTCACTTTATTATCTCCCAAAAGCTAAGAAACTTTTGACTACCAGATTGACTTTGTAATTTAACAAAAACAAACAAGCAATCAAGTTCATAATTGCACAACTGATAGCCAAATACTATTGTTTTATACCTTTAACTTGCTAGTAATCTGCAATAATATTTTGCAGTAGTATTTTAGAGAGACAGATAATTTTTATATTTTCAATTTAAAAAAGCTCTGGTTTCTTTCAAGCTTAACCCTTAAGAGCTCATAAAAATCGAAACAAAAATTATAATCAATAAACAGAGCTTATCTCTCAATCAAAGCAATAATAATAAGAATACCCAAATCTCAAAAAAAAAGAGATTAAAATCGATGAGTGTCTCTCTAAAAATATTCAAAACTGATTTGAGTTAAAATGTTGTACTCGAAATTCTGAGTTCATTAAGAATAAGAAATAACTATATTGGCGGAGAGCATTTAATTAAGGAAATAATTGATTTGATAAAAAGATAAAGAGAGAGAGATATTGATATTAGTTTGCTGCTAAAAAGAAAATAATATCTTGTTAAAAAGATCAAAGATAGTTATCTTTACAACAACATCTATTACAACAAAACACAACAATAAGATACAAATGGAAATATCCAGACAGAATCTTAACGAAGGTTTAGAGAAATTTGAAACCATGGTAGAAGACTAAGTTAACCTACTTAAGTAAGGTGAGAAACTTGATAAAGCCTTCCCCGAGCCAGATGGATATTAAGCGTTGCGAACGGAACTTGAAAAAGTTGTTGAGGATATTTCCAAAACAGGTGATGCATCTGCGTACACTTGGAAATCACTTAGAAGTTTCATTATTATCATGGCAAGGGATATGCTGAATTAGATGTATGGTGCGTTTCCGGATATGAAATAGAATCTAGGAGAATCTTTCGATGAAGAACTTGATGTGATTCTTCGATTTATTAGCGATTTCGAACAGAAGTAATAGTTTTATTCTTTTTAAAAGTGCTTGATACTTCCATATCATCAAATACAACAACAATAAACTAAGATTAAATGTTTTATTCTTCTTTTTTTGATGAAACAATCTGTAGACCGCCATTCACTCTACAGCGAATTTGCGAATTACTGATCAATCCGAAGAAGAACTATTAGAGCTCCAAGAAGATTTTATTTGCTCTTGAAAAGGTAAATATCTTTGTTTGCATGAGTAAGTAGAGGAATAATTACATGCTTTAGTGATTATAATTGTAAGTATTTTTGATGTTTTTTTTTCTTTCTTTGCTCAGTTGGTGAACGTTACGACAATTTGAGATTAGATTGCTTTGTTTTAGAGTAAACTTTTGACATAATTTCAAGTATTTTCTGTGTTTCGTGTATTTGTAGAAGCTAAAATATGGTTTATTATGATTAGTTTGGAGTGTGTTTCATTCACTAATGAATTGACCTAAGTTCTTTCAAGAAAAATAACCAAATATGTCTTAAAAAACACTCTGTCTTTTTCTCAAAAATTTGGAAGGTTATATTAGAATCAAAATGAAGAACTCAATGTGGAATTAATAGAGAAATGCAAAAGAAAAAAATGAAGAAATATTTGAAATACTTATTGATATTTTTTGCAAGATTGACTGACATACAAAACTCTTAAATAGTAAGGATGTTATGAAAATATGAGTTACAGATCATGCTTTTAAGATGATTATTATACTCAAATCTCTTCAACAGTTTTTTCTTTTTAAGCAGCAGTTTTGTTGTTTTCTTCTTCTTTAGCATTTTTGTTGTTTTCTTTTTCTTCTTACTTCTTCTTTCTGTCTTCAAGGTAATGAGGAGCGACAGTGGAATTAACTTCCAAGACAATAGAAGGATGGTTAAGATACTTAAGCTCGAGTTTATCAGAAACTCCTTAGGTGATTGCTGTATTGAGGAACTAGAAATTAATCTATGGGATGATTTTACCTGCTTTGTCTAATTCAACGAAAATTTCAGTTATCTCATCATCGTTGATTTCATTATTGCCGACATCTAATGTCAATGTCTTCAAGTTTTTCAGCTTTTAAACACCCTTGAGGATCTGAGCAATGCCGTACTCTCCAAGATTGTTGAAATTGAAGTTTAAATCAAGTTCTTCAGTTTTGACTAAAGCTTCAAGCATTTAGTTGACTCTAGCTCCGTTTTGATCACCAGTGGAGTTTTCGATGTAGTCCAAACCAACTCTTTTGAGTTTTGTTAACTTAGCATAAACTAGCTTCAATTCTTCGATTCCTAGTCCTCCTATTTTGTTAACACCGCATTTAATATTGAGATCTTCTAAGTTGACAAGACGTTAAAGGCCATCGGTGATATGCTAAAATCCAGCAGGTCCGAAATTCTTTGTTGCAACGTTGATATCTAAGTGAGTCAATCCTGTGAGGTTCTTGAGGGCATTTCCAATGTGTTCAGCACCTTCAACTTCGATGTAGTTGAACTCCAGATTGAGGTTGAGTTTCTCGAGTTAAGTCATTTTACCAATACCGTTTGCAACTGATTCAGCACCAACTGCAGTAATATTGTTGAAGAAAAGATCTAGATGAAGATTCTTCAGTTGATTGCCTGCTTTTTCGAGACCTCTTCCGAGATGGAGACCACCTTCAGCTCCTGTAATAAACAAATCAAAAAGACAATTAATCGACTAGACACCTTAATTAAAAATCTTTATTTTTTTAAATATTTTTCTGAAATATTTTTTTAATCTTGTTAATAAAATCTGCAACTCTTACCAATCTTATTTGCGTAAAGGGAAATATAAAGGGAAGTTGCCTTCTCGATAGTTGGGATGAATTCCTCAAGTATCTTGCCAGTTTCGGCAGTGAAATCATTGGAGAATAGAATGAGATTCAAAGTCAGGAGGTTCTTCTTGAGAGATACTAATCCATCGACTAATGCTTTTGCTCCTTCATCTTGAATCTTGTTATGAATAATAGAGAATGTGAAATGTTTCAGTGATTTGGATTCACCAATAGCAATTAATGATTCGGTCAAGACTTCATTGGAGAATTTCATCGCATCAACTGAAAGAGATAGTGTATGCAGAGAAGGTAGACTTCCAAAGATTTATGAAAGGGTGTAAAGTCCATGATCGCCTATTTCATTATGGGAAAGGGTTATCTTAATGTCCTAAACTGAATCGAGATAGACTAGTCCCACTGATAGGAAATCAATGTTCTCCGCAGTGATCCCATTTATGCCTAGCTGTAAGTCAAGTGATGTGATTCTTGATCTGTGGCTTCTTAACTCACTGGCAATATCATTACAAGCCTTTGCAGGGTTTTTAAGTCCACTTTGATACTCTGCAACGAATTTACCGTTTCCAGCATCTCTTAGAGGATATTGGATCTAAATGTAGCTAATATAAATGATATATGCATTTACGAGCACACCTAAACCGATAAGTCCCCAAATCAACATTGTCTTATTGCTCTCAGACTATTTCTTTTTCTTAAGTACCTCCTTGACATCCACTTTTGGAGTTGAATTCTTGCCTGGTGTAGCCATTTTGTTCACTTTTTGTTTTGAAACTTTAAGATATGTTTTGATATTTTTTTGTTTATTTAATTTATTTCTTTTCTGTGTTATTTCAAGCTGTCTGCTCATTTCCGATTTCAAGGAAACGTGTATTGATAACAGAGCGATGCTCCTTTTGATTGAGTAATTTCCACGGAATATTGTTTGGGATTGCTTTTTGTAATAAAAGAAATATCTAATGCTTGAGGTTATGAAATTTTATTTCTTTCATAATTTTTATTAATCTTTTTGTGACAATTTTTTTTTGATTAAAATAAATAAAAAAAATGATGTAAAATTTGTAAGACACAATCGATCTGTGTGTATTTAGTTCTATTCAAATAATCACTATTTGTAAATCCAATTTAGTAATAAAAAAAATTACATTTAAAAAAACTTTAGAAAACTGTTTAGAAAATGAGACATGAGATTATATTACAATTAATTATTTTATAATAGAATCAGCTATCTTCTTGAGCAACATCTTGCTCTTAATTATTGTTGATTTCATTATTATTCATATTGAGAGATAAGGGATAAGGAGAATTTTCAATTTGTTTTTATTCTTCTTATCCTTGAGATTCTTAAGAATCTTCCTCTTCTTGATCTTCCTCTTTTTCGTTATCATCGTCTAAACTAATAACTAAATACGCCTTCACTGTACTTTTAGCTGCCGCAACGTAGACTTCTAACTCTCTTTCAAATTCAAAAACTCCTTGGGAAGATTCTAGAATTAGATTAAGAGTTGCTTCACTTATCATTACTCTGCCACTCTCACCGTTACTTTCCATTTTATTTGCTATTACAACATCAGGGCCATAAATATCATAGCGAACTACACCAGTTCCGACTACACCACCGATAATCGATCCCTTCAAGAGTTGAAAAAATAACAAAAATTTTTAGTATTTTTTCTAACCTAAAAAAATATGAAAATAATGTGTAAAGATTACTGTGTGTATTCCAATGCGCATCTCGAGCTCTTCAAAATTCACAATCGATCGAACTTACTTAATGATTTCGATCATTTCTAGTCCAAGATGAATAACTATTTGAGAGAAAAATATCAATAAATCTATGAAAATAATTCATATTTTTTTAGGTATTTTTTTTTGTTTTTACCATTCATTGCTTCTTTTACAATGTTGCGGTCTTTGACATTGAGTAATCCCATCACAACATAGCAATCCCCGATTGTATACAGCTTATACGCTTCATACTCTTAACATTTCTGATCGAATTTCGTGAAAAGCTCACTTAACATAAAGAACACCTATTCCGGTTTCACGCTCGCGGAATATTTCGTGAATCCTGCAATATCTGCATAGAGAATCGTCACAGATTCAAAGTTATCAGCAAGATTGATTTGCTTTTAATCATTCTACAAAAACTAATCTCTGATATGATTTGGCAAGAGATACTCAAGGAGTCTATGCTACTCATTCATTTTCGAGTCGAGATTTCTCGTGCTCAAGAACGCTGAGAAGTTAATTTCAAGTTCTTAATATGAGCGATAAAGATAATGGACTTAAAGAATAACAGAGAAGAAAAAGCTTTCTAATGCAAGTAAACCATTTAACAATCCGAAAATTGAGTGAACAACAATGCAACTAGATGCAATTATGGATTTTTCCTTTAAGCTAAAAATAACAACAACAAAAAATGGGTTAATTTTATGTAAAATTTTTTTGTATTTAAAATACTCTGTTTTAAACAAGTATTATTGATGTTACTTGAAGAATTGAAAGGAGAATAAGAGCTAGAGGACGCAATGTCCAAATAGGATTGATATGAAAAACAGATTCTCAACTAAAAGCTGCTGGAGAATTATCAGCTGAGTTTCTACGGTTAAAGAAAGCAAGCTAAATGAATAACACAGTAAAATCACTAATTTATTCAGCATTAGACCTCGTCTTGAGAGTGATTTCAAGAAAAAAATGCTACTCAACAAAAGCAACACACTAATAAGATGCAAAACAAGAGTTATCTGCACTCCCGTAGCCCCAAGATACTTCTACAATAGATTCACAACCAGCATCTTGAATACTTCACTCACACACAAAAAAGCACTCTTCCTTTTGATCTATTTTGAACTCTTCCTGAACTCCTGCTCATAGAACATATTCAAATCCTCATTTAGTTTGCCAGTAAGTAGATCGCGGATTGAAAAATTAATATCGGTTTTTTTATTTTCTTGATTAAAATGCGAAGTCTATTCAATTTTCATATCCTAAAAATGGCAGATGATTCGCTCGTAATTCATTTCAGTATCCCTCAAAGGGCAAGGTTACTCTATAAATGGCATCATTCCTAGTTCTTAAGCGAGTTCGTTCAATTAACCTGCTACTCCTCCACCTCGCTGAAAGGAATAAAATCAAAAATTGATAAAACAAATTTTTGAGATATAGATCCAAGAATAAAGTTACCAAATTTGAATCCTGCTTGGATTCTAAGTTTGAAGTCATAGAATTGGAGTGGACTTCACAGATATCTTGAAGATCTTTGCCAGGTTGGTGTTAAACCATCGAAGCTTTTTTAAGAGGAACACGATATGCGTTCGCTTAAATTATCAGAGTTTGCTTCTTTTTAGAAGGAGAAGAAGGTCTCTCAAATTTGCTTGCCATTTTTGGGGAATTTTCATGGATATTTTCTGTAGAATGAGAAATCGAGTTATTAGGATTACTGAATTTGCTACTTCGTTTTTTAGGAGATGATAGCTATGAAGAGAATAGTGAATTTGCCTCATTATTCGAAGGAGGAAATAGAGGACTTTCAGCGATTACTGTTGGTTAGATTTCAAGACTGAATGGAGAAGGAAGAGGTTTTTTATCTTAGTTTCTATTGGCTTAGTGGATTATTTATTTATGTTAGAGCTTTTTAAATGCGACTTAGTGAGTCTTTATCATTCCTTTTCCCTTTGCATTCACATTTTTTTCCAGAAGATGAATGATAAATTCACTTTCATATCTAAATTTTGTTTCATTCAGTCTTTCCAACTATTCCAACAACAATTAACAAAGTTAGAAGGAATTGAAGAAGAAAAATGTCCCTCAATAATCCAATGATTTTTTACCTCACTGCTGCAACTTTGTTTAGCTTCATCTGATATTGTTGTGAAGTTCGTCTCCCCTGTGCTGCACACACGTGAAGCCATATTGACAGTGTCGCCAATCAGGCTAAATTATGGTTTGTGCCCTCCAATCACACCTGCAAGAACCTCCCCATAATGAATTCCGATTTTGATTTTTAGTTTCTCTTGTTTTTTCCCGTAAGTGATTTTAGCAGAAGCTTCCATGATTTATTGAGCCATGAGAATGCATTTAATAACGGGATGAAAGTTCTTGTTTTGCTTAGTTTTTTTGAGTTCCCCTTCTTTGATACCCTTCAACCCTTTTGAAAATAATAAAAAAAATTTCTTAGAGAAAACCACAATTTCATTTCCTTACCTCCAGCTGCCATGTAAGTCTTCCCTACAGTCTCAATTTTCTGAAGTCCATTAACTGCACATGCTGAATCGTAAATCCTAAAGAGTTTATCAAGAAGTTTGAGGATATTTGCATGTTCTTCTTAGATAATGAGGTCGAAATCTGCAATATCACAAAAAAGTATCGCCACGACCCCTTAGTCTTCCTAAAAATGCCTTCCCTTGAGATTGATGTTGTCGAGGATAAATTTTGGTAGCAGAATTGCAAGAACATTGTTGATTTTTCTAGTTTCAAGTGATATCCTGTTGACTCGTTAAAAATTTAGACGATATTGAAGATCATACTGGTATTTCGAGACGAATGTAAGGATGTTGATGGAGATTAAGCTCATGGAAATACAGAAGAATTAGTAAATTGCTGCATGCTAAATGATATTTTGATCATACAATAGTCTCAAGCAGAGAATAAATGTTGGAGAAATCAGTAAAAAACCAATAGTTATTGGATGGAGAAGCATGGAATATTATGTTAAACCACAATAAAATACAGTAATTAATGCCTCATCTATCCCTATGGAGTTACCTGCTATGAGATACATAATCCTTGCGATCGCTCTCAAAACTTATTGGGATGTGATCATTCCTTGCATATGCTAAATCGAATACTTAGTGAACGAGAATCCCCATAGAATAAGCTAAATTATAAAAGCTGAGCTATATAGATTTAATGCATAGGTATCTTGCTTGTGAATCCCTATTATTAGCACCAAGGAAAACTCTAGAACAACACTCTAAACTAACGACGCTATCCTTTAATAGCGCCACTATAGCCTTGCATTTGCTTCAAACTTAGATTCAATCTCATGCGAGGAGAATTTTAAACTAAGCCTGTCAATCACCGAAGAAGCAGCACCTTATTCTTCTCTAGACAATTCCTGCAGTGAACTGTCAACCTCTCCATTCTTGAAACACAATTTAAATGCCTCACTGATGGTAATTCCTCGAAATCCCGTTTAGAGGGAGAAAAATTTGTTGAACATCAGAAGGTAGTAGCTGCTTAATCGAGTGAACTGGTGCGCTAAGTTCATTTACACTTTCGTTTATCGTCTTTCAACGCTAGGGGAATCTTGTTTATTAGAAGAGTTATTTCTCTAATATTCCATTGATAGAACTCCCTTTGGATTTGAATCTTTTGAAGATAATGGATCTTTTTAGTTATCTTCATTTTGTTGTTTTCCATTAATGGTTTTGTTAAAAAATATCTGATTTTCTTAATAAATACCTATTTCACTCGAAGTCTAGTTTAATAGCTGCTATGATTGGCTGTTAAGACTCGAGCCATTATTCAATAAATTTGTAGGTTATTTCTGCAAAATAGACTGGACATTAGTAATGAAATCCCTTTAATTATTATTATTATTATTATTATTTTCTTGCAGCTGAAGTTTAAGCTAAACCTTTTATTCTGGGCTGTTTCTTCCTCCTTGATCAGCTTTTTCTCCTAAAGTTTCAGCTTAATTAAATGAATATAAGTGAATCGGCATATTTGATTAAAGAGAAATTTGATCCATCAAGGCTTCGGAGTAGTTTATGCCGAAAAAATTTTTATTTTAAGGTTCTGACGGCGAAGAAGGATTAGGTTCGGAGTTATTTAAACTTGATTTTTAAAGCTCCTCTACTGGATCAGATGTTTATTCAAGAACAAGGCCGTGTTTTGCAGTTATTCTACTGTGATCGATGCTGCTCGTATTTGGAGTGTCTTCCAATAATTGAGACGGTATTAACAAAGGAGACTCTTAAGGTCTAATTAATTACTATTGTTAGAATTTAGATGTGTTTTGAGGTGATTTCAAAGTTAACTCAGGATACTTAGGGGAATTTGGAGAAGCTAGTTTAGAGGGATCTGATTTTAAGCTAGCATTACCACTATTAGCAAGATTATTTGAATTTTACTGAGATTCCTAAGGAGATTACTAATCAGAGGAAGGTAAAGCTTAAACCCCGTGATCTGCTAGACTAAGTTATTTCTGTGAATGCTAGATACCTTCAAGGATCTCCGACAAAAGAAAATGATATTGTCCAAGGACTCCCATGAAGATTCTTGTAAATCTACCAGTGTTTCTCATCAAAGGCTATTTTATTAGCGGCGAGAAAGTCCGTATGATGAAGCTTAAGAGAATGAAGTTCGCAAAAAGTCCTAAGAAAGTGACGAATGATGGGAGCTGAAACTAAAGTACAAAATTCTAGTGATCTTAATAATAACCAATGATAGCAAAGAAGATAGTGAAACATAATGGAATGAGCACATTAGCTAAGAGCGTGAATTTAGACTGATTGAGGATTATTATGACCTTCAAATGAGATAGAAAATAGAACATTTAGAGTGTCCATTTATGCAAGTCAGATTCCTCCATAATCTTTCCACTGTCAACACCGCAAATATCGTGCAGGCTGTAGATGTGAACGAAGAGAATTATGGCGTCACTCAATGCCTGAGGGATTATCTGAAACAGGAATTTACTTAGGATATCGCCTTGAAATACTTTCTTGTTGTTAAACTACTCGACTAACACCCATAAATTGAATTTGTTTTTATAAGCCTTCCCTTCTTTGCGATAGAAATAGAGGAACACCTACATTAAGTAGCTGACTACGTTGATAGAGATGATGCCTTCTAAGGAAAATATCATTTCACCATAAACGCCGCCAATGAAATTCCAAAAAAATGCAACTAAGCAGATGAACGTAGATCGATAGAATGTAAACAGAATAGTTTCTTCGTGCAATTCAGCTGAGTAACAGCTTCTCGAGAAAAGAAGCTCAGCAACACCCTTCAAGGATCGGACACTTGCATCACTTGCGTTCATTACGATTAATGAAATATACTTATCTGCCGATTCCTTGGAGATTTCTGTTTTATCATCATGTTTACTAAGCTACTTCCAGTGATCAATTTATATGGAATAATCGGCTTTTGAGAGCATTTAAAGATCATTTAAACCATCGCCAATCGCTAATGTAAACACACTGTCATGCTTCATATTATTCACAAGTTCAACTAATTTCCCTTTTATACTGCCACTTGATTCGTAGCACACAATGCTTTCACTGAAAACTGTCAAAAACAAAAAGTGTTCCCTGAGATATTCATTGTCTAAAATCAATTCGAGGGCCTTCCCACTGGCTATTACACTTAGCTGCACCGGGAAACCTTGTTGTTCCTAGTTTTTAGAAGAACCTTAACCTAGAAATTTATTTAGGTTTGTCTTTTCAAATGAAGAACTTAGATTATTTTTACTATTACTTGCCATCATTAGCCGCTCGTAAACACGCTGGATTGTCGCTTTTGACAGGAAAAGAAATGAGAAAAAAAAGAAAACAGATGAAGAAAAAAAAACCAACTTTTTCATGAAAAATCATATTTTTCAATATTTGTAATAAGCAAGAATGTGGTACTGTTTTAGAATCTATTAAAGAGGGAATTTTTGTCTTTCGATTCCTTCTTTTGAGGCTGAATATCTAACAGATCTTTGATATTTTTCAAATGTGCTTTCATTTCTCTTGTCAGATCTTCTACTGTGTTTGCGGATAGATGAAGTAGCTACACAGGGGTTGATTTGAGAATCAATGACGATGAATAAGAAGCAGTGATAGCTCGGATATATGAATCCCCTGTGAGCATCCAAGGACTGATGTTTGCTTTTTTTATATTATAGATTAAACTCGCTGCATTATTGCACAAAACTTCTTTTAACGATACCAATCCCAGCATATCCATATCGATAAGATATTCGCGGTATAATTCTGCGATTTTTACATCGATTTCTTCAGATTTAAGATTTTTCACTATGCTATCATACTTCTGTTCGAACTGAGCTGCTTCAGATTCACTGAGATTTCGTTTTGAAAACAGAACTCCCACTTAGCCATTTCAATGGTCATATATCTATTAATTGAGTGTTTAAAAAGGTAAATTTGTTAGAAAATTTGCTACTTCTTGATAATATTAAAATCCTTTTAGTTTCATTTTCAACAATATTTAATATCTAATTCAATTTAGTAAAAAATACCTTTATACTTTAATATTCAAACACCTTCACTTAAACTTTAATAATCAAACACCTTCACTTAAACTTTAATATTTTAGATTATGAAACGAATCCTTAGGAAGACTCACCCTTGTTGGTGATTAATAGTTTATTTTTAAATGCAAGCATTTCTTTTTGGGTTCTTTTTAAACTAAAGAGGGAGATATGAAAAGAAATAACATGTATTAAAAGAATTCTTCCAAAACAAAAAAACAAAGAAAAGTTTCTCTTGATTAGTTAAATAAGTAAAATTCTTTTACTATTCTCCAATTAAATCTATCAAATAAAAAGATAATCTAAAATTAAAAAATACTTTTTCGGAATTCACAAAGCTATCCATTTTAATAAATATTATCATGAAATTGAAGTTAAAAAAATCAAATTACCAAATCAGGAGACAGTATTTTTATTTTTAAGCCTGATATTAACCTCATACAAACCATAATCAGAATAAAGATACTGTCGATTGGAAGTTCAAATAGACAAATAATTTATTTATCGAAAAGGTCTGCTAAATTTTTTGATAAAGGTCTATGAGTCAAAGATAATATTGAATACTTTAAACAAAGTTGAAAGTCTCACATTATAAATTAAGGTACTTCAACATTAAAAAAAAGAAATTAATACAAGAAGGGAGAAGTTGTTAGTATTGTAATTCCGTAATTTATAAAACAATTAGTTCCTGTTGCCTCATTTAATTTAACTTATGTTGGTATTGTTAGTCTCAAGGAGTTCAGAATAAAATCTAAAAACTCCTCTTCTAACAAGAGAGTTAGCCCACAAGACAGGAGAAGTTCCCTGCTTCGATCCAACATGAATCAGCTTCTTCATTCAAAAACTCCCCAAAATAAACCTCTTTTTACAGTATTTATTATCTAAAAATAAAATAACATTTCTTTTTTTTTTCCTATTAGAATTAGATCTGGTTTTAATCGTTTAATCTTGTTTTTCTTTCTTCATCAAGTACGTTGTGGAACCTGGAAATAATTCCGAATTAGTGAGGAAAATATTACAAAAAAGAGGATGGATAACTGAGATGAAAATTGGTTCTAATCCAGGTACATGGAACTTCAAGTGGAAACCTACCAGCAGTGGAATTCACTACGAAGAATTGCTGAAAATTGGAAATAAAAAATAAAGCACAAATCATGTTTAATTTCATTCTGAAATATCCTCAAAAGCGAAACTCTTCACAAACATAACAGCTTATTCCAAAGAAGTTGATGAAGCTGCTCATTATTTCATTCCTTAGACATTTCTCCTCGATATGGATTCCGAAGGCCTTGGAGATTAGTTAGATTTATTTTTCGATTTGTTTCTAACTGTTCAAAACTCAACTGCTCTTGAAAATATCTGGATGATCAAACCAACTGATA
>Ga0302285_10000863_pt1 | contig 16606 bp, 8 predicted proteins | sample III_Fen_E2_2_FD_200455 | JGI IMG/M metagenome (GOLD analysis project Ga0302285, IMG submission 200455) | Peat permafrost microbial communities from Stordalen Mire near Abisko, Sweden - III_Fen_E2_2 | ecosystem: Environmental > Terrestrial > Soil > Wetlands > Permafrost | place: Sweden: Abisko... | reverse complement strand
TGTATTTGAAATACAGAACAGTATTTACGGGCTAACTATTATTGAGCCCGCAATTCTGTTTCTCTCTTTTTTTAAATTTATTGTTTTCTTTGCTCGAATTTCGATATTTTACAGATAAGTTTCAATCTTAACTTGGAGAAAAATAGAATCACCTGAAATAAATTTAATCAAACAAACATTTGGAACCATGCTCAACTAAATTTCTAAGAAAATAGGACTCAGCTCAAGTGCTGTAGAACCCAAAAAGAATTAAAATGCTCCTGCTGAGGTAACTTATCATTCTGAAAATAAACTAATTTATTGATAGCTTTAGGATGTCAGCGGAGTTGAGTAAGGAAACAAAAGTATGTTCGATAAGCTGAAACAGAGCGCTCTGGAAAAATATGATGAGTTCAGATAGAGTGAACATGTCAAGAGATTGTCTAATGCTGTCAGTGAAAAATTCAAGATAATAGATAACCAACTGAAAGCGTTGATACTAGCTTAGAAAGAGAAAGTTAATGGATATATCAAATAAAAAATAGAGGTTAATATTCTAGAATATATGAAAAAGTAACAAGAAACAGTAGCTCGAAAGCTAAAAGATCCTGACATGTGCCCTTGCATTAAAAGAGCCGTAGATGGGCTTGTGGAAGAAACATGGCCAGTTATAATGGAGGAAGTTAAGTTTTAGCTAAGAATGACTAACAACAATCCTTAAGTTGAAGTGCCTTTCAATAAAGTCCATTGCTGTTGCTTACCGCTGCACTGTATTAGAGTTTGGTACACTTATTCAATGCAACCGTATGATAAAAGTATCTGGAAAAAATTTAAGACTTTTTCGTGGTGGTTTTTCACTTTGATTTCGATTTTCCCTTATTTTGGAGTGTAAGCGTGCTATTTCGTCTTTTCATTTCTTTGCATGGACAAGTCAGATGAATACCAACTAGTGAATTACATTCTGGCCTATAAAAAAATGTAGTTTATTTCGCAGGTACCTATCTATCTATGAAAGTGCTTTTCTACTTGAAATAATAGCATTTAATAATACTTTTATTTTTATTTTATTAGGGTTTCATTTAATGTTCGGTTGGATATTTTCTCTACTTCAATTGTGTTTCTATGATCAGAAACTCAAGTGTTAATCCTTATTAAGAGTGTGCTGACGTTGGTCCAGGAACAGGAACTAATCATATTTATGACATAGTAATCTATTTCTCCCAAATATTTTTTATCTGGGTAGCATTCTTTTTGCTTCCTTGCTCCAAACCTAAGGGAAATGTGAGGTTCAAATATCTGAAAAAGTAAGAAGAATAAGAGACGGAAGAAAATGCTTCTTCTTGCTGCTGCGTTCCTTGCAAGTTGTCTAGTGGAGGAGCACTGTTTAAGTTTATGATTTATGATGCTTTAACATTTGGAATAAGTATCGGAGTGTATTTCTGGACTTTTGACTAAAGTCTTGCTTCGGATTTAGATTAAAGCAAAGCCTAAATATTCATGGCTAAAATTGTCTATGGCATTCTCAGCCTTCCTTTTGCTATTTTCCTCTTCTTACCCCTTCAAATCCTTCTCACAAAATCAAGACCCACTGCATATGACAAGTACTTTTGTTTTAAGCCCTCATATTTTATTAATTTTCATTTTATCTTAAGATATGGGAATACAGTGCCCTCCGACAAAAGAGTTTCTATCATCTATAATCCAGACGAAGAAGCAGCACTATTTGATAATCAAGTTCAAGTTGATATTGAAGAATTATTTGAGTGAATCTCAGAACAATAATATTTATCTGTTTTTGCATTGAATATCACCCAACAATAATGTGTACAAGATCCAACATTTTAACATAAAAACTGATTCAAAAGTAGAAAAAGATATCTTTATTTTCAAATAGCTCCTGTATCAAGATCATTCGGAGAGAAAGCAAAAGGTAGAATATCCTTCATCAAAAAAATCTTATAAAGCCCTTCGTTGTCACTCATTAACATTTCTGTTTCATTGTCTGCAAATTCTGCAAAGACTTATCTGCAAGCACCACAAGGGCCTGTTTTTAGTTTATCGCAATTAACTACTACAGCTCTAAGTTTTATTAATCCCTTAGCGACTGCTCCAGCTATTGCAGATCTTTCTGCGCAAGTTGTTAATCCGTAAGAAGCATTTTCAACATTCACTCCAAGAGTTTTAGTTCCATTTTAATCAACTACAACACAACCAACATGATATTTAGAGTAAGGTGCATAGGCCTTTGATTTAATAGCTTTGGCTTCTGCAATCAGCTCTTAAATTTCTTCTTTGCTTAGTCCCATTTTGTTTTCCTAATTTTGCAATTGATAATTAGTTTATTTTTAGATTTTACGAAATCAGATTTATTCTTCAAGCATATTATTGTTTGCTTTAATTCAACTATTTTTGTTAAAAGCCCAGCAAATGATTTGTCTAAAGAAAATACAAAATAATTGTTATTGATTTGAGTAAAAATCAATCACATAAGAATCGACTATGATTCTCTTTTCAGTATTTTAGTTAGCTTTCTTTTTCAACAATAAAAAGTTTTGCTCGTACTATCATTAGAAGGTTTCTTTTGTTTTTTTATCATTATTAAATCAAGATAATATTTTAATATCCCAACCATTTTCTTCAATGAAACACTTTAGCTTACTTTAAAAACAAGTATCTGGATTCTATTGAAGTTTAACTACTAACATGCAAACTCTTTAAAACAAAACTATGAAACATACTAATTTGTTATCTCAAAGACTCAATGATCAACTCGTTTAGATTAATCGCACTCACAAGGTTCGTAAGGTTGTTTCTTTATGATGTGGTTGCAAGTTGAGCACTTAACTACTTAATCCTTGCATCGATTGCAGCAAAATGGAATTAGGCCAGGGATAAGCCCTACAATACACCACAATAAACAGCAAAGATAAGTTCCTGTTCCTACCTCGTAAGTTTACTCATTGACAGTCTAGTCCTTCTTACAAATAGGACAAAAAATGAGCTGAAGAGAAATGTAATCCTTTCTATCCGCTTCCACAGAAGGGTCTTTCAGACTTTGATTTTCTTATGGAGTTTACATATTTGTGTTAGCTTTTATCTTTTTTATTATTGTTAGAATGATTCCTTTTCCTATACAAATAATCGTTCGTTTTTTAATTATTGAAAAAAAAACATAAATAGCTAATCATTCTGCGTTATTGAAAGTTGCTCTACACATAGGGCATGTGGAATTGACCTTTAGCCAGTCGCGGATGCATTCATCATGAAAATAGTGGTGTGCTTGACAAGGTAAAATAATAATATTTTCTTCCTCTTCAAAAGTGCTAAGACAAATTGAACAGTCTTTATCTTTTCGTGATTATATTTTCCCATACTTTTCAGGCTGCAATCTCTTGATAAATTTAGTGCGTCTCCTTTTTTCTCTGAGACTCTTAAATAAGTAGAATACTAATCCTGCCAAGATGAACACAGAGCCTATTTCAATAAAAATAATTACTCATTAAATACTGAACACTTCTTTCTTATTAAAGAGACTTACAGAATACAAAGAGGACGAATATGATATAGTAATCCAAGTATTGAAAAAGTCCTAAAAGAACAACTATTAAAATGAACCTGTATATATTAATAATACAATCAGATTCACTTGATGCGAATTTATCGAGAAACTAGTCCATAAAAACGAAGCTAATAATTGCCCATGCCTAAAGTCCAACGTGCATAAAGAATTGAGAGTAGCCTGTTAGCATGGCGATTTTATCTCTCTTTTTACATTCAAACTTTAATTAGAGGACAAGCTGAGAGGATTTTCTGTAATCCTCTTCCTAATTCTAAGATGAGTCAAAAATTATTGTATGAAAAGGGATCATTCTTAGATTGTTAGATTCTTATGAACCAGCTTATGGAACATCATCGACAAGATATTCCGCATAGCCATCGTATTCTTAAGCGTCAATCGAAAAAGCATCGATTTAGTGCATGTCAATTGCTGTAAAAAATACAATTTTTTACTGAATTCATTTTAAATGTTAGCAAACTAATAATAATGTTTGTTACCAAGTTACTCTGAAAAAATGGGATTCTTCATTAAAATCATACTGCGGCGATTATAAATAGCACAGAGAACACTCTAACATAAGAGAATCACTACCCAAAGCTAGTACTCACTGTATCCACAGCCAGAAGAAACAAGAAGAACAATTATTGCAAAGAATATTTTGACTAAAGAAAAGTAATAGCTGAACAGCATTCCTGATAAAAATTGCCTTACAGCCTTCAAAAACACAATCTTAACCATATCTATTATTTCTTCTTGTTCTTCAGGATATCCATCAACTTGCTATTCCTCCTCTAATGGAGGCCCTATGCTAAATGTTGAGGTAGTTTTGATGTTATCTTCTGCTTCTTGATGATAAATTGTGGAATTGCGAATACTACCATTAATATTTTCTGTTGGAGCAATAATAGTCTAAGAATCTATTAAGCCATCTCTCTTTGGTAACTATGTAGAGAAAAGTGCTTATTTTTCCTATTTGTTACTTATATTTTCCTTTTTGGCTTCAAAAATGTCAGGAGAGTGACTTCTAAGATCATAAGTTTCATTCTCAGCAGACAAAAGAGAGACTTTTAACCCTTAGTTTTATTCTTTGCTACTTTCATAGTTTGTGTCTTTGATGAAAATATTCATTAAAAAGTTGCTTTGCTGGTGTCAGAGAAGCTCTTTTTATTGTTTTGTCGAAAGATTTTTAATTTAATGCGTGATTGATATCAACACCATCAAAACGATTGATTATCTTGAATATGTTTGCCAGATTGATTTATGATCACTCAAACTATAAAATAATAGTTGCTTTCTCAATTCAAAAAATATATTTTCTTTTATTATTTTAATAATTCACTCCAATAACGGCAATTTAATAATTAGTTAAAATCGATTTTAATTGAAAAATAGTTATTGTTTTTACTAACTATTTATGAAAAAAGCAATAATATTTGTTCTTTTAAAATAAAGACTAAAGCTTTTACAATAATTGACAAAAATCATTGAAAAGAGATGCTCAATTATCATTGATAGTGTATACTTTTTTATTTTAAAAACTAGATAGAAACGCTGTGTAATGGATGTAAGGATAGAGGTATTGTTATTAATTTGATTGAATTGAAAAATAAAGAAGGAATAAAGTAAATGCAAATTAAAAATAACATAACATAACACACAGTAATAAAAAAAATGTTTAAGCTATTATTTACTTTCTGAGAAGGTGAGCTACCACTAAGTTAAAATAACGTATTTCTTAGATTTAATCTACTAGAGCAAACTCTTTAATGGACCATAATAGTGAGTTTGGTAGGATTCTTAGGGTTTAAACTTTTAAACTATGTTTGATTGTACAAAGAAAATGATATTTTTTCCTGTTTTCATGTTATTCTCATGTTTTTCTTTGCTTTTTTCAACATTTTTACAACTTTTTTCATAAACCGGAGGGAATTAATTAAAATGGAATGAGTTATTGTTTTAATTCTATTGAATACTAAAAATTCATTTCGACACTTCACTGGACAACAATCTCACAATGTGTATCTTTGGTATGAAAAACAAATCTGTTTTGAGGGAATATAAGCAAATTTATTAACTACAAATTAATTGCAGCAACAAAGATAACCTGAGCTACTTTCTAGATAGCTTTTATGAAAACCAAGCACACCAATCTTAAAATTAATGAGCGGAGGATGAAATTAGACAGCTTTTTCTAACTAGGGCAATGATCTCATAAAATGATCATCTATTTATCATTTGAAGCTGAAACGCAGTCTTAAACGATGAAAAACGATTTGGCAAAACATTGAGGAATGCAAAAGGATACTAAAAAGTAATATTTGAAATCTCTCTTGAAACCAGAAACAATAAATACAGCCTTGTATTTATTATTGTATTTGGTCTGTACAGCATCCTCTTCTTCTGCGTCTTTTTAGTATTGCTGCTGATATCCAGCCATCATTCCTTGTCAATTTTGAGGATTTTATCCTTAATCATGCTAATACTAGATTTTCGCTGCATAGTCATTGGGTTAATCGACAAGGTGCCCTTATTCATCATCTTCAGGACTATTCTCATAGTTCTCCTAGTCATGAACGTTTTCAAGATTATTCTCAGTGTTATTCTGAAGATTCTCTGGATTGTTTTATTGAGTTAAAAAATGCTATTCACTTCAGTTCCTCCAAGAGGGATAAATGTGCACTACTCGAACTACTACTAAAGGAACTCTATGTCATTCTATCATTAGCTAATAACTCCTTCTTAATTCTCAATCTTTGCTTTCTGATAACTGAATTAACTTATGAGGTCTTGCTTGTAGGCTAAAATGTTTCTTTTTCTTCTTTACTTAGATCCCGTTGGTCTTCTTTATAGCGTGACTGCAATTTTTCAAAAGAATATATGAAGAATAAGGCGTTAAAATGCATAAGAGTCTTTCTATTTTTTGGAGGGTTCGTTGTGCAATTAAAAACAATTTGAACACATCAGGTACTTGCTTTTAGGAAAATTAGAGTGCTTCTATTTTTTAGATATTCTGATTCAGCTGTTCATTGTGCTTGAATTACGTTTTGATTCTTTCTATCTTCGAATTGTGCTAAGCTTAGAGCTTATCGAATTGCTTCTAAGCATCATTGATCTTGTTGTTGATAGATCCACTTGCTTTTATTGTGCTTGTTAACTCCTTTAATACTATTTTCAAGGCAATTTATAATTAACACTCAAGACTCAAACAATTACTATCAGTTATTCTCAGTTAACACATGTTGAGATAGTAAAATTACGAAGATATTTCTATTCAGAAATAGAAATAAGTTTATCACTGTGTTGTATTAAAGCATAAATACTTGGGAACTTGGGAAATATTCAATATTTTTTATTGAAACAAAAAAATCGCCTAAAAGAAAAAAAATTAAAATTCTAATTTTTGAGGATGAGCACTGAAAGATCAGATAGGAGCTTAAAACTTCTTTATGGAGATGAGCTTTACAACAGAATATTACAATCGAAAGTGCTCATAGGAGGATCAGGTGGAGTAGGCTGCGAGATTATCAAATCCTTGAGCAAAACAGGATTCAGAAGCTTCACTCTTATTGATTTAGATACCATTGAATTGACTAATCTAAACCGATAGTTTTATTTTCGCAGACATCATGTTGGTAAGGGAAAATCAGAATGCGCAAGACTAGGAGTTATGGAAGTTGAGCCTGAAATACTGAATGTCGATGCTGTTCTTGGAAATATTTATGATGAGCGCTTTAACGATTCATACTACAGGTAGTTTAATCTTGCTTTCTGTGCATTTGATAATCAAGGAGCCCGCAGACATTTTGGATAAATGTGCAGCCAAAATAACATTCCAATGGTTGAAGCTGGCACCTCTGGATACAGTGGTAATAATTTAAGATTTACAATTAATTTTCATAGATTGTTTTTAGGTGATGTATCGACAAGAATAAAGGGAAAATTTGAATGCCGAAATTGCAAGCCAGAGGGAAAATAAGTGACATTTAACGTTTGTTCTATTCGAACTCGTCCTTCTGAACCAATTCACTGTATTGTCTGGGCCTCTAATATGTTTAATCTAATATTTGGACCTTCCGATGATACAAATATGCTTGATAATTATATTGCCGACATATTCCCTGGAGGTGCGAAGAACATCACTAATCCTAAGAAGTGTGCGCTAGCTCTGTTTGACAAAATCTTTAACGAAGATATTCAAAAGTGCGATGAAAAAGTTCGATTTCCTCTCTCGCTTGAAGATGCTTAGAAGATTAATAACTTAAATGACGCTCTCTATGCAGATCCCAAGACAGGCCGTGCCTTATTAGAAGATGAGAAGATTCTCACAGTTTCATAATATGCAGCTAAATTCATGACCTCTTTTGAGAACATCTTTAGTTAGCGTAAATCTACAATTGGAGAGATTAAATTCGATAAGGACGATCTATTAGCAATCAAATTTGTGTCTGCAATCGCTAATCTCCGTACTTATAATTTTAGAAATCTCGAAGATCCTAAAAACAAGCTTGTCTTCTTATCAGAACATAAAATAAAAGAAATGGCTGGCAACATTATCCCAGCAATAGGTAATTATTTTTGAATTCGAGTTTTAGATAATTAATTGGTTCAAAATAACAGCCTCAACAAATGCGATTGTGTCCGCAATTTAGATCAACGAAGCTATTAAAATTATGAAGGGATACCACGTCACTAAACCCAATCTCTTCGGTGAATATCTCATCTATAACGATTCTGTTTCGAAAATTAATCCTACAAGTTAAAACGTAAGTGATAGTATTAATGAACATAATTAACAAAATTAACTAAAACTATTTTTCTTAGACACCGAACTTAAGTTGCTGTGCTTGCTCGCCTGCTAATTGTTATGTTAGATTAAGAGGAAACATCGAAAATCTAACATTTGGCGATGCAAAGCAATATTTTGAGGAGAATTATCAGGCATTCAACCAAATTTACGAGTTCTAGAAAAACACAGTTTATAATCCTAATATTTCATTCCTAAAAGAAGCTGCTGCTAAACTATTTTTAAGAAAACTAAGCGATTTAGCCCCTCAAACAAATGAACTGCACTTTAGACTTTCTAGTGCAGCAAGCTCTATTAATTGGAGATTTTCACTGACTCATGACCCCAGCATTGAAGGCAAAGTTATCCTTTGTGAAGCTGATTCTACTCCAGAAGTAATTAAGCAATAACAAATTACTTTTATTAAACTCAAACATGAAGATCAGTAGGTACAGAAGTTCAATTTATTCTAGAGACTTAAATATCTGTAGTGAGCATATTTCATTGATGTAATAATGCATGCAAAAATGACTAAATTTCAAATTGAAATTGTTTTATCAATCAAATATTTTTAAATGAAGCTCAAAATGGTGAGGCAATTGCATAAAAAAAATAAATAGATTTTAATATTTTTTAAAGGGAAAAGAAAGACTAACAATTCCAATAAGAATCATACAATATTTAAGTTTTTCATTGAAGAATTGATATTTTTTGATTCTAAGATATTTCTTAGAATAGGTTGGGTAACATAAAAATAGAGTCTACTCAGTAAAGATATATCTCGTTTTTGGATGGGTCGTAAAAAATCTTTTCTTCTTCTTGGAGCTCGATGATTGCTCTTTCTAACAAGTTTTTATCTGTGACTATTTTAGAATAATCAGCTGATTATTAAATATATTTCCAGATCTGCTCCTTAGTTAAGTGGCTTGCTTTCTTTTCATTTTATAATTTTGTAATCGCACTGTAAATAGCTTTCTTTTGGTCTTTGGTGACTTTAACTTGCACTTTTGCTTCGTTATCAAGCAACTAGTCAATTTCATCTTCGTCATCGAGGCGAATTTTCTTCATTTGACTTTTAATTTCTTTCTTTTCTTGTCTTTCTTTTGCTGGTGTAGTATCTCTTCCTTTTGGTACCTCAGTAACTTGAGCACTTCTAGTCACTCTCTTTTCTTCAACAACTTCTTTTTCTTTGCTCTTTGGAGTAGTAGTCACTGCAGATGGAGTCTTGACTTTTTTCACAGAAGGTTTTTTAGTTTGTCTGTCTGCTGCTTTAGCATCTTCAAAGTCTTCCTCTTCTGGTTCAATGGCATCTTCTTTACTGAAGAGAGCATAGTTGAGGAGTTAAGTTGCAATTTTGCAATCTTTAATTTCAATTTTTTGTGAAAGTCTAAGCTTTGCACTTGCAGTCGCGAGTCTGATAACTGTTTCTAATGTTCTTGTTGTGACAGGGAGCACTTTGACGCCTCCAGTTGTCTGTGAGTCTTCAAAGTTTTTCTACCTAAGCTAATTATAGTAAATGGTAATATATTCTATTGAGTCATCCTAAAGCTTTGGAGAATTGTATTATTTTTTGGCATATGCAATGTATTTCTTGAGGAAACTCTGTTTCAAGATAGCTGTCTTTTTATCACCGTGCAAAACCTTATTATGTTTTTCAAAGACTCCCTTCTAAGACTCAACTGTTTCATTTCCATGAGTTGAAGGTTCGATTATGTACTCATCGTTTTCATCGCCCTGGAACTATCCAAGTTAATTGACAATCTCATAATTTTCAGGTCTATATCTATGATTTCTAGTAACACGTTCAGCAATCAATCTGTCGATATCTTAATCTTTCTCGTCAAGAACAATGAACAACAAATCGAAACGAGATAACAATGAATCAGGAAGCCCAATGTTCTTTGTTGGAGCAAGCTCGCGATTATATTCTCCATAAATTGGATTGGCTGCTGCAAGAACAGCACAACGAGCATTTAGACTGCAATGAATTCCTGCCTTTGCAATTGTTACTGTTTATTGTTCCATAACTTCGTGAATGGCAACTCTATCTTCTTCGCTCATTTTATCAAACTCATCAATGCAGACTATTCCTTTGTCCGCCAGCACCATTGCACCTGCCTCTAAATGTCTCTCTCCTTTTCAATTTAAATGAGAAGCTAAGATAAGTTTCAAACTAAAAATATTTTATTTTACCTGTTTCACGATCATTCTTGACAGCTGCTGTAAGACCAACTCCTGAGGATCCTCTTCCTGTTGTGTTGAGAGCAAGAGGAGCAGTTGCAAGCACATATCTGAGAATTTAAGATTTAGCAGTAGAAGGGTCTCCAATCATCATGATATTAATATCACCTCTGAGATGAGTTCCTGTACCAACTGTCTTTTCAGTACCTCCAAGAAGCTAAAACAGCAATCCTTTCTTAATTTGAGGATGTCCATAGATAGAAGGAGCAATGGAGTTTATGAAAATATCCATTAAGTCCTTTCTTTCAGCAACTTTCTTAATATTTTAGATATCAGCACCACTCAATTCATTATTCTCTTGCTCCATTGCAATTGGGGAAAGGTTTGTTGCTACCAAGACACTTCTCATAATGCCTGAATATTTAGTATTTTCGCTCTTGAGACATTTAAAAACACCATATATTCTCATTCTATCACCTGGCTTAACCTTTCCAACAAGATCTTCTTCTAATACTACATCTATGCTTCTTGGTAGTAAACCCTAAAATATTCAAAAAATCATTAAGTAAAAAGACTTTAAACTTTTATGGATATTACATTTGGAGCATTTTCAGGAAGCTCTTGCAAGATAACAGTTTAAAAATCTTTGAAGCGGGAATAGCCATATTCAAAAAGCAATGGATGATCTTCAGATTTAGTGGGAATAGAGTTATTTGGATTTAGTGAAGTAGTGGCTGCGATATCATAATAATCTTCATAATCTTTAACAGGCCCTCCTTATTGGGTTTCTTCACAGTAATGAACACTGCGAATAAGCTTTGATCTATTGAGAGACATACGAGTTATTATCCCATCCACGCAGACAAGATTATTAACTAGAGTAGCGCTTAAACCTCTTGGAGTCACATGATTTCTTCCCATATTTCCTCTGAAAGCGATTTAATAAACTTTTGTCTTCTCTGTGCCATCTTGAATCTTTTTTCTTTAATAAAGTTCATTTTAATCTTTTACATAATACTTTTGAAATAAACCATTACTTTTTCATTAAGCCTTCAGAGTCATGATTGTCAGTGATTTTATTGAGGATTCCACGAAGAGAGGCAACAGCTTTTTGTGGTTATCTTAAAATATCATCAGCGATCTAGGCTCCTTCACTTTATCTAATCTCATCTAAATCTATTGTAAGACGGCTCTCCCCATTAGCAAGCATATTGTTAATAGCTCGGGTGCTTGAATCATTCTTTAAGTATTAGTCAAAGAATGATTAATGCTCTTGCCAGCGATTATCTTGCTGTTGATTGTTCTGCTCGATTTCCATTCTACTTATAACGAAATAATATATCTTAGATTCTTTCAGTTTTTATTTGTTTATTTTTTTTATTTATTAATCGTTCGCCACTCAAGGATAGATTCTCTATCCCGCCCATCCTGATAACACCTCAAAGCATATCTTTTTGAGCCAAAATTCACCCTCGCGCGGGATTTCGTTTCCATTTGGAGCAAATACCTAAAAATTCAAATATTATTTAGCTTGAGATGCAGTTTAACTTTATTATTTAAAAGAAAAATGAAATATGTGTCTTATTTTTCCAAATATCATTCAAGAAATTCAGAGGAGTGTTTTTTTATTGCAACGAATAGGTAAAATATTGGGAAAAAATTGAATTGAATTAAGTAGTTAGCTTGAAGTATAATTATTGATTTATCTGTTATTAGTATTGCATCTTTTTAAAGCTTTGGATGTGAAGTTCAAAAAGAATGAAAAAATGATCAATTTTTAATTGTATTTGTAATTAAAAATAAAGAGTAAAATGCATTGCATCTTAAAATCAAAAAGTTGAAATCTTCAAAAAGATAATTTATTCTAAAATATAGCAGTGAAAATATAAAACTCAACCTAAATTTTAGCTAATTTCATATGGATTAACCAGAATAATGTAAATTAACTAAATTATGAGACGAGACTCTTCTTTAAGGTAGTAAATTATTTCACAAAAAATAATAAAGGTAATTAATTAGAAACAGACAAACAAATCTTAGCTAAGAAAATGCCATCTAAGAATTCAAAAGAAGAAATTTACAAGAAAGCTATCAATCATGGGCTTGAGCAAATGCCAGCTGAAGTGTCCGTCCGAGAGTTCATCAACGCATAGCTCAAATAATTCGACATGACTCTTCTTTACGACAAATTGTTCTATGCAGTCTTGGTGGAAATATTCACTACGATCTCCGCTGAAGATTCAAAAGGAAAGGAAGAATAATTAGATCAATTTGTCAAGAGACTCTATAAAACAGATAAGCTAATATTGTAGTCTTAAGTTAAAGAATTGCTCGCATAGTTACGAATCCTTCGGGACCTACGTTAGATTGTGGCTCTAAAAAGATAAGGAAATACTGATATAAAAGCACTTGAGTTAACTTACAGTTTAGACTATCAGAAGACAGAATAGGAGCTAGTGAATGAGTTCAACAAAAATAAAGAACAACTCAAAATGAAAATTGAAAATGAAGCTCTTAAAACAATTTTTATCAGCTAATCAAATCAACACGCATAACAAGAAATAAGAAATAATGAGAATGAAAGATAAAATGACCCTAAACCTGGAAGTATATCTTCATTAAGCGATTATCTGGAGGAAATCTATCAATCTCAATAGTTAGATGAAAACGGATTGGCAACGTTGATGAAAGAAGTTGATTTGATTCGAAATATTGTCTAAAAAATGAATCTCAAAAAGTTGCTTGGATTAGACTATGTCACAGTCTAACCATACGGATCGACGGTCAGTGGATTTAGCTAAAAAAGTAGTGATGCTGATGTTTCCATTAACACTAACTCTTTTATCCCTGTGATACCATTTCTCACGTTGCTTATGAATTTCATCAAAAAATATTGTTTAAGTTAAGAAATTGAAATCGAAAAGTTAGAAGTTGTAGATGCTAAAACACCAGTGCTAGCGTACAAACATAATGGTATGAGCTTGGATATTTCTTTGAATAACGTTCTTGGTTGTATCAACTCTAGGATGCTACGTGCACTCTCAGATATAGACCCAATAATTCCGAAACTTGGAATCGTCATAAAGACATGGGCGAAAGCAAACTAACTCTCCACGAAAGATAGTCTATCTTCATACTCGTTTATTCTTCTTATGTTCTACTTTTTGTTTGATAAGAGGCTGCTGAGTTCGCTGTTCTAGCAAGAAAGAAAGAATGCAGGGAAGGAATACAATATTGAAATCAAGAGATTTAAGTATAAAGATGAGGAAAAATTCATAGCGAATTTATTCTATTCTAATGCAGAAAGTCTTAGAAAGCACATGAAACTAAGCAAGGATTAAGCGAAAGTTAAATAGCCTGACAGAAAATATGTCGACGATCTTTCGCTTGGTGATCTGTTTAGAGATTTTATTGAGTTCTATTACAAGAATCCGAACAAAAGAATTATTTCTCTTGATCTCAAAAAGTAAATTCCGCTTCACGATCCTGCTTTCTGTTTCAATATTGAGGATCCCTTCGATGTCAAGCATAATCCAGGAAATAAAAGTAAAGGAATGGAGGATAAATATAATGGCGCTTTCAAATAGGCGTTCACTTACTTGGAAGAAGGAAATTATGAAAAATTGTTTCCAGAGAAAAAAAAATGAATAAATAAGAATAATACTTTAGATTTTTTATCCACAAATACTTTTTAATGTTTGCCTGCTAAACTTCATAGATCTTCCCTGAAAACTTATTTGTTTTCTCATAATTATGGATGCTTATTCTTCACTTAAAAAGTCTATTTGATAATACAACTTTATCCCCAAAATTTTACAGACAATGTTTGATAATAATTTGTAGATTTGATCATAAGGAAATTAGAACTATTTTTTTCTTCTTCATTTTTTGGGTTGTGTTGGAGGAAGCTAATGGTGATCAAATGCGCGCATGATGCCAAGGAGTTCTTTGAGATGTCCCTCATCTACTTGATTGAAGAATTACTTTGAGTAGGAGAGCCGGAGTTTAACGAGTTTTTCCATTTCATTGTGGCACTAGTTGGTGTTCATCTTGCATTCATAGTGGTCTTTGTTCCATTCGCATAAGCAGTATTTCAGCCATGAGTTTTGTAGTTCTTTAAACTATTTGTACTTACAATCGTTGTCATCTTTCTTACAATGTTTCTAGAAGAGTAAAGGAAGATTGTTAGAAAGACTTCAAGATAAAAAACATATCTTCATTTAATTTACATAAACATCTTAGTATGACTTGTTAAGTTCCATTTAGGATACTCTCTTTCTTCTCGAAAGATAGAAATATTAATGTTAATAGAAGATTTCTCTTGATTTAAATGAATAAATCAAATAACATTTAATTATTCCAAAATAGCAAAAATATCAAAACAAACAGAACTAATCCTATTTAAAAAATGATTGTATTTTATATCAGACAATATGCTTCTGCCCATCATAGATCTATTCTGGCTTACCAAAAGTAAATTATTGTTGTAATTCAACTAACATCCTTCATTTTAAAATTAAAAGAGAGAGAGAGAGAAGAATCATTTAAATCTTAGGAATAATAAATTTAACAGCAATTCCAATTACACAGACCCACTAATTTACAAATAATATTCATTTTTTGAAGATAACTTTTTAAAAAATAAAGTACAAAAATACTTAAATTCACTATCCAAATATACTTTATTTTAGAAGTTTCGTAATAAGTAAACTTTCCCCCATCTATCTCACGAATTCTTTAAATAGCGACGCTTACTGTGAGTAACAATAAAAAAGTGTTTTACTAAATAATTTCAATCACAGCCTTTTTTTTTGCTTAATAAACCATGCTTTTTACCTGATACTTTTCTGACTTCCTCTATTAATAAACTCATGAACCCGAAAGAGGAGGAGGAGAAGAAAATACAGAGATATCGTAAGTGTAATAAAATTAACAATATTTAAAATAAAAAAACATAGATTCATTGAAAGTTACTAGCTTTTGGGTAATAATATATTGGCTGATAGCCACACAACGAAAACAATTAGCAAGAACAAAGGAGAGAGAGAGAGAAAACGAAAAACATAAAGCAATCAAATCAACTACAAAGAACAAATAAATCAGAAAGCAATCTCTGAGATACTCAAGAAGTTTAAACCAAACCATCCTCCAGCAATGGGATAGTGCTGCGGATTTGTGAAAACAACTAATGAAGCAGGAGTTATTACCCACTAGGCACAGTTTTCAAGGGAGATCGAAGAACATCTTGATAAACTTGAAAAAGAAAGAATTGAAATTCAGGAAACTTCCTCGTAATTCACAAAATAATAGTTTAAAAAATTGGAATATTTTAGAAGAATTATTAAGGAATCTTCCGTTTAATATTTTCAATGGGTGGATGAGCTAAACTTGCATAAAAAATGATCGATTTAAAGTTTGAAGTGGTTGAGAAACCAGCATCTGTAAACAAAATAAACTAGAAATCAAAAATGAGAAGATAGATTTTATTTAAGTTATGCTGTGTCTGTAGAGAATGATGGTATGATACAATGTAGAAACTAAATCACTAGACTTTTTATCGAATAAGCTTGAAAGTTAAGAACAGAAATGGTGTAAACGAAGCCACGAAAACTAATAAATTTAGAGGAGAAGTGCCTATGTTTGTTTAAGAAAATAGACACAAACAAAGAGAAATAGACTGAAATTGCTTTAATGAGAAATAACGAAAAAAAAAGACTATTTTCTAGATTTATGGCTTAATTATTTTGCAAAACTCATTAATTTTGAGTGAAAAATAATATTTTTAATATGGTTTTTTTCATTCTTGTTTGTTTAATAGGTAGATAGGTAATGGAGTGAATCAAGGATCTATCATAGGTTAGTATGATGGGAAAGAAATTAGCCATCATTAATCAAATTTATCCAACGAAATTTAGAAATAACGGAGTGTAGATCGAAATGTAACGAAGAAAGAATCTGCTTATGAGGATTATGAAGTCAAAATTGTTGAAGCATCACCTCAAAGAGATAGTACACTAAGATCGTATAGTCTAGCAGTTGATAAAAGCAATTTTTCACCAGCGGATTCGCATCGAGAATTAGAACGAACTCGAACTTAAGAAAAA
>Ga0302285_10000861_pt1 | contig 16611 bp, 17 predicted proteins | sample III_Fen_E2_2_FD_200455 | JGI IMG/M metagenome (GOLD analysis project Ga0302285, IMG submission 200455) | Peat permafrost microbial communities from Stordalen Mire near Abisko, Sweden - III_Fen_E2_2 | ecosystem: Environmental > Terrestrial > Soil > Wetlands > Permafrost | place: Sweden: Abisko... | reverse complement strand
CTTTAATCAACAGGTCAGAGTGCAAGAGTATGACTCCCTCTGACCCTTTTTGCACCAGACTTTTATTTTACTAACCGGATAGTTCTGAGCGAAGCAGAGAAAGGGACTGAAAACCAGGGCAGTTTTCAACTGATTCTTTAATTATAGTTATAAACTATTCGTGTTTCCGGCACAAGTTATCCAACGGTTGCAATTTATCAAACCAAGACAATCAGGTTATTTTAGCTTTACTTTATGTTGAGAACTTGCTTCAACCCTGGCATCTGAAGATTGGTTGAAGAAATTTATCTCAATTTTATAAAGAATTATTCTAATTGCACATATCTTCATGTACTCAGGATTTGGAGTTAATTCTCTTATAGTCAATCTTGCGGCTTACCGTTTGAAAAAGTTTCTCATTCACTGCTTTATCTCCGTCTTTTCTAAGCTTATATACATTCTTTTCAACCCAATTTCCTGACTCATCATACGTATAGTCTACACGATAATATATTTTATTAAATTGAGCCAGTTGCCTGGCGGTTTCAAATCCAATTCCTTTGTTTGCACCGGTGATTAGTACTGTTTTCATATAATGTCTTTTTGATTAGTGCTTCTTTTTGAATTTATTTCTCGGTGTTATGGTGATAGTCTATTTCCAGAATTGCTTCCGATAATTATATCAATATGTATCCTAATTAAAAGATTGCCTAAATACTAAAGGCGAAAGAGTAGTTTTATTTTTAAAAAGTTTGCTGAATGACTGTGAATGTTCAAACCCCAATTCGTAAGCAATTTCACTGACTGATAAATTTGTTGTAGATAATTTTTCTTTGGCTTTTTCAATCAACCTGGCATGTATGTGCTGTTGTGTGCTTTGTCCTGTCTCCGCTTTTAATAGACTGCTCAAATATTTTTGTGATATGTTTAGTGTTTCAGCAACATATTGAACTGTCGGTAAACCTTTTGAAATCAAATCATCAGCGTTAAAGTAGTCAGTCAATATTTTTTCCATACGTTCCAAAACCTGATGATTGGATTTTTCTCTTGTGATAAATTGACGATTGTAAAAACGTTCCGAATAATTAAGGAAACTTTCAATTTGTGAAATAATAATCTGTTTACTAAATCGATCAATATTAGCGTGATATTCTTGTTTAATGTTCTCTATAATATCATTGAGTGTTTTTTCTTCTTTTTCAGATAAAAACAAGGCTTCGTTTACGGAATAATCAAAAAACTCATATTGCTTAATGGTTTTTGCGAACGGTGTATTCCAAAAGAAATCGGGGTGAATGAGTAATATCCAACCTGAACGTTTTGTAGTAGGATTGGGTCCGGGTTCAATTCTAAAAACCTGATTGGGTGAAGCGAAAAACACAACACCGTCATCAAAATCGTATTCCTGTTGTCCGTATTTCATTTTGGCATTCATTCCTCTTTTTATAGAAATCTGGTAGAAATCAAATACCCAATTTGTCTCACTAATATCAACAGGTCGTTGAATTTCAGCATAATTTACAACGCTGATAAGCGGATGTTCAGGCTGTGATAAACCCCTTAACTGATGAAATTCGCTGATTGTTTTTATTCTGTTTGTCTGCCGTTGTTCCATAATACAAATTTTAAAATTTTTTTCTTCGCTCTTAATGCAGAATCCCTTTGATTTTATGTAACCGCTGTCAGGTTAATCGCTCCCAGTTAGCAAATGCAAATTTCTCTTTATCTTCTTTGCTTAATTCTGTTGCTTCTAAAAAGTTGCGGGCATCCCTTCCTTGTCGGTATTGATAAGGATAGTCGGCAGAAAAAAGTATGCGGTCTATTCCGATGATTTCAACAGAACGTTGCAGGTAAGAATGACTGAACATTCCGCTAGCTGTTACATACAAATTTTGACGAACATAATCAATAAACGGTTTGTCAAGTTTTGCGGCTCTGCTTAATGAAGCCAACCTTTCAGCATAGAATAAAATCACTTCGCCCCAATGTCCGAGAATAATTTGAAGATTTGGAAAACGGTCAAAAACTTTGGCAAGTACTAACCGTACAAATTGTATTCCCGCTTCGTAATGCCACCCAAGTCCAAAGGTTGAAAAAGCAAGATCAGTTAACTCATCAAAACCTGAATAATAGATATCCCTAATTGCTTTTTGCGGAATTTGCGGGTGGATAAATAGCGGAACACCAAGTGCTTCCGCACATTCAAATAATTCCCAAAAATCTTTATGGTCTAAATTTTTCTCGCGGGTTCTCCCACATAACATTGCACCTTTCAAACCAAGATTTTTTACAGAACGTTCCAATTCTTTAGTAGCTTCTTTTGATGCGAACATTGGCAACGCTGCAAATCCCTGAAACCTGTCGGGTGTTTTCTTTACAATTTCAGCCACATAATCGTTCGTTTGAATTGCAAGATTAATGCTTTCCCTCCCTAAATTGTGAAGACTTGGACTTGTGAGCGAAAGAACCTGTACATCTATGCCCGTTTCGTCCATAAGTTGTATTCGCGAATTTCCAATATCTTCCAAACGATCTTCAATTTCGCCAAAATGCAACTTTAGAGTTGGGTCATCGTTGTCTGAATATTTATTCCATGCATCTTTGACTTCCTTTGTCAGAAAATGTTCTTCTATTGCGATTAGTTTCATTTTATGTGTTGTTTTTTGTTTATGCAAAATTATGCACAATTAAAAAAGCAGATGTATCCAAATGTCAGGTTCTTGTAGTCAAAAAATAAGTGTAAATTATTGGGAGCATTTATTTTTGCGTTGTAATTTTTACTTGTTCTGAGCAAAGCTAAGAACCAGACTCAAAACCAGAGCTGTATTCAACTGATTTTTAATTTATAGTTACAAACTATTCGTGCTTCAGGCACAAGTTATCCACGAGCTGCAATTTATCAAACCCTGACAATTAGGGTTGTCTGGCTATGTTCAATTCAATTCATTTTATTTCTTTTATTATTTCAACTTCCCGATTATCATGCTTTCATCCCACAGCTTTGATGCAACTGATGTATCTAAATTTATTTTTTCTTTTTCTGCCGGTTTTGCTACAGTTGGATAAAAGTAGCCCGATTGGTTGGAGTTTGTTTTAACAAGCTCCATTATATTGACAATTGCTTCATCAGAACTATTACCAATTAATAGCTCAACAACGCTCATAAGAAATTTCACGGTGCCTTTTTGATTTCTGTAAATACCTGTTTTTACAAATCCGGGATTGATAATATTAATGGGAATTGAATTATTCCGCTTTGTAAACTCCTGGGCGTGCATGTAAACGGCGAGCATATTTTGCCCCCTGCTTTTCTTGAGTGAATATCTGGTTTTCATTTGCAGGTCATCGAAGTTTATAGCTGCATTTTTCATGAGTCGCCCACCTACAATAATTACTCTACCTTCACCTTGTTTTAATTCTTCCAGCAAAAGATTATCCAGCATAAACTTACAAAGGTAGTTCACGGTAAAGCTCTCATAAAATCCATCTTTCGTCTCGCGCCGTTCGGAATTAAATGTTCCTGTGCAATGAATTAAAATATCTATTTCAGTAGTCAACTTCTTTATATCCGTAGCAAGGGTTTTAATTCCTTCGATAGAAGAAACATCAGCAACAATAAATTTTGCCGTAGAGCCATTTATTTTTGAAAGCTCTCCTTCTATTTTTTTTCCCTTTTCAGCATCGCGCCCCTGGAAAATTATATCATTGCCTTGTTTTGCAAGTGCTATTGCAGCAGCATGTCCGATGCCACCCGTTCCTCCGGTAATAATAATTGTTTTTCTCATAAGATGATTTGATTTAAGTGTTTAATTTTTCAATCAATCTTCCGAACACTCCTAATTACAAATCTGTGCCAGCTGGCGACGTTTGACATTTGGAAGCAATTCGTTTCAAGTTGGTAATAAATTTCATTGATTACATTACATTTAATTTACGTAATACCCGTCAAATGGCATTTAAAACATGCTAGTAACAGTCGTTTAATAAGTAATCATGAATATTTAATGATCTATATGTTAATCTGCAAAAGCTTAAATTTCAGCATTCTTACAATTATGAATTATGAATTACTTATATCCGTCTCAAGTTAGTTAAACGACCGTCTATATCCTAAAGGCGATATGTTGGTTTGTTTTTTAAATAATTTGGTAAATGATTGTGGATGTTCAAAACCTAACTCGTAAGCTATCTCGCTTATTGAAAGGTCTGTAACAGACAATTTTTCTTTCGCTTTTTCAATCAGTTTGTCGTGAATGTGTTGTTGGGTATTTTGTCCGGTTAACACTTTAAGCAAACTCCTTAAATAATTAGGCGATACAGTTAGTTTGTCTGAAATGTATTGAACGGTGGGTAAGCCTTTTGTTGACAAATCATCACTATTAAAATAGTCGGTAAGTACTGTTTCCAGTTTTTCCAGAATTTGATGATTTGCTTTTTCTCTTGTAATGAATTGGCGATGATAAAAGCGGTCAGAATAGTTCAGCAAACTCTCTATTTGTGAAATAATGATTTGCTTACTGAAACGGTCAATGTTTGCCTGATATTCCTGAAGGATATTTTGAAAAATATTAATGACAGTTGTTTCTTCTTTTGCTGAAAGAAATAATGACTCATGTACTGTGTAGTTCCAGAAATCATACTTCTTGATTGTCTTAGCCAAAGGTGTATTCCATAAAAAGTCAGGATGAATTAGCAGAATCCATCCTGAATGTTTTATTTGTTCTTCAGCTGTGTCAATAGAAAGACTCAACAACTGGTTAGGTGCTACAAAAGACATAATGCCTTCGTCAAAATCATATGACTGTTGACCATACTTAAATTTTATATTTGGTGAAAGGGAAACTCTTTTCAAACCGATACAATAAAAATCGTAACACCAGCTCATGGATTCTTGTCCTTGCAATTGCTTCACAAACTCAATTTCATTTACACTGATCAACGGATGTTCAGGTCCGGGCAGTTGCCTGAACTGGTGAAACTCACTTATGGTTTTAAAGCGCTTCATTAGATGTTAATTTTCTTTTTGTATTTCCAACACAATCTTGCCACGCACGTGTTTTGTTTCAATTTCCAAATGTGCTTCCCCTACTTTTTCCAGGGGGTAAACTTTGCTGATAACTACTTTCACCTTGCCTGCTTCAATCAATTTTGCAATCTCGGTAAGTGATTGCGTAACATCAAGCTCTCTCCGTATCATTTTTCCTTCGGCATGTTTTTTTGATAGTGCTTCCAGAAATTCGTTACTAAAAGGATATGCAATCTGAACGGTAACAAAAATACCACCAACTTTCAATGTCGCTGCCATATTCATCCTTGCATCTTCATCCCGCACCGGAGAAGCGTCAAACACAACATCGATGTTATCTAACAGACTCGCAAAATCATTATTTTTATAATCAATTACTTCATCAGCCCCTAATTGTTTTAAAAAATCAAAATTGTGTTCCGAAGCTGTACCTATAACATACGCTCCTTTTGATTTGGCAAATTGTAAAACCAGGTTACCAATTCCACCGGCCGCTGCATGAACCAAAACCCTTTGCCCTGCGTGTACGTTACCCAAATAAACCCCATTCCATGCCATCAAGGCACAGGAAGGAATAGCGCCTGCTTCATTAAATTTGATGTTACGAGGCATCAGTGCAAACTGATTTTCTTTGGCAGCAATGAACTCAGCATAGGTGCCATCTAAAAAATTAGGAACACCGTATATTCTATCTCCTTTTTTAAATATAGTGACATCGCTGCCAATTTCTTCTACTTCACCAGCTGCGTCCAAACCCAGGCCCAAGGGTAATTTCAAGAGTGGCCTCAAAAGTTCATTACCTCCCTGTCTGACTATGTAATCTGCCGGGTTTACACCACTGGCATACACTTTTACCAGTATTTCATCTGTTTTAGGAATCGGGCGTTCCACTTCTTCGAGTTTCATAACTTCTGGTCCGCCAAATTCATGAATTCGTATTGCTTTCATTTGAATTATTTTTTTATGAGACATTTTTTTAATAAGTCAAAGATAAGCGTAACTCATAAAACAAAATAAGCCAAAACGCTTTTTTTCTTAGCTGAAAATGATAACATAAATTTATACCTGTTTGTTGGAAACCAGAAAGCCCGTCACATCTAATATATGTTCTCCGAGTGCCAGGCAAAATCGCACTATTTCCTTATGGCTTTTTTGTATCGTAAATATCTATGAACTCGCTTTTAAGTTCAGGGATGTCGTCTATCTTACCGACAGGTCTTTGGTATTCGTATATATTCATTGCACTTTATCATAGTCCTGTAGGGAAAGTTTATAATCTTTTTCTCGTTCATTTTCGTACAAACTGATTCATTTTCAGTTCAAAGTCTGGAAGCCATTTGACGGATTACACTTTGTTAAACTTGAATTTGAGTTAGTTTCGCCTCCTATACCTGGATGGATAAAGTCAAATGTCTGTTATATTTTATTGGTTATTTAATGATAAACTCTTTATTTGCCTCATACCTGGGCAAGTTAATTTTCATCTTCCCTGCCATGGCCATCACTTCCCTGGAATACGAATTTGTTTCTTCCTGGTTTGAATGGCCGGTTAAAATCTGTTTTAAAGGAGGTAAAAATCTGACTACTAATTTCATTCCAAAACTCATTAGCCAGGGCGGTAAGCTAATCATTTTAAGGTCAGGGCTTGCCTTTATATCAACATTTCGGGCTTTGAGCAATGGGATCAATTCCTTTCCATTTGCCAGTACATTCTTCCAATGCTTTGTTGTCTGGAATGACTCAAGCATGCTTGAACCTGATTTCATGGTTTCTATATGCAATGAGGCATTTATGACAAAGTGACCAAGAAGCCAGGAACGAAAATCCTTAGTTACGTTGCTTTTGATACCTGCTGATTTAAACAAGCCCATGACAGCGATAGCTCTTACTGTTGGCTCTGTACCAAAAGTACCTATTGTGATGCCTGCCATAATTGTACCATTCAAAATACCTTTGTTATCAAAACCACCACCTGCTTGTTGAAACCCCCATACCAATTGTTCCACAGGTAGATTTACCACTTGTTCTAAAGGTTCCTCCCAAAAATTATTGAAAATCAAGACAGTTGCATTACCAATTTTATCGGTCAGAAACTCAGCGACCTTTGTAAAATGATAATGTTGCACACTTACAACTATCAGATCGTAATCGTGATTTACATTAAAATCTTCGATCATTTTAATAGACCATACTTCCTGAATCAGCTTTCCCCTGATGCTTTTCCTGGCATCATAGACGTTTAAAGATATCGTAGAACCATATTCAACCTTCCTGCCAGGTCGTACATAGAACTCTACAGTATGTCCTGCCTTTTCAAAAGCCCAGGCGTATTGGGTTGAAATAACCCCTCTGCCAAACATTAATATTTTCATATGTAAATAATTGTTTCTTAGTTGTCACATGGAACTCGCATATCAGATTTTCAACAACTTTGTTGACTCTATCGATTACTGCTCGTTTTATATTTCTTTTCTTCTTAATCCTTTTTATTTTCAAAGACGGTTGTCCTGATTGACCGTATAAAGTTTCATTGATTTATGATACAGGCAGTGCTTTCTTTTTATTTCAAGTATTTCAAGCGTTATTATTTTCTTCAATGCATACTTATTTGTTTGTATGCCTCGTCATTTGTTTTCAACCCCATATAGTATTGCAGCTTCAAGTATTTCAATGTTTATTTCTTTTAGAGTTTTGAACTTAATACAATAACCGGTCACGCTCGCCTTGCCTATTTTTTTTCCATACGTTTTGGCTAAGTATGTCTTATCTTTGATACCAAGGATATAGACAGAGATTCCGGTTTTGTTTGCACTCATACCAATTTGATAAAACTCTCTGGTTGTTCCCTCAGCATATTTTATGGTGTGAATTCCATATCCTATATTAGGATTAGAAACAGTTTTATTTTCACTGTTTTTACCATCCAGGAACCATAATTTACATGCTGGCATTACTTCCAGAATGATGTGGTGCAACTCCAACATGTCGCTTTGTTTTGGTTCAGGTTGGCTATTAATATACTCATTGATTTGTTCTTGAACGTTCATCTAAAATATAAAATTATTTGTTGTCTACTCTGGTTGGTTTCGGTTTCCCCTGTTTTATTTATGTTTGTTGTCAAAGTTAGCTTTTTTACTTGTAATTTATTTTCTGATTCTCACAATACGAAACAAATTTAGAACGTATTTCTGTCCACTGATTTAGGTTAAACTTACAGGACACCTTATTCTCTTTCTCATAAACCAACGTAGTTTTATACCAAAATAGTTTTAATGTTTTCACCCGAACACCGGAAATGGAAGTTACTACTTCATCTTCATCCTTATATTTTTCAGTGAACCCGATGATATGATTTAAAAACAGGTATGTTTCTTTTGCATTTCCTTTGTAATATTCAACTTCATAGGCTCCATTAGCCCAGTTATCAAAATAAAGCTGGTATCCCCATAATGTAAATGTGTCAACTTGATTGATATTCGTGCTTTCAAGAACCTTCCAATGCGAAAGATATGTTTCAGAAACTTTTTCTGTAAATACAGTCTCGAGTTTATACGTCTGTGAAAATAAGTTTGCTGAGATCATGCAAACAACTGCAATTAAAATTCTTCTTTTCATCATAATATGTGTTTTAAAAGTTGGAAAATTGAATTATGGTTAATTGTTTGGAATTACGTTTGGTTTCAACTCTGTTGCCAATGCAATGAAACATTATATCAATTTGTTTTTCTTTTCTATACAGTATCAGGGCCTCGTGATCAATAAGTATAATGTTGTCAAAATTTCAATTCAACTCTTATATTTGGAGTCGTCATACCTCCAAAATAGGTGTATGAAGTTCCATCAGGACCCTTACCCGGATCATTTAAGAGTTCGAAGTTATAACCTAATTCAAAATTAAGTGCCAGTTTTTCATTCAAATAAAAGCTCTTACCAATTGAAGGCACAAGAAAAAGCAAATTGGGTTTGTAACTTGTAAACATTTTTGAGTAGGCTATTCTTCCATTAATATGCCATGTCTTATGTTCATATTTATTTACTTTACCAAAATACAAAGCGTTGTCGAGACATAAAGAAACAGTTAATGGCATAAATACTCCGAATGAAGAACCTGCATCTACTCCAATCGAATAGTCGTGAATAGCATGATCAAAACCGAAATAAAAACCTTGTGTTATTGGATCAATCCCTACATTATACGTGTTGCTTTTGACTGCCTGGGCTGAAATAACAGTTGAGAATAAAAAACATGAAATAAATAATGAGATAATTTTTCGTTTCATAATTTTTGATTTTAGTAGTAGTTTTGGATTTGAATTTCTATTTATAAATCATTGATGTTTACTTACGGATTTTAATTAAATGTCAGGTCTTGCCTCAGGAATATATCCCCAGCGTACAAGTTCCTGTTTATCGTCAATTTTCTTTATTCCTCCGTCATAAATCAGACAAAATTGATTCGCTACATCCAACACATTCCGATAGTCATGGTCGGTGAGTATTATTCCTTTAAATTCAGAGGTTTTAAGAATTAGTTTCTTTATTTCCCCAACTAAGATGGGTGAAACGCCATTAAATGGTTCATCAAGTAATAGAAATTTGCAATCTGTCTGCAACAGTAATTTTATTTCAAGGTATCTTAATTCTCCACCGGATAAATGCGCTATTTTACTTGTATTCAGTTTTTGCAGGATCGAATCTTCCAGGAAATTTTGAACCTTATCTTTACCTAAATATAATTCAATTGTTTTTTCAATACTCATATGTTTCGGAAGAAATGAATCCTGAGGAAGATAACATATTTCATTTATGGTCTTATAGAGTTGATTATAAACCTTTCCGTCAATTCGAATAAATTTTCTATCAGCCTGTAAGGTGCCAAAAAGTATTTTCAACAGTGTTGATTTGCCGGTTCCGTTTCGTCCCAGCATACCGATAATATCACCTGTTTGACATTTTAGATAAATGTCAGTCAGCACAACATGCATATCGAATGATTTAACAACACTGTCAATTTCAAGCAAGTTTAACATAGCGTAGAATTATTATTAGTAAGTATCCTGTCAACATATATGTCGATAATGTTGTAATAAAAAGACTTAACTTTGAAATTCCCCGATTGTAATAGAAATAGTATTCATTTTTTCTCGATATCTCTTTGTTAAAGAGACATAATAAAGGTCCACCGAACATACAACAGCGAATATACACAACATGTAACGGGGGAGGAGGTTCCGGATAAATCTTCAATGCCATATACACAATAACCGAAAGTATAACTGAAGCCGAAAGGTTTAAAACCAATGTGCTTTTAAAATATTCCCAATGTAAAGTGAGTTTTACCATGTTCTTCTTTTTATATTATTGGTACTAACGATTTATGTTAAGGGCAATTCCCTATAGTCAGGAAGTCTGTTTACGATAACTTTCACTGATGACCTGCGATAAACGAATGCGGGAGCTATCCCTTCTGCCAGCCTATAACCATAATGCGTTTTATGGGTTATAAGCTTGTTTATCTATTATTTGACTTATTATTCATACTTGTATTCCTTGTCGTTATTCACTTTAATTGGATACCCTTTCTCGTTGTATTCATAAGTTGTCCTGGAAGTAGAAAATTTGTCAATTCCCGGGACATCTTCATATAAAACAGTATTGGATTCGATTACATTATTTGTATTTGTATATAAGCCCGGTTGTCCGATTTGTCTGTAGATTTTAAACGGATTATTCTTGTCATCATATTTAAAAGAGACTTCACGAATTAATTTTGGTTCTTTCCTTACTGCAGAAAGAAAGCTATATTGCTTCTCTTTTGTAACATTTCCCATGTCGTCAAATTCAAAAGTATCGAATTGAGTAACGGTATTCGTGGCATCGTGTAAATTATAGTTGACTTTTTTGTCTCCAACATATTCAAGGCTAATCATTGAAACATACTCAAACTGATTGTTTTTTTGGATGTAGTTTTTTTGAGTCGCTAACTTTCCTTCAGAATTGTATTCAAAAACGCTTTTTCCCGTAAAAGTTGTGTTTTGAGAGGTCATTAATTCACTCTTAATGTGAATTGTCGAAGAAGCAATATCAGGATCAAATGCGCTTTCCTGACTTATTAACCGACCATTATCATCATAAATATATTTGTTGCAACAGTAGAAACTTTGATATTCAATAAGTTTATTGTTTTCGTTATAAATAAATTTCGCAACAACACTTCCTTCTGCAACTGAAAAAATACTTTTAATTGTATAACTCTCGTTCTTGTCAATAGGATCATTCGAACAGGATGTAATTATAGCAAGTACTATAATTAGCGGACAGTGAAAATTGAGTCTCTTTTTCATGATTATTTTATTTTATTGCCGTTGATCATAACTACTGAGGCTATGGGCTTTTGGCAGTCTGGGTTAGCATTTACTATACCCAACGAAAAATTAAATGCATGGATAAAACCTGCTAAATGTACATTAGCCGACAAATTCACGTAGACTTGTATTATGAGTCAAGGCTCTTTGTTTTTGATTATCGGTATCATATGTAAGTGTATCCTTGAAACATTTGAGTTAACATTTGATATGCTTTCCTGTATCCCTCTTATCCAACGCTTATTTACACAATTCATGTTCAATATTCTAACGATTTATATTCGCTTTATACTTGGATGAATTATTGCTTTATAAACTTTTTTGTTACAATCCAATTTGCAGTTTCAATTTTCACAATATAAATTCCAACCTGATAATTACTAATATCAATCTGATAATTATCAGACTCTTTTCCGTATAATAAATTTCCGTTTAAATCAAAGATAGATATTTTTGCAATCTCGTTCAATCCAGTTACAAATAATATATTGGATGCCGGATTTGGAGTTACAGATACATCTACATTAGTATTAACATTATAATTTTCAGTAATGACGTTTGTAAGATCATTTGAACGAATATCAAAAATGTCATTAATAAACATCTTCAAATAAAATGTTCCCGAAAGAGAATTGCTGATTTTTATTTTTGCCTGTCTGGCATGAGGTTTAATTTCTGTATAAGAAGTAATTGGCGTTCCACTGAATGACGAATTGTTATACAATTCAATAGTATATGAATATTGTGGACTTTTTGAAGAATTGACATCCCAGTGTAATTCCAAACTATCAATATTTCTTTTTAGAATTAGATTATTAATTTCACAATACTTAAAGTCAGGATCCTTACCGTTATTTGTTATATTGATTGTTGTTCCCGATATGTTATTTAAAGATTGTGTATTCAAACCACCGCTTTTTATAAAAAAGTATTCATTCGAAATGACTCCACCGTCATAATTTTCTATAAAGTTAACACAACCTGCATCAGGTGAAATTCTGGAAATGGTGGCTTGATTAAAAGCGAACCATTGAGAATCAATTTTTCTTTTCCAACCATTTTTACGGTGAATTTCTCTAACATTCTGTCCATTTCCCATCCAATCCTCAATAAATGCAGATGTTCTAGATACAAACTTTAGATTCCTGACAGGATAGTTCATAGTAACCAAATGATTCCAGTTATTCTTCGTATGGTCAAAAATCCAAAAACCATAGTATGAATGATCATTTAAATTCCAGACACGAGTCACGAAAGTGTACCATTGGTTTGGTAACCAATTGACTTTATAGTTTATCGACCTCAATCCTGTTCCTTCACCACCAAAATTTGCAATCTCTGTTCCGGCTCCGACATAGTCAGCGCATATTGCTTCGTGAACAGAAGAAGGATCCCAAAGTGAAAAAATAAAGTTATGACCTTCCGGTGCATTTTGCATACCGCAATAACCCCCACCATCAACCCCTCCTCCAAAGCACATTGCATTATAATATGTGTATAAAGGTGATGGTTCTGCTACTCGCAAAGTATTCATAATGATATCACCATCATAATAATCTTTATAATCTAAATATACTGATGGTGCTCTATTTTGTGCAGGTAATTGTATCACATGCAAAAATTGAATTAAAATTACTATTGTTGGTATGAAAATTCTATTCATTTTGTTTCTGTCTTATTTAACTGTAAAGTTTAAAACTATCCTCTGTTCTCTTTTTGATATAGAAGTCTAAAGTATAATAGTTTAATATTTTATTTATTTAAGGTGAATAATATCTGCCTTATGTTTCCTGGCCCTTTCAACAACAACATAGTCAATAGGTTGTTGTCGGTTTACGAGAGCATTCTGTGTTGAAACATGATAACGGGATTGCGCGAGCAATCCCGATAGTTATCAGGACTGAAAAGTGCACGTAAGCCAACCAATGACCCATATTGTGTATTACAGGAGCCTTCTGTCATTCGTTGTCATGTCTCTTCGCTGCTAATTGCTCTTTTGACTGTCACAACCGGCCTTTAAATGCGTTTTGTTTCATAATGAAGGGCAATTACCCCGCAGGAGAATATTTTCGATTCTATCAGTTTCAGTTTAGTCGTTTCGGTTTCACCTTTATATAACGGAATGCCGTGTCCAAGGATAATTGGATTAACAAACAGCCAAAACTCGTCAATCAGACCTTGACTTAATAATGAATAAGAAGCAGTCGGACTTCCGAAAATCAGAATATTTTTCCCGTCTTGTTGTTTTATTTTATGTATGTTGTCTGCAAGCTGGTCGCCAATAACTATGGTGTTGTCACGACCTTTTTCGCTGATGGTCGTTGATAAAACAACTTTTAAAACTTTGTTGTACCAGGCCGAATGTTCTTTGTCGTGCCTTGATGCGTTTGGTTGTTCGCCGGCAGTTGGCCAGTAACTCTGCATCATTTCATACGTTACCCGTCCATAAAGCGCAGTATCGGCTTTGTCTGTCATCGTGGCAACAAAGTCAAACATTTCATCGTCTATATTTATCCAGTCCAGTTCTCCATGAACTCCTGCAACAAAACCGTCAAGTGACGTGTGCATAAAGAATATTAATTTTCTCATTTTGTCAGTTGTTTAAATATTTATATTGTTTGTTTGCTCGTTTAATTGTCTGTACTTTGATGTTTGCTATATCATCAAATGGTTTAATGCTTACAACCGAGGCTATGGGCATTCTGCCCGGATAGTTCAAGTCTGAGCGAAGCGGAGACTTGGACTGATAACCAAGGCAGTTTTCAACTGATTCTTAATTAATAGTTATGAGCTATTCGTATTTCCTTCACAAGTTTCCGCTTCCCTCAAACTCGTGCTATCCACATCTCAAAATTAATCATTTAAATGTTATTTTTTAGTCATTGTAATTTTCTTACTAATAGTCAAGTTCATCAAAATCTTTAATATCAGACAATTTTACAAGCTTAACTATTTGTATTTTCTCCCAGGTATCCTTAAAAACTTCATCTCCTTCTTCTACGGCATGTTGGTTTATATTCTCTTTTATTCTTTTCTTCTTAGTTTAGAAATTCACACTCATTTCTCTGTTTACGATTGGGCCGTTATCGTCACTTGAATCATATCCAATAAGTTCAAAGTCTGAATTTTGAAATCTGAAAGAATAACTACGATATCCATATCGTCCATGTCCGAAGTGTATTAATAAATTTCCTTTGTTTATGTCAATAGAAAGTTCTGGGGCAAAATATACACCACCATCTTCATTCGCAGACGAAAAACAATCATAGTTTTTGGTTGCTAACTCGTAATGATTATTCTTATTGAGTAAAATGATTATCCCTCGCCGGTTTAGGTCTACTTTCTCTGAATTTTCATCTTTAATAATCTTTGTCTTATCTGTTCCTTTAATGATAAGAACACAGTCCGCGGCACCATCCTTATTTAAGTCTCCGTTTATTCTTTCAGAAATAATGAATCCTTTAGGCACAATGTTAGACAGTTCTTTTTCTTGTTTCGTTTGTCCAAATAATGCGATCGTAAAAAATACGGCAATAAGCAGAAATAGTTGTCTCATATTTTATTTTTTTATAATTGCCCCTAACGACTGAGGCTATTGGCAGTTGGCAGTTTACGGAAGTATTAACTACCACCCAGATATAAAAAGAATGCTGGAGCAATCCCGATAGCTATACGGGCTGCTATGTGCGTTTAATCCAGCAGGTGAGCATATTATGTGTTATGCTTTCATTCATTTTTCTTTTGAAACTTCTTAAAAATATCAATCTCTAATGCAACGCACCGAGTACCCAGCCTGCCCGTAGTTGCCGTACCTGATCATGCTGCCGTTGACATAGTCATATTCCATGTACCTGATCCAGGCGCTGTCCGTATCGTACCCGGTAGAACTCCACCAAAAGCCGTTTATGCTTAAGTTGCCAAACTCTCCACCGTTGCCACGCAAACCACCCGGAAAGGCAGAAAAACCGGAGCTGTTGTTTTTTGTTAAATCGTAACCTATTGCACCTGGAAAAGTACTAGAGTTCCAATTGGTTGTAGCGGCTAATGCTTTGACTACAGAGCCGGATGTACCAGGATTGGCACTCACATATTTTTCGAGAGTCGTCCATTCGGCATCGGTGGGTATGTGCCAGCCTGTAGGAGCTAACTTACCGGTGTTTACAGCGTACCAATTGTATAAAGCTCCATACGTATTTTTATAGGTAGTTACATCATTGTTATAAAAACAATGAGCTGGAGATGACAATGTTGCCCATACTGAATTATCCGTTACTAATGGAATTGCTGTTCCATCGTTGTATTTGTTTGTTTTCAGATTTTCGACCATCCACACCTGTGTACCAATGGTAATAGTATGATATACATTACCGTTGGCATCGGTAACTGTGGGAGTTGCAACAATTGTTGTAATTTGAGAAGGATCACCATATCCTGTACCAGCACTGGTGGTGGCATATGCTCGCACAAAGTAAGTTGTACCCGCAGTAAGTCCTGTAATAGAACTGGTAAATGAGCCAATTCCGGCACCATCAGTAGTTTTACTATCGGCAATAGTAGGACTTGCCTTTGTACTCCAACAAACACCACGAACGGTTACACTCGAACCTGCATCGGATGTAATGTTGCCACCACTGGTGGCGGAGGTTTGTGTAATGGCACTTACTTCAGTTGTTGTTAACACAGGAAGTAATTCAGTTTTTATAGTTGGATCACAAGCAGTAAAAGCTATTGAACCAATTAAAGCCAAAAGAAAAACTGAAAAACTACGGATCGATTTCATAATTGTAAATTATATACTGAATAACTATTTGAATTAATTTTTTGTCTTTTTTTTCGGGGAATTTAGACAGATACTTGATTTTCGGCTTCTGCTATTAATTTTAAGAACACTATTTTCTGTTTTTTTGAATAAGCATAATGACCGAATTATCGGTTTTAGCGTTTTGATAGTTATCGGGGTTGCTAAATGCACGTCAGCCAACCAATGAACATAATGTGTGTCAGCAGTGAGTTTTCATTTAATTCAATGTATATTCTGTTCTTTGACTATCTTTAGTATTTCGGGTAGTTTTTTCTTGTATTGATGTAAATCCCACTCTCCATCATATTCTTTCATTGGCTTAAGTCCCATAGATTTACGCCTTTTGTCAAGTTTATCGGGATGAATCATTGGATAAATATAACTTATTCCAGTAGTTTTGTCTTTGAACCCCTGACTTCCATAGATTTGTTTTTTGCCTT